>ENA-UERY01000452-UERY01000452.1-human-gut-metagenome-genome-assembly--contig:-NODE-452-length-35537-cov-141.910293_pt1 | contig 35537 bp, 35 predicted proteins | sample MGYA00242989_ERZ507990 | MGnify/ENA primary metagenome ERZ507990 (study PRJEB26167, sample SAMN06115529) | human gut metagenome | host: Homo sapiens | place: China:Fujian | collected 2015-08-26...
AACACTTCGCTGTTAATCATGATATACCCTGAGCCATAACTTACATTGATAGGCAGAATCAGCGAGTTATCAGAAATTTCGTCAACCCCGTTCGCCTCGAAGAGCGAAGCATTCTCGGCATCATTCAGTCTGCTCTTGACGAAGCCTATTACCCATTTTGCCGCAATCTTCTCGGCAGCAACATCCTTGTCAACGAGGTCCTTCACCAGCTGTTCATCGCAGAAGTTGATATCCGCATTCACGTTCTCAGCCTCCGCTTCATTCTTCCCCATTTCCTGGTTCTCGAAGAAGAGGTTATACTTGATTTTCATATCCTTCTTCATCACGATGTTCAGATTTTTCAGTTCCCCCTCCGAGTCAGCAATCGTCTCATAGAGTTTCTGTACCGACTTCTTGAAGATGTTCTTCACGTCCATCAGGCAGTAATAGATTTTGCCTCCAATCACCACCACCCTCAGTTTTCCGTACTGCGGATGAGTAAAATAAAAAGGTTTCATTGCTTTCATCTTATAAATTCCTTTTTAAAACAGTTGGGCGCTCCCACAACGGTTGATGTGCCTATACACAAAAGCCCCCGAAACCCAGACCATATCGGTTCTGAATTCCGGGGGCAAAGGTACAACAAGATGCTGAAACCTACCTGGTACGTACCTGGTACGCGTACCAGGTACGAATTAATTTGCGAAACGTTATTTACGTTATATAACAGACTGGCTAACAGATATTTATCGATTTTGCAGTTTCTCCGATAAATCCAGACATCTGTTGCTGTTCCATCCCTTTATTAAAGGCAGAGCGAAGATTCTCCTTGTCAATATTCCAAAAGGTGCCAAACACCACCCATACATTCTGTATGCCGAGTTTGGTAGAAATCTGGGACGCAAGAACTGCAGTTTTAGCTACAGAGAGTCCCTTAGGCTGGAAATGCTCATCAAGAAAGCCATGTATCGCCAAACTGGAGAGTACCATTAACCCCTGAGGATTAGCAAGAGATTCTGGCAGCGGTCGGAATTTCTCTTCTGCCTTTGCCTTTTCTTCCTTCTTCTTAGGTCCATCACCATAATTTTCAATATACGTTGCATTGTCGTGCAACTCAATAGTTCTATTATCACTCATAATTACTATGTTTTTAGATTCTATATAATTTACAATAAACTCACTGTCCAGACTTAAATAGACATCTGTTATGAAAATACACAGAGACTTTATCCTCGACAGATTGCGCTTGATTCGCGTACTTAAGTTTTTCTTCATATTGTATTATTATTGTAGTTGTTTAAAGTTTCTTGCCTCATTATAGCAGAGTATGAGTGTTTGCGCTAACAATTTATGAGGGCGTAAGCAGGCTGGAGTGCTGGTGATCGTCTCTTATCGTGAGACGTGGGACCGATTCTACATCTTTTTCCTTTCGTTGAAAATTTAAGTTAATAATATGACCGAAAGATGCGTTTTTTCAGTATCTATGGCCGGTTAATACTATCTTCCTCCTATTTTTCGGGATGCAAATATATAAAAAATATTAATATGTACGTAAGCTAAACTGAACATTAACATGATTTTAACATAATTAGTAACAGAAAGCAAGTTTAAATATAAGTATAGTATAAGTTAAACACAAAATCATCATCAGAAGTCGATACCGAGTAGGAGGAAAACACTAATCATAGGTATTTATATCTCCTATTTTGTGTCTGCGACATTTCTGTTGTGCAAGAAACATATGCTTATAACGTATAAATATAGTGCTAAATTACTCTTAATTTTCGACATTTGCAAGAGTCGTGAAAATGCTTAATTTTCACGATGTATACGATTTTTTAATGATTCTCAGAAAAGTATACAAAAAAAGGGAAAAAAAGTGAGCAATTTACGTTACTCGCCTTCTTCCCCTTGCTTTTATAAATTTACGGTAGGTGCATCGCTCTGCACAATCCTTATTTCATTGCAATCTTGATAGAATCCTTACCCACTTTGGCGATAACCAAAGACTCGGAAACGGCATAAGAGGCAGCACCGTTGGCTGCAACCGTAGAGCCGAGATACTTGCCGTCAGCAGCGAAGAACTTCACCACCTCGCCATCGTCAAGACCCGAGAGGGTGCTCTGCGACAAAGCGCATTATGGTCGTAGAAGATGAACACAGGCTTTTCAGCGTTCATCTTCTCCAAACCAGTGGTCTACGATATATGCCTGTATGACCATAACAATCTTGTTTTCTTGTAATTTTCTTGTAAACCTTGCAGTTTTCTTGTAAATCGCCAAAAATATTCCTAACTGTCTATCAATACTTTACAAAAAAGTTCTTGTAAATCATGCAGCTTTCTTGTAAATCTATAAAACTCTACTTGCATAAGAACCAAATACGCCTCTTCACATAAATTTTTCCTTCCTTCCTTAAGGAAGCCAGCAAGTTAGTCACCTTATTATACTTTTGGGTTTCATCCAAAACCTCTGGCAATTTATCCATAAGAAGTTCTTCGATTTCTTTTCTTGACGCAGAATCAAACTTCCTCAAGTAATCAACAATCAACGTTTTATAATAAGAATCATCAAAGCTCTTATTCTTTATATACGAAGCCTTCAAACCTATATGCTTGGAAGACTCCACTACTTTATACGACAAGTACAAATTAGTTTTTCGTCCTTCCACAAATCCCTTTTGCCTAAGCAGCGCTATAGCATCATTTGTCAAATCAGCATATTTTTTCTTCTGTATCTTATCTAAAAGTATAATTTCAGGAAGAGACAATTCTGTATTATTCACCAGAATCCGGGCAAAATTCTCATCCAATACTTTTCCTTGTATCTCACATCTTACCTTTTGATCAGAAAGCGTATATATAGGCATTGGGAAGAATCTCTTCTTCTGTTCAATAAAGAGTTTTTTAATTCCTCCACCTTCTGTATCTGCCATTCCTACATTACACATAGCTTCCATCAAGAAAGGATTGCGGTATCTTGAATCTGGACAGTCTCGTTCAACCACATCTTCTACGGATTTTGGTATAAACTGACCATAATTCTGTATCACCAGTTTCTCATCTTCATATTCCAAAAGTTCGATACGTGTGTTCATGCCATAATCCTGATGCCCGATGGCATTATTAATCGGCTCTCTAAGTGTAAACATATCATAGCGTTTCATATTTTCAGGGAATATATTACCACTAACGGTATATGTATAGTTATTGTTCCTAATATACTCCTTTGTTATTTCATCCACAGCCTTAATCATTGGAATATGAAAATTGCGAAAATCCTTGTTCTTATCATCTTTTGTCAACAGTTTCCAACGGATGATACACACTGCAGGCGACAGGAAATGCTCAGACTCCTCTCTACCAAGTAGGATGATAGCAGCATTGGTTATCTTTCCGGCTCTTGTAATCTTTGCCTTGTTCAGGAAGGTTACATCATCCCAACTTTCGATTTCCTTAGCTCTTTTTTCATGTCTTTCGGCATATTTCTCCCTCGCCATACGAATAGCCTCAGGATCGAGGTCATCGATGGTGGCATCTTCTATGATATTAGCAGACCAATCACCAAAAGCAGCACTCGGCTCTGAAAGAATTCTTTGCTCTCGCTCCGATGTCATTTCCACCAACGAATCGGCTATACGCTGCCAAGCCTTTCTGTGGGCATAGACTGGGCGGCGTGGCTTATGCTTGGGAATATGGATAATCCAAACCGTCTTATTACTATCATCAGTAACAAATTCTTCTATGCGAAGCCCTTCTGAAGAAAGATTCACACATTGCTCCACCAATTTAAAAGTTGCCGTTAATGGTGTTGCCATAAAGCCATTAAAGTTCAATGCAGACAAGTCTGTTCCAACAATGTCTAAGGTTTTGTCTTTAATACCTATCACAAGTTCCCCGCCCTCCATGTTAGCGATAGCCGACACGTAGGAAAGCACATCATTGCCTTCTTTGCCATTAAAGGAGTTTTTCAGATTCTTCATCTCCTTCCATTCGCATCTTGCATTTTCCTCTGGATAGCGTTGGCGAATATATTGTTGTAGCTCTTGCTCTGTCATTATTTATTTGTTTTGATGTTTTTAAAATGATAACAATGGTTGGTAGGTTCATTGTTGTCACTATTCATGATTATTAAATGCAAAGGTAAGCAAAAAAGCGTAACGATGTTCTGCAAGTTGCATATTTAACGTTACTTTAACTTTGTGCAGAGAAACGCAAGTCCGCTAGGCGTTCCTATGGGCATGAGCAGTTACAACTAAAACGCCCATTGTTAAAATAGTCTGGAGAAACTGCTACAGAAATGGAATCAACTAAATTATGCCTCAAAATCATGCTGGTAACCCAACATGGTTTTGAGGCATAATGCATATTATTTATTTCATCGCAATCTTGATAGAATCCTTACCCACTTTGGCGATAACCAAAGACTCGGATACGGCATAAGAGGCAGCACCATTGGCTGCAACCGTAGAGCCGAGATACTTGCCGTCAGCAGCGAAGAACTTCACCACCTCACCATCGTCAAGACCCGAGAGGCCGATGATGCCATCATGAGCCGAAGCCACCACGCCACGTGTTCTTACCTGGTTGATGTTGGTACCATTCTCCAGGTTAGCATTAATCCAATACAGCGTAGCCTCCGCCTTATCAGATGCTTTATATCCATCTGCTGTAGCATAAACAGAAATATGATAGGCTGCAGAAAGAGTAACCTTGCCATCCTTGCTGTAAGCATTAGAAACCATATCGGCATCCGTAATTGTATAATGATACTCAGCACCAGCCGTTTCGCTAGTGAACATCAACTCTCCTGATGCGTAAGAAATAGATGGTGTGGCGCATGGAGTAACTGGCTAGGTATCATCACCTGATCCATCAGGATTCCAGGCATAGATATATTTATAACTATATCCAAAAGCATCCTTATAGTCCTGAAGATATTCTGTTGGGACTTTGATAATAGTTGTAGTTGGTATTTCTGATTGAGATGTATTCTTTGACACTTTACCTTTAAAAGAAACAGTTTCAAGACCACTGCAACCATAGAAGCAACGTTCTCCCAACGAAGTAACAGACGAAGGGACGGTAATAGAAGTTAAAGCACTGCAACTTCCAAAGCAACCATCACCCAATGAGGTAACAACATACTCTACCCCATCATTACCCTTAACCTTCTCAGGAATAATGATATCACCAGAATATTTACTATCAGTTTTAGGCATAAGAGTTGCTGTCTTAGCACCAGTATCTAACAAATAACGAAGCCCACTAATCACTTCAAATTTGGCTTCTTGTGCCATAGCACTACTTGCCGTCATAAGCATCATCACAACAAGCATGACAAAGCCCTTAAAAGAGCTATGGGTTCCACATTTCATTCCAAGAACCCTTTTCTTAAAGTAAAATTTCTCATAATCTTATATATTAAATTACACTTTCTCTATATAAGAGGCAAAGCCTCAACTACTATATCATTTTAGAAATATCCTTCCCCCCATTTTAGGAATGACTTCAAATGTTGTCTCTTCGGGCAAAGATTCTTCTTTTCTATATTCTCCTTCAAAAGTACAACAATATATCGAAACAAGCAAGAAAATCGGGGAAAAGTTTTAGAAAAAGTTATCAGAAAGTATTAGGGGAGGCTGGTATCATATATTGGCTCGCATCAGAACTGAAATTCAAAGTCACACTTCTCTACGTTGCGCAACTTCTCCAGTTGCTCAGCTTTATGAGCCTTCAGTCTCTTCACCCATTCTGCCATCTTGGGAGAAGAGCTCTGTATAATTATTGTTTCATTTACATGCACCATAAGCCTATAGATTAAAATTCGAATATTTTTAAAGCTTTTGCCCTTACAGGGCGTTGGTTCATATTTCCTTAATACCCAGGGTGTTGCCCTGGGCTAGGAGCTTCTGCCCCTTCAGGGCGTGTGGGGCAAGCCGAAAGGGTGCAGCCGAGATATACACTACGCCTGAAGCGGCTTCAATTCTTCTTCTGTCAATCCGGTAGCCTGCATGATTTGCGACCAAGACATACCCATTGACAACAAGTTACGGGCTATTGTCAAACCTTTAGATAATTCACCTTCTGCTCTACCTTCTGCTCTACCTTCTGCTCTACCTTTAGCAATTCCTTTAGCAATACCCTTTTCCTCGCCTTCAATATAAGAGCCATAAAGGGCGGAGTAGTAATCATCAACAGCCTTAATACTTTCATCGTATTTTTCCCGCTCCTCACTACTCAAGAAACGAACATCTGGCAATTTTGCAAGATGATCGAGCATCTTCTTTTGTTCCGCTAAAGGCAAATTCTTAAATACTTCATCCATTTCCATATACTTCAATACATAAATCAATTTTTCAATGCCAGTTCTTATTTTCTCATTTTCTGAATTTCCTCCAGCGGAAGCTCGGTGGCCGTTGATACTTGCGCTTCAGAAAGACCCATTGACAAAAGGCGGTAAGCTGTGTCTAACTTTTCTTTAGCCATTCCTTTAGCAATACCTTTAGCAATACCTTTAGCCATTCCCTTTTCCTCGCCTTCAATATAAGAGCCATAAAGGCCGGAGTAGTAATCATCAACAGCCTTAATACTTTCATCGTATTTTTCCTGCTCCTCACTACTCAAGCAACGCACATCCGCCAATTTAGCAAGATGATCGAATATCTTCTTCTGTGCCGTAAAAGGCAATCTTTCCAATACTTCCATATACTTCAATACATAAATCCATTTTTCAAAACCAGTCTCGCATTCTTCCTCACTCTTATCAAAGAAAGGAAGAGAAAGATAGATGAAACGAAGCTTATCAGAAAATATGGAGTCGCTAGACTTCTCCCTCAAAGCAACGTCTGTCCTAAACTTTGTCACCTCATGCTCCCTTGGCATAAAATTCATGATGCAAACCACATACACCGGTACAAACTGGTATAAAATAGCTGTGCGGACACCAGCTTCATCAAATTTCTTGCGTTGGGCAACAAAAGCCTTACTAGCATAATAGATGGAACGGTTCACAAAGAAAGGTACCCATCTGTTCTGCATCTCAACGATGAAATGCTTGTCATCGTCGGTAACACAATAGATGTCAAAGATGCAGCCACGGAGATCATTAGTATCTCCAAGCTGTTCCTTATCCTTGAATGTTACGTCCTTGATTTGAAACTCACCTTCAAACAAGTCGTTCAAAAAATTAATCAGCAAGTCCTTGCTGAACTCTTGACCGAAGAGACGCTTGAAGCCCCAATCGGTAAAGGGGTTGATGTATCTACCCATAAATTATCAATTTAGATTCTGTAAATCTGCCGCAAAGATAAACTTTTATTTCGAAACATGCAAGAAAATCAGGGAAAAAGTTTTGGAAAAAGTTACTGGCAAAGGGAGAATGTTTATAAGTGCGCGAAAAATATAAGAAAGATGAAATGGTATCCGATTATTCGGATTCTTTTGTATCTTCGCGACATAGAATCAAAAGAAAAGAATTATGAAGAAAGTATCAAATGACACCATCCGTATTCAGTATTCAGTTATTCAGTTTTTTTTTAAACCCTTACATAGATAAAGGGTTTGAAAACCCGGAAGAAAGGGATTGGTTATTTTGTAATGTATTTTTTATTATTATATTATTTATATATATATAGATATATAGATAGTATATAAACTTTACTTTTTAAGGGGGTAAAAAATAACCCCTTAAAAAAAACTGAATAACTGAATACTGAATAAGGTGCTGTGTTTTCTTCTCTTTAACTCTATGTTTTCTCTTATGAAAAAGTATGAGTTGCGGGGCGCAAAACGGCGAGTTAGATTGTTTAACAGGTTTCGGATTGAAAGCGTGCTGAAAATCGCGCCTTATCACACGCTGATATTTGGTGGTATCGGGAAATTGGCGTATCTTTGCACTGTCGTTCAAAGAAAGGCTTGTGCACCCCGCCAAGTCAACATTCAACATTCAACATTAAAACTAAAGATTATGGAACAGAAAGGAACATTGAAATATCGTAAAGTACAGCGCACACCTCAGACTGGTGAAAACGCAGGTAAGAAGAAGTGGTATGCTACTTCGGTAACCGACCGCGAAGTGGACTTCGAGGGATTCGTATCGCATATCTCCGACCACGGCTCGCCTTACTCTCGTGGTACCATCCACGGTGTGCTGATGGATGCACTCGACCATCTGCAGGAGCTGATTCTCGACGGCAAGAGCGTGCGTCTCTCTGACCTCGGATTGTTCTCCATCGGTATGAGCTCCAAGGCGGAGGACACCAAGGAGAAGGTGACAGCTGCCAGCGTGGAGGGCGTGCACCTGATTGTGAGAAACACGAAGAGCTGGAGCAATACTGAGCTGCGCAAGAAGTGCAAGATTCAGGAGTACGGCGGCTATATCGGCACCGACGGAGAGGGCACCACAGGCGGTGGTACTACCGGTGGCGGCACTGAACAGGGCGGCGGCTCTGGCACCAGCCAAGGCGGCGGTACAACTGGCGGCGGTACGCAGGGCGGCGGCGACGGGCTTGAATAAAGCCCTCGCCTGAGGGCGGCAAGTAGAAAGCTAGCGTATCCCACTCGCCAAGTTAACATTAACATATAACACTTAACATTAAAAATAATAATAAAGATGATGAAAGCAAATACCTGGAAAACAATTTTGCAGATTGCAATCTCCTTCCTCACAGCCATCGCTACTACGCTCGGAGTTACCAGCTGTAGCGTGTAAAAAAAAAAGATGTTTTTAAATTCTGATTCGACATAGCAAAGCCCCCGGTGCATCACGCATCGGGGGCTTTTTTTACTTTTTTACCTTTAAAAGCCTTTTTCCTTAAAAACTCCTTAAACTTTGCTTCTCTCTGCAATATTTTTAGTAACTTTGCACCCAAAAGTTAGTATACAATATGAAAATAGGAATTATCGTTGCGATGGACAAGGAGTTCGCGCAACTCAAAACATTATTGACCGAATCGCAGGTTGAGAGAAAAAATCATAAAGACTTCGTTATCGGAAAGATAGGCAATAACGAGGTGGTGATGCAACAATGCGGCATCGGTAAGGTGAACAGTACCATAGGTGCCGTAGAAATGATTGACAACTATCACCCAGACCTTGTTATCTCTTCAGGCGTGGCTGGAGGCGCTGATATCAACCTCAACGTGACTGAGGTGGTGGTGGCAACCAACTGCGTTTACCACGATGCCTACTGCGGCGAGGAATGCGAGTTCGGACAGATTCTGGGCATGCCGGCTTCCTTCAAGTCACCTAAGGAATATGTGGAGAAGGCACTCGCCATCAACAACCTGCCGGGCAATAGGCACCCGAAGATCCACGCCGGACAGATTGTGAGCGGCGAATGGTTTGTAGACAGCAAGGAGAAGATGCGCTCTATCCTGGAACACTTCCCTCAGGCGATGGCGGTGGACATGGAGAGCTGCTCTATCGCCCAGACCTGCCACATCTACAAGACGCCTTTCATCTCCTTCCGCATCATCAGCGATGTACCGCTGAAAGATACCAAGGCACAGCAGTATTTCGACTTCTGGGCTAAAATGGCTGAAGGCTCTTTCAATGTTACCAAGGCTTTCCTCGAAAGTCTGTAAACTGTAAATTATCAATTATCAAGATGAATAAGATTCCAAGTTTTACAATCAATCACAATAAGCTGCTCCGCGGCATCTACGTGAGCCGTAAGGACGAAGTAGGCGGAGAAGTCATCACAACATTCGATATCCGCATGAAGGTGCCTAACCAGGAGCCTTGTCTGCACAACGGTGCCATCCATACCATCGAACACCTGGCTGCCACCTATCTGCGCAACGACGAGGAGTGGAAGGACCGCATCATCTACTGGGGACCGATGGGATGCCTCACGGGCAACTATCTCCTTATCAAGGGCGACCTGGAGAGCAAGGACATCGTGGAACTGATGAAGCGCACCTTTAAGTTTATCGCCGATTTCGAGGGTGAGATTCCGGGACAGGCGGCAAAGGACTGCGGCAACTACCTGCTCCACGACCTGCCTATGGCGAAATATGAAGCCAGAAAATATCTGGATGAGGTGCTCAGCTGCATCAGGGAAGAAAACCTCATCTACCCTACCCAGGATTAGAAACAAAAAATATGGCAAGCTTACCACTTAAGCTTGCCATATTTTTCTTTATACCAAAGTTGCCAGCCATTGACCAGATTCTGCCATACTACATAGGCACCCGGTGCTACGGCAGCAAGAGGATTCAGGAAGGTGAGGGTGAGCCAGATGCCCACTACCGTATTCTTCTGTCCCAACGCCTGACCGGCACTGATACTCGCATCGAAATGCCTGCCTACCGCCTTGCCGATGGCAAACTGGAGGAGACATACCAGCAGCGGTACAAAGAGCAGCAGAAGCATCGTTACGCCCGATACCTCGGCATGGAGCATGTTGCGAACCGTTTCGCCCATCAGTATCGTGAGGTTGAAACACCACATATAAAAGCCTAAATCCGTTACATTCTTCACCTTATCCACCCATTTTGGCAGGAACCTGCGGCTCAGCAAGGCAAGTAGCAGAGGCACCACCAGCACGGTAGTGACATTACGGAACACCATCGCACTCATCATGAGGAACGATACGTCTGCCCCTTTCTCTACCATCGGGAAAAGACTCGGAATGATGACCATCGTAAAAATGTTGGCGATGACCGTATAAGTGGTCAGCGAACCGATACTGCCGCCCAACTTCTCCGTAACCACAGCCACGGCGGCTGCCGTAGGACAGATGAAGCAGATGAAGGCACCCTCGAGAATCAGTTTGGTGCTGTAATCGGAGCCGAACTCAAAGATAAGCACCACCATCATCAATGACAGCGAGGTACGGATGAGCTGGAGGATGAAATGCCACGCCTTAGGCTTCATCTCCTTGATTTCTATCTTACAGAAAGTAACATAGAGCAGGGAGAACAGCACTACCGGCATCAGACTTACCAACCTCGGACCACAATAATCGCCAATGGGCACCAGGAAGGGCACATTGGCGAATATCAGGTAGCCCAATGCTCCCATAACCAGGGAGCAGGGCAATGAAAACTTTCTAAAAAATCTCCACAAAAACATTTCTGCTTAGTCTTTGTTGCTGCGCTTGCGCTTCAGGTGATCGAGCTCAATCTTGCGCATACGCATGTTCTTTGGAGTTACCTCTACGTACTCGTCCTCACGGATATACTCCAGGCACTCCTCAAGACTCATCACGGTCTTAGGAATGACGCGAGCCTTATCGTCAGAACCGGAAGCACGTACGTTGGTAAGCTGCTTAGCCTTGGTTACGTTGACTACCAGGTCGTTGTCGTGAACATGCTCACCTACAACCTCGCCTCCGTAAACCTCCTCACCCGGGTCGATGAAGAACTTACCACGATCCTGCAGCTTATCGATAGCGTAAGCAAAGGCAGTACCGGTTTCGAGCGCAATCATGCTACCGTTAGAACGGCGGCTGATTTCACCCTTGTATGGCTGATATTCCTTGAAGCGGTGAGCCATGATAGCCTCGCCCTGAGAAGCGGTAAGCACGTTGGTACGCAGACCGATGATACCACGTGAAGGGATATCGAACTCGATGTCTACACGCTCGCCCATGTTCAGCATAGAGGTCATATCACCCTTGCGGCGGGTTACCATATCAATCATCTTAGAAGCAAACTCCTCTGGTACGTTGATGGTTAACTCCTCAACAGGCTCGCACTTCACACCGTCAATCTCCTTATAGATAACCTGAGGCTGACCTACCTGGAGCTCATAGCCCTCGCGGCGCATGGTCTCGATGAGTACAGAGAGATGGAGCACACCACGGCCTGATACAATCCACTTATCGGTAGAATCCTCGTAAGGCTGTACGCGGAGAGCGAGGTTCTTCTCGAGCTCCTTGTTCAAGCGCTCCTGGATGTGGCGTGATGTACAGAACTTGCCTTCCTTACCGAAGAATGGTGAATCGTTGATGGTGAAGAGCATGCTCATGGTAGGCTCATCGACAGCGATTGGAGGCAGTGGCTCAGGATTCTCGAAATCGCAGATGGTATCACCAATCTCGAACTTCTCCAAGCCGATAACGGCACAGATATCGCCTGAATCTACATGATCGGTCTTCTTGTGGCCCATACCCTCGAAGGTGTGGAGCTCCTTGATCTTGGTCTTCTCCTGGGTTCCGTCGCGGTGGCAGATGGTAACATTCATTCCATCCTTCAATGTACCGCGGTGTACACGACCTACGGCGATACGACCAGTATAAGAGCTGTAATCGAGTGATGTGATAAGGAGCTGTGGAGTACCCTCGAGCTGCTTAGGAGCTGGGATAACCTCAATAATCTTATCGAGCAGATAATCGATATTGTCTGTTGGATGATTATAGTCCTCGCCCATCCAGCCGTTCTTGGCTGAACCGTAAACTACAGAGAAGTCGAGCTGCTCTTCTGTAGCATCAAGGTCGCACATCAGGTCGAATACCATCTCGTACACCTCTTCAGGGCGACAGTTAGGCTTATCTACCTTATTAACAACGACGATAGGCTTCAGTCCGAGCTGCAATGCCTTCTGGAGCACGAAACGGGTCTGAGGCATCGGACCCTCGAAAGCATCGACGAGGAGGAGGCATCCGTCTGCCATGTTGAGCACGCGCTCAACCTCACCACCGAAGTCAGAGTGTCCAGGAGTATCGAGGATATTAATCTTAGTACCTTTCCAATTGATAGATACATTCTTTGAGAGAATGGTGATACCACGCTCGCGCTCCAAGTCGTTGGAATCGAGCACTTCGCCGCTGTTATCCTGGCCGTCGCGGAACAGCTTACCGGCGAGCATCATCTTGTCGACCAATGTAGTCTTACCATGGTCAACGTGTGCAATAACTGCAATGTTTCTAATGTCTTGCATTTTAATTTTTACCTTAAATACTTAAATTTGGGTGCAAAATTACAAAAAAATCCCGAAATGTTTGCATAATTCGGCAAAAAGTTGTACCTTTGCACCGCATTTTTAATGAAACCACCGTGAGGAAGGTCATCAGATGCACAAAATTAAACATATTCATATTTTATTAAATTAAGTTTTTACAGCTATGTATTTAGACAAAGCAAAAAAAGAAGAGATCTTTAGCAAGTACGGAAAGTCTAACTCTGATACTGGTTCAGCTGAGAGCCAGATAGCATTGTTCTCATACCGTATTGCTCATTTGACGGAACATGTTAAGAAGAACCGTAAAGATTATACTACAACACGTGCGTTGACACAGCTTGTAGGAAAGCGTCGTGCATTGCTCGATTACTTGTATGATCGCGACATCAATCGCTATCGTGCTATCATCAAGGCCCTCGGTCTTCGTAAGTAATCAGCTTAGGCAGACACATTGCTTAACAGAACAGAATCCCATCGTTCGCAAGAGCGGTGGGATTTTTCTTGCATAAAAAAAAGAGCAGGAATAAAGAAAGATAAGAAACAGGAAACGGGCTGGGAGCGAAAAAACTCCTAGCCCGTTTTTGCATACTTACTAAATTTAAATTACCTGAGTATCTCCTTCAGCGGTTTCATCACGAATTCACGCTCCTCCATCAACGGATGAGGAACCTTGAAATCGGGCTCATCTATCACCAAGTCATCTATCATCAGGATATCAATGTCGATGATGCGGTCATGGTATTCGCTATCCACCGACTTCATGGTACGCCCCATTTCGCGCTCTATGCGCTGCGTAGCCTCCAGCACCTGGCGCGGGGCCATCGTGGTGAGAACCAGCACACAGGCATTGATATAGTCGTTGGGAGATGAATAGCCCCAAGGCTTGGTTTCGTAAAGAGCAGACTGGCGCTCTACCACACCAATCTGCTCTCCTATCTTTTCTATTACCTCGCGAATGTTGCGCTTTCGGTTGCCCAAATTCGTACCGAGACTTAAATATACCTGATACATACTTATTCACACTTTCATAAAATTGTGGATAACTAAGCTAAAACCTAGAATATCAACAACTTCTATGTGTATAAAAACTGTTTATACCACTGTTTAATCTGGAAGCATCAACAATGAATCACCATAGCAGCCAAACATATAGCCATTCTTCACAGCCATCTTGTATGCCTCGTAAACCAACTCGTAACCGCCAAAGGCTGCAGTACTCATCATCAGGGTTGACTCCGGATGATAGAAATTGACTACGGCACAGTCAGCAAGACCAAAATCGTATGGAGGGAAGATGAACTTGTTGGTCCATCCATCGAAAGCCTTCATCATACCATCGGTGCCTACAGCCGTTTCAGTTGCCTTCATCACACTGGTACCGATAGCGCAGACGCGATGGCCGGCAAGCTTGGTCTTGTTAACCAGATCGCATGCCTCTTGGCTAATCATCATCTGCTCAGAATCCATCTTGTGCTTGGTAAGGTCCTCCACCTCAATATCGTGGAAGTTGCCCAGACCGCAATGCAGGGTGATATAAGCCTCGTTGATACCGTTGATTTCCATACGCTTCATCAGCTCGCGTGAGAAGTGAAGACCGGTAGCAGGAGCAGTAACAGCACCCTCTACCTCAGCGAATACACACTGGAAATCGTCCATATCATCCTCTGTAGCGTGATGATCCTCACGTGCATCGATAACGTAGCGAGGAAGCGGAGCCTCGCCCAGAGCGAAGAGCGAACGCTTGAAGACATCATGATTGCCATCCTCATCATAGAGGAAACGGAGGGTACGGCCACGGCTGGTGGTATTGTCGATAACCTCGGCAACCATCTCGTTGACATCATCGAAGAAAAGCTTGTTGCCGATACGGATTTTGCGGGCAGGCTCTACCAATACGTCCCAAAGGCGCATCTCAGGATTGAGCTCACGGAGCAGGAACACCTCAATCTTGGCATCGGTCTTCTCCTTGGTACCATAAAGACGGGCTGGGAAAACCTTGGTATTGTTGAAGATGAAGGTATCGCCCTCTTCGAAGTAATTCACGATATCCTTGAACTGCAGGAATACTGGATTGCCATCGGCATCAACCATATCCTTGCCGTTTTCATCTTTCTTGTACATCTCGATGGTTTCTGACTTCTTGTGGAGAACCATGAGTCGGGACTCATCGCGGCGAGTAATCTCGAATGTACGTTCACCACTAGCCGTTTTTACCACGTGCTTTGCCTTATGTGGATAAAGTGCCACCTGATCTTTTGGCAACTTAAAGTTAAATTGTGATAGCTTCATGTTATATTTTTTATTACTTGGATGGCTGAAGGCTGTCTTCGAGAGGCTGCTCATCAAGCCATTCCTGGAAATGATCAAAACTGATGCAGTTTTCTACTGCGAAACTTCCTGCCTTGGTACGGCGGAGGGCGGTAAGGTAGGCGCCACTATCGAGAGCCCTGCCGATATCACGGGCGAGGGAGCGGATGTAAGTGCCTTTGCCGCAAACCACACGGATGCTGGCGGTCTTCTCCTCATCGTTATAATCGGTGAGTTCTATCTCGTCTACACGCACGGTCTTCGGCTTGAGCTGAACCTCTTCGCCTGCCCGGCGCAAGGCATAAGAGCGGTCGCCATTCACCTTTACGGCGCTGTAGGTAGGCGGAACCTGCTGAATCTCGCCCACAAACTGCTTAAGCGTTTCCTCCACCAGCTGGCGGGTGATATGCTTCGTAGGATAGGTGTGATTCACGCTGTGTTCCTTATCGTAGCTGGCGGTAGTAGCACCGAGCTGCAGGGTAGCTGTATACTCCTTAGTATGGGTCTGCAGCTGTTCTATCTGCTTGGTACATTTACCGGTGCAGAGCACCAGCACGCCAGTGGCAAGGGGATCGAGCGTACCGGCATGTCCTATCTTCACCTTAAAACCGAGCTTCTTGCTGAGGAGATAGCGAACATGTGCCAGGGCTCCGAAACTCGACATGCGATAAGGCTTGTCGATGGCAATAATTTCTCCTTTTCTGAAATCCATAGTGTATGTTTAGTCAACCATCTGCATATCTACACCGCAAAGGCCGCAGATGATAATGATAAGTCCTACTACGATACGGTACCAGCCGAAAGCTGCAAAACCGTACTTGGTGACATAATTGATGAAAAACTTGATGGCGAGAATGGCAACGATGAATGCCACCACTGAGCCTAATATCAATGTGAACAGGTTGTTGCCCTGGGTGAGCAAAGAGCCGCCGCCATGGCTGATGAGCTTATAAACCTCGAAACAGGTGGCACCAAACATGGTTGGCACTGCCAGGAAGAATGAGAACTCGGCTGCTGCCTTGCGGGTAAGACGCTGGGACATACCACCCACGATGGTTGACATGGAGCGCGATACACCAGGAATCATCGCTATACACTGGATGAAACCGATAATCAGGGCACGCTTGTAAGTAAGCTTGGTCTGTTCGCTGCCTTTATTGAATATCTTATCGCAGAAGAGCATGAAAATACCGCCGATGACAAGCATCCAGCCCACCAGTTGTACATTGCCAAGGTTTGACTCGATGAAATCATTGAAGGCAAGACCCAATACCACGGCAGGCACGGTACCTACAAGCAGACGGGCATAGAAATCGAACATCGCCTTCCAATAGGTCTTCTCACCGGTCTTCACAGCCTCTGGATAGAAGAATCTCTTCCAATACAGACAGATGACAGAAAGGATGGCGCCAAACTGGATGATGACAGTAAAGGCGTTGACAAACTTATCCTGGATATCTACACCCAGCAAATTTTCTACTATAATCATGTGGCCCGTACTGGATACAGGCAAGAACTCGGTCAGTCCCTCTACGATAGAGATAATGATAGTCTGAATAAAATCCATCTAATAATAATATGTATATTAATTATAAATTATTCATTGTCTTTCGGTTTGTGAATCACCGCATAGATGATTGAAAGGAAACCTATCAATGTTACAGTTGGTGCTACAACGATGCGACGGGTACTGAAAATATCAGTATCGAAGGTATGCTCGTTAGAACCGGCGCCACTCATCAGCAGAAAACCGATGATGATAATCGCCATTCCGATGCCTAACAAGATAAAGTTCATCTTGTCGAATGCTAAATTCTTCTTATCCATTATTTTTAATGTTTAATGTGTAATGTTTAATGTTTAATAAAGCAAGAGAATTCTTCACTCTTAACTCTTCCCTTATATTTTATACAAGTCTCCCGCCTTCATCTTCAGGAACTTATTGACTGAGATGCAGGCGCAGAAGGCGGTGATGATGATACCGAATAGGAAGACGGAGCCGCCGGTGATGGCAAGTTCCTGCCAGCCCAAAACATTCATCAGTTCCGGTTCGTGGAGCGACCATGCATAGAGACAACCGCCCAGAAAACCATCTGCCAGCAGGGCTGAAACAACACCCACAAGCACAGCCTTGCGCAAGAACGGACGGCGGATAAAGCCCCAGGATGCACCTACCAACTTCATCGTATGGATGGAGAAACGGCGGGCATAGATGCCCAGACGCACCGTATTGTTAATCAGCGAGAACGAGATGAAGGTGAGCAGGGCTGCTACAATCAGTAATCCGATACTGATCTTTGCCAACGAATTGTTCACCTGTTCTATCAGGTCGTGCTGATAAGTAACCTCGGTAACACGCGGATATGCCTTCAGTTCCTTGGCAATCCACTTCAATGAATCATTGTTCGCGTAATCTGCCTTCATCGTAATCTCTATGGAAGGCTGGAAAGGGTTGACACCGGCAAACTCGCTCGGGTCGGCACCCAAATCGCGGGTAGCTTCTTTCAGTGCCTCTTCCTTGGTGATATAAGTCAGCGTATTGACATAAGGTCTTGCATTCAGGCGTTTACACATCTGCAATCCCTCCGGGTTAGTCATATCCTGTTCGAGCATTACCTGTACCACGAGATTCTCCTTCACATAGGAAGATAGATTACGTCCCATGAGGACAGAGAAGATAACTAATCCCAACAAAATGAGCACCATAGCGGTACTGATACACAAAGTAATGACCTGCAATCCACGATGATTGCTAGGCTTATATTGTTTCTTTCTCATTTTTAAAAATCTTTACTAACTTAAAACCAAAAGGGCACAATGACCCAAATTGTCTGCAAAGATACGCATAAACGAAGAAATTACAAAATAAAATAGCATTTATTTACATTTATTCAATTAATTAATCGAACCACAGGCAAAAGTTAAGTTCAATTGAAAAAGGAAAAGGGCCAACCTCACGGCCAGCCCTTCACATACTAAGTAAAATTCAAATAGGTATGACTTGAATTTACTAATTTACAAATACAATATTAGGGATGAAAAAATCCCAACATCTACACAATCTTTACATCTTAGTGATGACACCCTTCTCTGAACTCTCCAGGAACTGGATGATGTTCTGAATCTCCGGTCCATCTGGCACCTGATCCTTGATCTGGTTAATGGCATCGAAGAGGGATGTCTGACCATGGAATACCAGTCGGTAGGCATTAGCAATATGCTTGCGAACCTTCTCGGTAAGCTCAGCTGCTTCCATGATGATGGTGTTAGGACCTGCATACTTCACAGGCTTTCCACCGGCAATGATATAAGGAGGAATATCCTTAGAGAAGGTAGTACCTGCCTGAATCATCGCCAAGTCGCCTACTCTAGTCGTGGCGTTCTCTACTACAGATGTTGAGTAGATAACACCGTTACCAATCACACAGTCGCCCGCAATCTTGGTACCATAACCGAATACGCAACCGTTGCCGATTACGGTATCGTGAGAGACATGGGCACCTTCCATCAGGAAGTTGTTGTTGCCCAGAACGGTCTTGCCGCCCTTATGGGTACCACGGTTGATAACCACGTTCTCACGGATGGTATTGTTATCGCCGATGACTACCTCACTCTCCTCACCTGTAAAGTGGAAGTCCTGTGGGAGGGCAGCGATAACGGCTGCCTGGAACACCTTATTATTATTACCCATGCGAGTACCGTTCATAATGCTCACGAATGGATAGATGGTACAGTTGTCGCCGATGACCACATCGTCCTCGATATAGACGAATGGATATATCTTGCAGTTGTCTCCAATCTTAGCCTTTGGAGAAACCTCTGCCTTTGGACTTATTATACTAGCCATAACTATAAACTATTAATTATTAACTATAAACTACTTAGCTCCTCCACCCAATGCATAGTAGAGATTTACTACTGCCTGCATCTTGTTGAAGTCATCAGCTACCTTAGAAAGCTGTACGTTGAGGAGTGAAGACTGTGCCTGGATGATTTCAAGGTAAGAGCTGCCTGCAATACCCATCAATTCCTTGGTAGATTCTACATTCTTCTCGAGTACTTCTATTCGCTTCTGCTCTATCTTGCTCTTCTCATCAGAGTAGTTGTAGAGAACAAGCGCATTGCTCACCTCGCTACCAGCCTTCAGCACGGTATTCTGCCAGGTGTTGTAAGCCTGCTCATACTGCATTTTAGCCACCTTCAAACCGGCAATGATACGGCCGTTCTGGAAAATTGGCTGGGTAAGAGAACCTACAGCTGAGAGCAACCACTTACCAGGGTTCACGATGCCCATACCAGCTGAATTGGTGAAGGCACCTGTACCGGAAATGGTGATAGATGGATAGAACTTGCTGCGGGCGGTCTCTACACCATAGAAGCACTGGGCAAGATTCATCTCGGCTGCGTGGACATCAGCACGGTTGTTGAGCAACTGGATGCCTACACCGGTTGAGAAATTAGATGGAAGACTCTGGTTATCCAACTTGCCACGGGCGATGCTATGTGCCTGGTCGCCGATGAGCAGACTCAGAGAGTTCTCTGTCTCACGAATCTGGCGCAACAGATCGGTCTTCTGGGTCAACACAGAATAGTAGTTAGACTCAGCTGACTGGATGGCTGGTGTACGGTAACCCAATCTGAGATCGTGCATTTTCTGCATAGTCTCCCAAGTATCCTTGGTCAATCCTTCCATATTGTTAACCAACTCCACCTGCTTGTCGAGCATCAACAGAGTATAATACATGTTGGCGATGTTGGCGATGAGGTTGGTCTTGACAGATACCTGATAATCCTGCAACTGGAGCAGCGCCATCTGGGCACTGCGCTTCTGAGATAGCAGATTGCCGAAGAGGTCTACCATCCAGCTGGCTGTAACAGGCATCGTGTAAGTCTTGGTGGCAGCCTGACCATCCCAGGAAGCGATGGTTCCCTGAGGAGTGAAAGACAAGGCAGGCAGGAATGCCAACTTAGCACACTTCAGCTGCTCTTCTGCTATCTTCACGTTCAAAGCCGCATTGAGGAGGTTGACATTGTTGTTCAATCCCTTCTCGATGAGCGACTGAAGCTGAGGGTCGGTAAAGACACTGCGCCAAGGGATATTGGCGAAGGTAGTAGTATCCTTTACAGCCAAAGTATCTGTATCAGAAGCTACATCGCGAACGATACCGCTGGTCTTCACATCCGGACGCTCATATTTTCCGTAGAGAGTCTTGCAGCTGCTCAGGGAGAGCGCTGCGAGACCCAATATGATGATATTTAAATTCTTTTTCATTGTTTCCTTTGAAGTTACATTGCGTTATTACTTCTTCTCGATACCCTTCTTCTGATGAGCTGCGTTGGCATACTGCTCCAACTCGGCAGCTACCTCCTCGTTCAACTCATCCTCGAACTTCATTGGGGTCAACTTCTCCTGCAACCACTGGAAGACTGCGAAGAGAGCAGGAACCACGAAGATCTGACAGATAGTACCGAGCAACATACCACCTACGGCGGCAGCACCCAAAGTCTGGTTACCATTCTTACCTACACCAGATGCGAACATCAGAGGCAACAGACCGATAACCATCGCCAGAGAGGTCATCAGGATAGGACGGAGACGGGCACCGGCACCCAGGATAGCTGAGTACTTGATAGCCATACCCGTACGACGACGCTCGAGGGCGAACTGTACGATAAGGATGGCGTTCTTTGCCAACAGACCGATCAACATAATCAACGAAATCTGCATATAGATATCGTTAGAGTGACCGAAGAGGTTGGTGAAGATGAACGCACCTGCCAAACCGAATGGGATAGACAGCACTACAGACAATGGCAAGATGTAACTCTCGTACTGGGCACTCAAGATCAGGTAAACGAATACGATACAGAGTGCAAAGATCAAACCTGTAGAGTTGCTGGACTCAGCCTCAGAACGGGTCAAACCTGAGTACTCATAGCCGTAACCCTCTGGCAATGTCTCCTTGGCAACCTCAGCAATCGCCTTCATACCGTCACCGGTAGAGTAACCGCTGTTAGGAGTTACAGATACATCCATAGAGGTAAACAGGTTGAATCGGGTGATGTTAGCAGGACCATAAATCTTCTTCAAGTTCACGAACTCGCTTACAGGAGACATGGTGCCATCAGCACAACGCACATAAATCTTGCTCAGATCGTCTGGACGCATACGACTCTCAGGACCAGCCTGAATCATCACACGGTAGAGCTTACCATAAGCATTGAAGTTAGATGCGTAGAGACCACCGAGATAACCCTGCATCACAGCCAATACAGAAGATGGAGAGATACCTGCCTGCTTGGTCTTGGCAACATCTACATCCACCATATACTGAGGATAGTTAGGGTTATACTGAGTCTGAGCGGTCTGAATCTCAGGGCGCTTGTTCAACTCAGCCAGGAACTTCTTCACATTATCAAAGAACTTGTTCAAGTCGCCACCAGTCTTATCCTGCATGGTCATGGTAATACCATTCTGCATAGAGAAACCGGAAATCATAGGTGGAGCAAAGGCAAGAACCTGTGCATCCTTGATCGTAGCAGTCTGCTTGTAGATCATACCCAATACAGAAGTATATTCCATTGGGTTGACAAACAGCGCCTCGATACCGCCACCTGTACAAGCCTCCTTGATACGGTGGAAGAATCCACCCGGACGCTCCTCGAATGGCTTCAGCTTCACGATGATGGTACCCTGGTTAGAACCGTCACCACTGATAAAGCTATAACCCATGATGGCGTTACGGGTTGCGATGGCTGGGTTGTTAGCCAGCATCTTATCTACCTGCTTAACCACCTCGGCTGTGCGTTCCTGAGAAGTACCAGGAGCTGTAGAGATACAAGCGAAGATAGTACCGGTATCCTCATCAGGCACCAGACCCGTCTTGGTAGTACCCATCAGGGCAACCAGACCTACGATGCTGACAGCCACGAGGCTACCAGCGATGACGCCATGATTGATAACCCACTTGACACCACCCTTATACTTATTGGTAATCTTATCAAACTGATAGTTGAATCCAGCGTGGAAACGGTCTACGAAAGACATCTTCTTCTCGTGACCCTCCTCGTGTGGCTTCAGCAATACGGCACAGAGCGCAGGAGACAAAGTCAACGCGTTGATAGCCGAAATAACGATAGATACCGCCATGGTTACACCGAACTCACGGTAGAAGTAACCGGAAGTACCACCGATGAATGATACAGGAACGAACACGGCAGACATCACCAATGTAATAGAGATGATGGCGCTTGAAATTTCGTTCATCGCATCGATAGATGCAGTAAGGGCACTCTTGTAACCCTGGTCGAGCTTGGCGTGAACCGCCTCGACCACCACAATGGCATCATCGACCACAATCGCAATAGCCAGCAGCAGGGCTGACAGCGTAAGCAGGTTGATGGAGAATCCGAAGATCCAGAGGAAGAGGAACGTACCGACCAGAGCCACAGGTACGGCAATCATAGGAATCAGCGTAGAACGGAAGTCCTGCAAGAAGATATACACTACGATGAACACCAGTACCAAGGTAATGATCAAGGTGAAGATAACCTCCTCGATAGATGCGAACAAGAATTCGGTAACATCCATCAGGATGACATTCTTCAACCCAGGAGGATAACTCTTCTCCAGTTCATCCAACGTCTTCTTTACGTCGCTTGCAATCTGGGTAGCGTTGGATCCGGCAATCTGCTGAACCATACCCATCACGGCAGGCTGACCATCATTGAGCAGGTTTACATTATACTGCAAACCACCCAACTCAATCTTGGCAACTTCGCCCAAACGGAGCGTCTGACCGGAAGTATTGCTCTTGATAAGGATGTTCTCATACTCCAATGGAGTCTTCAAACGACCCTTGTAACGCAAAGTATATTCATACTGCATATCAGAGCTTTCACCAAAGCTACCAGGGGCAGCCTCGATATTCTGCTCTGCCAAAGCCTGAGAAACATCAGAAGGAACCAGTCCGAACTCCTTCATTTTCTCTGGCTTCAACCAGATACGCATAGAGTAGTTACGGGTAGAAGGGCTCTGCACATCACCCACACCATTGATACGCTTCAACTGAGGAATGACGTTGATCAAGGCATAGTTGGTAACAAACTGGTCGTCGTAACGGCCATCGTCTGTAGTCAGAGCGAACATGAGAACGTTGGAACTCTGTCGCTTGGTTACTGTGACACCCACCCTAGTAACCTCGGCAGGCAGCAGAGACTGCGCCTGAGACACACGGTTCTGTACGTTGACCGCAGCCATATCAGGGTCAGAACCCTGCTTGAAGTAAACGGTGATCTGAGCAAAACCAGAGTTAGACGCAGAAGAGGTCATATAAGTCATGTTCTCCACACCGTTGATACTCTCCTCCAGCGGAGCAACGACAGAGTTCAACACCGTCTGGGCATCTGCACCCGTATAGGTAGCAGTTACCGAGATGGTAGGCGGCGCGATATTCGGATACTGCTCGATAGGCAGCGATACCAAGCCGATAATACCCAGCAAGACGAAGAAGATGGAAACCACCGTCGAAAGTACCGGGCGCTTTATAAAGTTTGTAAATGACATAATTTACTATTTTTCTTTATACCTTATTATATATTACTTCTTTCCGCCCATAGCAGTAGCGAACGCATGAGCGTTACCCTGAGACTCAGCCAACTTGGCAGCCTCAGCAATCTTCTGATTGTAACGCTCCAGAGTGATAGGCTTGATCTGCTGGCCATCGGTCAACTTGGTAATACCCTTCAAAACAATACGATCGCCTACATGAAGACCTGCAGTTACGATATAGTTCTTGCCATCATCCTGTGGATTGACCTTGATCTCAGAATACTTCACCTTGTTATCCTTGGTTACGATGTAAACGAAAATCTTATCCTGAACCTGAGAGCAAGCCTCCTGAGGGATAACGATAGCGCTGTTATGATCGTTAGGAACGACGATAGAACCTGCACCACCACTCTTCAGCAACTTCTCTGGGTTAGCGAAGTGAGCGATGAGAGAGATAGAACCGGAAGTAGCATCGATGACACCACTCATCTTAACCACCTTACCTGGGTGATTATAGATAGAACCGTCTGCCAACTGCAACTTAACAGCTGGGAACGCTGCGATGGCTGCCTGAACGCTGCCATTGGTCTTAGACATGCTCAAGATCTGAGACTCAGAGAGTGAGAAGAACACCTCCATAGTGCTGATATTGGAAACGGTAGTAAGAGCCTGACCAGAAGCACTTACCAGAGCACCTACCTTGAAAGGAAGACTACCTACTACACCAGCAGAAGGACTGGTAACGGTACACCAAGCCAACTGCTCGCGGGCTGAAGCCAAAGCTGCCTCTGCCTGAGCTACCTGAGCCTTAGCTGTTGCATAGCTGTTAGCTGCTGTAGAGAGTTCATATTCACCGATAATCTTGCTATCATACAATTTCTTATTGTTCTGATAGGTCAACTTGGCTGTATTAGCCTGTGCCTTAGCTGTGTTTACAGCGGCAGCTGCAGAACGGACAGCAGCCTGATAGGTCTCGCTATCAATAGAGAACAAAGCCTGACCTGCTGATACAGTCTGTCCCTCGTGTACAAAAACCTTAGTGATAAAACCAGAAACCTTAGGACGTACCTCTACATCCTGGATACCCTTGATGGTAGCAGGATAGGTAGTCTGCAATGCGGCGCTGGAAGTACCGATAGTAGCCACAGCGAACTCATCGTCGCTGAAGTCAGGCAGACCACCTTTCTTACTTCCACCACATGATGTCAACGCAGCAAGAACACAAACTGCTGCAACAAACAAAACGCTTTTAATTTTCATACCTATTTTTATATTATAAATTTATTATTTTATCTTTTATCTTCTCTTATTCAAAAGTCTTTCCGTCCTCTAGCGAAAACTTTTATGCGCCTTTAAGTTTTAAAAGCACTGCAAAAGTACTAATAATAAATGAATAACGGCTCGCAAGGAGCCGTTATTTAACAAAAATTATTCTCTATTTTGAGTTTTCTGCATTTACCAATCCCATCTCCTGAGCCTTCTTCATCAGAAGCTCCATCAACGGTTCACGCTCATTAGCCACCTTATTGTCCAATACAGCATCCTTGAGATACTGCTTCAGGGTGCCTACCTCACGGCAAGGGGTAAGATGGAACAACTCCATAATCTCATTACCATCGATGCATGGCTGGAGAAGTCGCTTATAATCACGTTCCTGCAGATCAACCAGTTTCTCGCGCACCATCTTGAAATTATCCAGAAAACGTTGCTTGCGCACCTGGTTCTTGCTGGTGATATCAGCCTCGCAGAGCGTCATCAGGTCGTTGATGTCATCACCGGCATCATTCAGCAGGCGGCGAACGGCACTGTCGGTAACCTCCTCATCAGCAATCACAATCGGACGCATGTGGAGTTCTACCAGCTTCTGCACATACTTCATCTTCGCATCCATCGGAAGTTTCATACGGCGGAAGATACCCGGAATCATCTTTGCACCTATAATATTATGACTGTGGAATGTCCAGCCGATATTGTTGTCCCAGCGCTTGCTCTTCGGCTTACCGATGTCGTGGAAGAGAGCAGCCCAGCGGAGCCAGAGGTTATCTGAATGCTTGCACACATTCTCGAGCACCTCCATCGTATGGTCGTAATTATTCTTATGTGCTCTGCCGTTACGGGTTTCCACCTTGTCCATCGCAATCAGTTCCGGCAGAATGAGATCGAGCAGACCTGTATCTTTCAGGTAATAGAAACCGCTGCTTGGGTGCTTGGAGAGCATAATCTTGTTCATCTCGTCGCAGATTCGCTCAGCACTGATAATCTTCAGGCGCTCGGCATTGCGGGAGAGCGCATCATAGGTCTCCTCCTCTATCTGGAAATTGAGTTGGGTAGCGAAACGCACGCAACGCATCATACGCAGCGGGTCATCAGAAAAAGTGATATCCGGGTCGAGCGGAGTGGCAATAATGCCATCTTCCATATCGTAGACACCATCAAAAGGATCTACGAGTTCTCCAAAACGGTCTTTGTTCAGGCAGATAGCCATCGCATTGATGGTAAAGTCGCGGCGATTCTGGTCATCCTCCAGCGTTCCATCTTCCACAATAGGCTTTCTGGAATCGCGATGATAGCTCTCCTTACGGGCGCCAACAAACTCCACTTCTGTATCCTGATATTTCACTTGTGCTGTTCCGAAATTACGGAACACAGAGAGATGCGCCTTTCTCCCGAGCATCTTCTTTAAGGCAGAAGCTACCTCTATACCGCTACCAACCACAACGACATCAATATCATTGGAAGGTCGCTCCAGGAAGAGGTCACGCACATATCCACCTACTACATAACACTCCACAGACAGCCCATCTGCTGCCTCTGAAATCTTATGAAATATATCCTTATCCAGTATCTGTGCCAGTTCGGCATTGGTCAAATTTCTCATACTCTTTTTACTTTCGGGGTGCAAAGTTACAGCAAATCGAAGACAATACAAAATAAAAAAAGATTTTTTTTGTTTTAATTGTTGAGATGCCGCGTAACTTATCAAAAGTTACAGCAAATTAAGCGAAAAACAAAATAATTATTTGGCTATTTCATAATAAATGCGTAAATTTGCACCGAATTTCGAAATTATTATGGCAGATTTATTGAAAACAGAACAGCAGTTTAAGGATGTCATGAGTGAATGCAGGACATTATTTGAGAAGAAGCTTCATGATTATGGAGCCTCTTGGAGAATCTTGCGCCCTTCTTCTCTGACAGACCAGCTCTATATCAAGGCGAAGCGCATCCGCTCGCTCGAAATCAAGAAAGAATCTTTGGTTGGCGAAGGTATCCGTCCGGAGTTCATTGCCCTTATCAATTATGGTATCATAGGACTCATCCAGCTCGAAAAGCCTTTCGTGGATGAGGTGGATATGACACCCGAAGAGGCTATGAAACTATACGACCTCCATGCAAATGAGGCACTGGAACTGATGCTCAGGAAGAACCATGACTATGATGAAGCATGGCGCTCGATGAGAGTCAGCAGTTATACAGACTTCATCCTGACCAAGATTCAGCGCGTAAAGGAAATTGAAGACATCGCAGGCGCTACCCTCGTTTCTGAAGGTATTGATGCCAACTATATGGACATCATCAATTATGCCGTCTTCGGTGCCATCAAAATGAGCGAGAAATAAAAATATAAAATGATGAAGAATAAGGCAACTCACATATTAACAAAGATAGCGGTCAATATCGGGCGACTGCTGATGGCAATAACCTTCATTTTCTCAGGATTTGTGAAGGGAATTGACCCATTAGGCACGCAATACAAGATAACTGACTATCTGGAGGCGCTGCACATCGATTGGATGTTCCCTTCATGGAGCACATTGCTGATGTCTATCATGCTGGCTATGTGCGAGTTTGCCATCGGTATCTTCCTGCTCCTTGCCATCCGCAGAAAACTGGTCAGCAAGATTGCGCTGCTCGTGATGAGCGTGATGACGCTGATTACCCTGTGGATTGTCATCGCAGACCCGGTGAAAGATTGCGGTTGCTTCGGTGATGCCATCGTGCTCACCAACCTGGAGACGCTCGTCAAGAACCTCATCCTCCTTGCCATCGCTATCCTGCTATGGAAGAAACCACTGGAAATGCCACAGTTGGTATCTAAACCAACCCAGTGGATTGCCATCAACTACACCTTCCTCTTCTCCATCGTGATGAGTATCTGGAGTCTGTGGTATCTTCCGCAATTCGACTTCCGTCCTTATCATATAGGTGTCAACATCGCCAAGGGCATGGAGATACCGAAAGGAGCCAAACAACCCAAGTTTGATACCACCTTCATCCTGGAGAAGAACGGAGAGCGGAAGGAGTTTACGATAGACAACTATCCCGACTCTACCTGGACCTTCATCGACAGCAAGACGGTTCAGACCGAAGAAGGTTACGTACCTCCAATCCACGACTTCAGCATAGCTGATGCCAAGACGGGAGAAGACATTACCCAGGAAGTGATTCACGATAAAGGCTATACCTTCCTCCTAGTTTCGCCACATCTTGAATTTGCCGATGACAGCAACTTCGGCAATATCGATGAGATTTACGAATATGCCAACGACCATGACTACCGTTTTCTCTGCCTCACGGCAAGTACGGAGAAAGCCATCAAGCACTGGCAGGACATAACAGGAGCGGAATATCCCTTCTATGTCACAGACGAGACTACGCTGAAAACGGTAATCCGCAGCAACCCAGGTCTTCTTCTGCTGAAGAACGGAACCATCATCCAGAAATGGAGCCACAACGATTTGCCTGACATGGCAGAGATTGGTGACAAGCCACTGGAGAAGACCGAGATAGGCAAGATGCCGGAAGTAAGTGCCGCCAAGAAGATAGCCGGCATCATCTCCTGGTTCATCATTCCACTGGTACTCCTCACCATTGCCGACCGGCTCTGGGCTTGGGGCGCCTGGATCAGAAAGAAAGAGAATTCGAACAGAATATTATCAACTTTTAAAAAGAAAAGAAAAATGAGAAAGAAAATTGTAGCAGGTAACTGGAAAATGAACATGAACCTGCAGGACGGTGTTGCTCTCGCCAAGGAGATCAACGAGGCATTGGTAGCAGACAAACCAAACTGCGACGTAGTAATCTGTACTCCATTCATCCACTTGGCTTCAGTAGCTCAGGTTTTGGATTCAGAGATTGTAGGTCTTGGTGCAGAGAACTGCGCAGACAAGGCTAAGGGTGCTTTCACTGGTGAGGTTTCAGCTGAGATGGTAAAGAGCACAGGTGCTCAGTATGTTATCCTCGGTCACTCAGAGCGTCGTCAGTACTATGGCGAGACTGCAGAGATCTTGAAGGAGAAGGTAGAGTTGGCTTTGGCTAACGGTTTGAAGGTTATCTTCTGCTGCGGTGAGACTCTCGAGGAGCGTGAGGCTGAGAAGCAGAACGAGGTAGTAAAGGCTGAGTTGGAAGGTTCAGTATTCCACTTGAGCGCTGACGCTTGGAAGAACATCATCCTTGCTTACGAGCCAATCTGGGCTATCGGTACAGGTAAGACTGCTACTTCTGACCAGGCTGAAGAGATGTTGGCATACATCCGCTCTATCGTAGCAGAGAAGTATGGCAACGAGGCTGCTGAGGAGACTTCAATCCTCTACGGTGGTAGCTGCAAGGCTAGCAACGCTCCAGAGCTCTTCGCTAAGCCAAACATCGACGGTGGTTTGATCGGTGGTGCTTCTTTGAAGGCTGCTGACTTCAAGGGTATCATCGACGCTTGGAAGAAGTAATCTCATAAGGATATTACATTTCCCGAAGGGATGCCTTCTTCGTGAAGCGCATCCCTTCATTCTTCATTACACCTTATTATATATAGAGATCCAAGAATAAGGTGCTGTTTTAAAACAAGACGACAAACATAAAAGGAATAGTCATGAAACAATTCGTCACATTATTGATTATGATCCTCTGCTCAACATTCACAGCTAATGCGCAGAACTACCTGGACCATCTCAAAAAGAAGGAACCGGGAAAGGGTGTTGTAACCGTGAACCAAAGTAAGGCGATTGATGAACTGGTAAACGGAAAACAAGTGATTCCACAAGACGACAAGACTAAGACTACCCCACAGAAAAAAGAAAAAGAGCCTGAAACTCAGCACAAGCAGGGTCCTGATTCCCTGAAAAAGGCTGAGCCACAGCATCGTGAGGCAACCCGAGAGAATGCCCACGTGAACAATGCCCAAAAGGCAGAGAACAAAAACGAAGAAAAAGAGACACCTGTAGTGGATATGCGCAAGAAAGTGATGCGCAAAAGCTATAAGGTTACAGGATATAGAGTACAGGCTTTTGCTGGCGGCAATTCACGTAACGACCGTCTGAAAGCAGAACGGACAGGCAACCAGCTAAAAGTTCATTTCCCTGAACAGCCGGTTTATGTTCATTTCTACTCACCAAGATGGATTTGCCGAATGGGCAACTTCCGCAGCTTAGCTGAAGCCCAGAAGATGCTCGCCAAGGTTCGCTCCCTGGGATACAGACAGGCATGCCTTGTAAAGGGACTGATTACGGTACAGTACTAGTTAATAGTTGATAGTTGATAGTTAACAGTTTACAGCATTGATGCCGTAGGTCTAACTATAAACTATTAATTGTAAATTATTGACTATTAATTAAGAATTATAAAATAAATAAGATGAATACAGAAACAGAATTTCGCGAGGGATTGGACGAACTCGCAGAACACTATACTGAAGTATTAAAGCTCTTGGGAGAAGACCCTGAACGTGAAGGACTTGTAAAAACACCGATGCGAGTAGCCAAGGCTATGCAGATACTGACTCGTGGCTATACACAGGATGCACACAAGGTATTGACCGATGCCCTCTTCGAAGAGAAATACAACCAGATGGTCATCGTGAAAGATATTGATTTCTTCTCGATGTGCGAGCACCACATGCTTCCTTTCTATGGCAAGGTGCATGTAGCTTATATCCCAAACGGAAAGATTACCGGTCTGAGCAAGATAGCCCGTGTGGTTGATATCTATAGCCACCGTCTCCAGGTACAGGAGCGTCTTACCCAGCAGATTAAAGACTGCATTCAGGAAACATTGAATCCTCAGGGTGTGATGGTTGTGATAGAAGCCAAGCACATGTGCATGCAAATGCGAGGTGTAGAGAAACAGAATTCTATTACCACCACCAGCGACTACAGCGGAGTTTTCAATTCACTGAACACCCGCCAGGAGTTTATGAGTCTGCTGAGAGGAGAAACGAAGAGAATTTAAATATAATGATTAGTTAATAGTTATTAGTGATAATCGTTAGAGTCCATAAGTAATCACTAATCACTAATCACTACTAAATAATCAATACTAAATAATCAATAAACACAATGTTAAGGTTTATATCTTGGAATGTAAATGGCCTGCGCGCTTGCGTAGGCAAGGACTTCGAGAACCAGTTTAAGGAACTCGATGCCGACTTCTTCTGCCTGCAGGAAACAAAGATGCAGGAGGGACAGCTCGACCTTCAGTTTGAGGGCTACGAGAGTTATTGGAACTACGCTGAGAAAAAAGGATACTCCGGTACAGCCATTTATACCAAGCACAAGCCTTTGAGCGTAAGTTATGGCATGGGCGTAGAGGAACATGATCATGAAGGCAGAATCATCACGCTGGAATATGACCAGTTCTATCTCGTTACCTGCTACACACCAAATTCGCAGACAGAGCTCAAGCGCCTGGATTATCGCATGACTTGGGAAGACGATTTCCGCAAGTTCCTGAAATCTCTTGACGCCAAGAAACCTGTTATCATCTGCGGCGATCTGAATGTAGCACACGAAGAGATAGATATCAAGAATCCGAAGACCAACCGCCGAAATGCCGGTTTCACCGATGAGGAGCGCGAAAAGATGACCGTTCTTCTGAATGATGGCTTCACCGACAGTTTCCGTTATCTCCACCCGGATGAGGTAACCTATTCGTGGTGGTCATACCGTTTCAAGGCGCGCGAGAAGAATGCCGGTTGGCGTATTGACTACTTCCTTGTCTCCGACCGTATCAAGGAACAGATTACAGAAGCTAAGATCCATACAGAAATCATGGGCAGCGACCATTGTCCGGTAGAAGTAGATTTAACGTTCTAATCCTACCTTTCATCCAACATCAATAAGAATAATCAGAAGAGGGTGTGTCATAAGTTTATGATTCACCCTCTTCTTGTTGTTGGTAAATATAGGTCATAAAAAAAGGGGATGCACCTTCCTCACGGAAGCCATCCCCATATTGGTCATATCAACATAAAATTTTAATTTATATAAGAGAGATTTTCTTCTAATTCAATGAAGTAACAAAACTACATAGTTGCTTATTTCTGATTACATGAACTGCTTCAACTCAGAGAGATTTCTCTTCTCAGAAGAACCGTCCTTGTATGTTACCATGAAGTAATCGTGAACAGACTTGCCATTCTTGAACTGAACGACAGCTACACCGCCTTCACGGAGCTGGAGTGTGAAGTAGCCTTCGCGCTTACCATTGACATAGTTGCCATGCCACTTCTCCTTACCATTCTTATAATAGGTAGTAACCTCACCATCAAAGATAGTATTGCGATCGTTGCCGAGGTCGATAAAACTATAACCACCTTCAGCACGGAGATTACCGTTCATATAGAAGTCCTGGAAAACGTCCTTCTTGTTAAGGCCTGAACCAGTAGTCATCAGCAGTCTGTAATAACTAGCCTGATCTGCGCTGGTTACATTGCTCATATTTTCTGCATAGAAAATAGTGTCAGCTACAACTGTTGCATTCTCTACGTGCTTACGACCGAAAGCTGCTATGGTCATCAAAGCCATCAATGAGAATAATATCATTCGTTTCATATCGTTTATTTTTAGGATGTTATTGTAATTGTCTTTGTTTCTTTTTCTGGTACAAAGATACAACGATTTCCGAAAAATTCATAATTCCTTAACGCTATTTTATCTTATTTTTTGAGCAAGTAATACTTTTTGATTTTGAACGCACACAAGCTTACAATTTGCAATTTCATAGCCTAAAATTTAGCATATTACACGAAGACATACCTTACAAAACGCCATTTTCATGGAGTCAAGTTTACAAAATGTTACTGAATTGACATACATCAAGAAGATGAAAGCACAAGTTTTTTGGCATTTTGAGAAACTTTTTCAGGATATTTCTCGCCTATCTTCTTTTATTTTTGTATTTTTGCACGAAAATATATAATATAAGGTACGCGCATGAGAAAAATTCTTTATTTCATGATCGCCCTCACCGTCCTCAGCTTTGCATCATGCAAGGATACCGAAGGATCTATCGGCGACCCTATCATATCCCACGGACAAGACCGTGACACAGATATCATTACAGGCGATGATTATGTTTATCATCTGCCTGTCATCTTCCATGTCTTCTACAGTAACACCACGCAATACATTAAATATGACCGCCTCAAGGAGATTCTCTCCAACGTGAACGAACTTTATCAGGGTGATGTATACAACTATCAGATGGATACCATCCCGAGCGAGAACCTGCATATCCAGTTCGAACTGGCTGAGAAGAATGAGAGCGGCAAGAGACTCAGTACACCGGGTGTGGAATATATCAAGGTTTCAGAATCAGAGTTCGACTGCGAGAGCTTCATGAAGGACAAAAAGAATGCTAAGTACTGCTGGGACCAGAACAACTACATCAATGTGATGGTATATGCCTTCAAGAAGACCGATGAAAACAGCACCACGCTGGGCATCAGTCATCTGCCTTATCAGGTAGGCGGCTATCCGCAGATAGATGGTTTGGGCGATGGCAAGAATTATCCGCTGAGTAAGCTAGGGAAACCTTATTGCGTTTCGCTTAACTCAATCTATGTGGGAAGGGAGTATGAAGGGACCCGGTATACTACAGATAAGAATCATAAAGGATATACCTACAATACAGCCGACCCGAATGCTACGCTGGCCCACGAACTGGGTCATTATCTGGGTCTCTTCCACTGCTTCTCGGAAAAGACTACAAAAGATAGTTCAGAGGCTGCCGATGATGATGACGACTCTGACTATTGCGATGATACGCCTAGCTACAACCGAATAGCATACGGCAAATGGCTGACAGAATATGTCAGTAAAGCACAAGCCATCAAGAAGGATACCACGCTCAGCATGCGAGAGCTTGCCAAACGCACCAACAGCAAGGATGAGGAATGGCAGTCAGACAATCTGATGGACTACAGCATCTGTTACAGCATGCGATTCACCCCAGAACAGGCAAACCGCATCCGTCAGGTTCTGTATTATTCGCCCCTGATACCGGGTCCGAAGAAGGTTCGTCCGAGAACCCGTGCATGGGATGAGATGCCGGAAACAGAAGATGACCTCCCAATCCGATATGCCAAGGAAAAGGCTGTCAGCATCAAGGATATCCGGATACTGAAGGCTGAAAAATAGCAAAATCAGAAAAAAGAGTATTAAAAGAAATAGAAACAAGAAGAAAATGAAATATACAATCAAGGCTCCACGCCAACTCAATGCAAGTATCAACTTGCCAGCTTCCAAGAGTATCAGCAACCGTGCATTGGTAATCAATGCCATGGCGGGATGCAAGTTGCAGCCCCGCAACCTGAGCGATTGCGATGATACAGAAGTCATCATTGCGGCACTGCGCGATATGCCTGATGTCATCAACATCAAGGCTGCCGGTACTGCCATGCGCTTTATGACCGCCTATCTTTCTGCCACACCGGGCGAGCATACCATCACTGGTACCGAGCGCATGCAGAACCGCCCTATTGCTATCCTGGTAGATGCTCTGCGCTATCTCGGAGCTGATATACAGTATGAAAAGAAAGAGGGCTATCCTCCACTCCACATCGTAGGTAAGCCACTGGAAGGCGGACATCTCGAAGTGGTGGGAAACATCAGTTCGCAGTATATCTCGGCGCTGCTGATGATTGGTCCTATCCTGAAAAACGGTCTGGAACTGAAACTGACGGGCGAGATAGCATCACGTCCTTACATCGACCTCACGCTGTGGACGATGCAGAACTTCGGAGCCAGTGCCGAATGGACCGATGTGGATACCATCACCGTAAAGCCACAACCTTACAGCTGCGTAGCCGACTACACCATCGAGAATGACTGGAGCGCTTCTTCTTACTGGTATGAAATGATGGCGCTGAACGGAAACCCTGATTCTGAGGTAAGACTCGAAGGCTTGTTCGACAGTTCCAAGCAGGGCGATTCTGTCGTGAAATACATCTTCAGTCTGCTGGGCGTGAAATCAGAATTTGAGAACCGAGATGTTCTTTCTCCTGTCAAGTTGAAAGTCCAGCGCTGTCTCTTGCCTCGTTTCGACTACGATTTCAGCGGTTCTCCAGACCTAGCACAGACCATCGTTGTAGCCTGCTGTGCCCTGGGCGTAAAGTTTAAGTTTACCGGCCTTGCCAGTCTCAAGATCAAGGAGACCGACCGCATCGAGGCATTGAAGAAGGAGCTGAAGAAGGTGGGTTACGTGATTTATGACGAGAACGATAACACGCTGATTTGGGATGGCGAGACCTGCGAGCCTAGTTTCGAGCCTATCGACACCTACGAGGACCATCGCATGGCACTTGCCTTCGCCCCTCTTGCCTTCAAGTTCCCTCAGATTGAAATCAACAATCCTGAGGTGGTGAGCAAATCCTATCCACATTATTGGGAAGACCTGAAAAAGGTGGGATTTGAAATAGTTGAAAGTTAATAGTTAACAGTTTATGCTATATTTAGTTTTAGCCCTGGTGGCACTAGGAGTGATTTCCGCAGTCTTTGGCATCATTTCTCATCGCAAGGGAGA
>ENA-UERY01000460-UERY01000460.1-human-gut-metagenome-genome-assembly--contig:-NODE-460-length-35060-cov-44.876083_pt1 | contig 35060 bp, 55 predicted proteins | sample MGYA00242989_ERZ507990 | MGnify/ENA primary metagenome ERZ507990 (study PRJEB26167, sample SAMN06115529) | human gut metagenome | host: Homo sapiens | place: China:Fujian | collected 2015-08-26...
TAAGGCAGAAGCCAATGCTACTAATGTTGCTTTATTCTTGAAACGTAATTTAAGATTCATAATTTCTCCTTTCATTTTATGGAAATATATGTTAATATGTATTTGAAGATTTTTCATACTTAATCTTCAATTTTATACTTTCCCCCTACAGTTTGTAGGGGGTTTTTTATACTTGATAAAACTTCTTTTGATTAATCAAAGGTTGCTTTAGTTAACTAATATTGCCATTATCTTTTCAAATTGTTGAGGTTTTTATAATTGCTCCATCCATCTTTCAATCAACGGAACATAGAAAATTTCATACCCTTCTTCTATTAGGTGGATACCATCTGAATTATATGTGTATAGTTTATAATCTGCTAATTCAGTATTAAATCTGCTAACCTTTGATAAATCAAGATATGGTATTGAATACTTCTCACATACTTTACGGATTGCATCGTAATAGCCTTCAAGAGTAGGATATGTGTTTCCTTCTTGTTTTTGTATTCTCCATGCATCGTTGATTTTATGAGTAATCACGAACCCAATTTTTTTACCTTTCCATATGTTAAGTGCTTGCCTACAAATGCTTTCCAGTGCCCCATAGAACTTAGAAGTATCTAAATCAGCAGACATTGTATCTGTAATTGCACCTATCTGTGACCATAAATACCAATCGTTATATCCACCCTCGAATATAGCATAATCAGCATCTTTTGCCATATCAGATACTGTATTACAAATACAATGTTTGTTTGGATATCTTTTAGATAAATCTGCGATAGTTCCACCGCTAACTGCTTTTTTATCAAGTGTCATACTGTACTTTTTGGCAATGTAATCCATGAATCCAGTGCCTCCAGTGCCTTGACCGTACGCTATTGAGTCACCGTTCAGTGTTACTTTCTTCCCATACAGATTTGATTTTGTGATTTTAGCAATGTCAATCTGCGGTACTTCAATATTGTTATTAAGTGTTTTCTTCTCTTCGTATTTCTTCAACCATCCAACAATGTTCTCATAAGCACCGATATACACTGTGCAACCATCTTCTTCTATGGTTAAATCAAGTGTTTTCGTCCCTGCCACATCAATCGTGTCACCAACCTTCTGATATGCTTTAACTTCATCACCTTTTTTCACCACATAAAGACACTGGTTTCCTTGTGCATATCCGTGTGCTTCATACTTTCCACGATTTACATTGTCGTATCTGTTTGCCACATACCTTGTTGTGTACTGATTTGTTGACAGATTACCACTGCTTAAGATAATACTCCCATTTATGATTTCTGTTGCTTCAACATCCGTCTTTTCTTCAGTCGGTGTCTTGGTGATGATGTCTTTTATAGATTCCTTTAGTGAACCAATTTCCTTTCCAACTACAGCCGAATCCGCAGGCTTATCTGATTGTGTAAGTGTTTTATCTGTGTTTACCGCGGCCGAATTATAAATACCACCAGAAGTCCATGCAGACCCATTCCAGTAATACCAATTGCCACTTGTATAACCAGGCTCACTACCTTGATAGACATAGACTCTTGTTTTGTCTGTCATACCTGCGACAGTAGTTGCAATATAAGGTGCTCCAATCTGCCCCATAATCGCAGACCACGGTACTTTTTGTAAATCCTCTTTTCCAACCAGACAATACATATCTTCTGTCGGATTAGACAATAGCGGTAAATCATTTATCTTTGCCATTTGCATCCACCTCTTTTACTTCTGTAGTGATTGTATTTATTTTTGTGCTAAGATTTTCCGACAACACGGAAAACGTCATATCTACGTTCATATGCCCTCCTTAATTTACCATCGGATAATGCTTCGATACTTTCTACAATCGGCACTTCTACCGTTTGACCAACGCTTCCAGATTAGACCAAAATCTTAACTTTTAGGTTTTACATCTTGACCTAATGATTCTTGCAAAAGTTCTAATTGCATACAAAAAACAATGATAAATAGTGATATGTACTAAAGGTATATTAATTGCCATAATATTACTCTTAATCGTTCAGTTTGTTATCCTTGATAAAGTCTCTAATAGCTTTGACATGCTCTTTGAGTTCATTGTCCACTATATAAAAATTACCCTTATTATTTCTGCTGATTGGTTCGCCTGTGCTATCGTCAATCTTGTTGTATGTATATGTTACTCTGTCTCCACCGTCAATGTTTAATACCATAAAGCTACTCAACTGTTTCATTTAATATTTCCTCCTGCTCTTTAATTAAATCATTGATTTCTTCCATGTATTCTTTCTCGTAGTCAATTACTTCTTCTTTCTCTGAGTTGTCGAATTTTTCAAGTCGTTCAAACTCATAATCTCTCTGAATTGCTTTGATTTCCCATGAAAACTTAAGATTTTCAGTACCTTTTACGATAAAGTAACTGTCAGTCTTTTCTTTTACCCATAAGTCGCCTTTTCCCTCTTTCTGCAAGAATACTTGGTACTCAACACCTGTGTTTACTGTTTCTGCAAATATATCATCAATGTTTATATAACATTCTCCAGTTTCATCGGTTTGTGCCGTTCCAATATCTCCAAACATTGGAGTTGCTGTCTCATAGCAATACTGTGAACGAATATCGTAATTTTCAGTATCAACTATTCTCTTTTTCGTCCCTGCACAACTAAAATCTTTAGAAACAGACAAATTTCCACCAGAAATATCTACATTTCCATAAAATGATGAATCCAAGTCAGAAACAAAAAATTCTTTTTTTTCTCCTATACTTACATAAAATTGACCTTTTTCTGTACTGTTTAATCCGTGAGATATTAATATGCTTTCATAATCTATATTTGTCTCTGTTGATTCCCAGTCAAATGGCGCGCCAACACTGTTTTCTGAATTTTTAACTTTTATACGATCGTGTTTTACTATTGAAGCTTTTCCTGTCCCGTCCTTACTTTTAGAAACGTACATTCCTTCATTGAATAATTCTGGCAGCAAGCATATATATGATTGTGGAGTTTTATCGATTTGTAGGACATAATTCGACACCAAAATCCCTCTAGTGTCTACCGTCACAATTTCTTGATCCCACATATTGTAAACATGCAGTTCTCCGTTTCCATATGTGGTAGCTTTCCCACCTAAATTTAACACTCCACCTCTTCCATAAGTAAAATTTATATACAGCTTTCCATCAGACCCACGATAAATACCTTGCCACGCTCCATTATTCGTCAACAGATTAAATATATCTTCGTGTGTCAGTGCTTCAACGTCCATAACCAACGGTATTGATTCTTCGTCAAGTACGGTCTTTTTATCTGCTGTATACAGCCTGCATCGTATATACAACACATCTTTCATGCTCCGTTTGCTGACCACAATCATACTTCCTGCATTGGTTGTCAGATAATCGTCTGTCTTGACCTCTAAGCAATTATAGAAAGAATACGTCAATGAACTTTCAGTACTTGAACTTTCATAAGTTTTAGTCCATGTCTTTCCATCTTTTGATTCTTCCACTACAAAGATTCCTTGATATTCAACTTTCGCTGAGTTTGTACCATCTCTGTAATATGCCTTAAATGTCATTTCATCTGGTGTTGTACTTCCATCCTGTGCTTTTTTCAGAATGTTTATGGATGGTTCTAACAAGTACACTCTGCCCGGACTACCGTCACGTATCTTTGCGATATTAAAACGCTTCTTCGCTGTATACGTCATATATGTTGCAGTAACATCTATCCATCCAGTATCCGTTGTAAGACTTGACACTGTATAAACTTTACTAGATGTATCAAACGTACCGTTTACACCGTCAGATTTTGCAAAAGAAAAGGTAGTATCTTTTGTTACGTCCGTCTGCCCCCAAAACGTCTGTACTGTAAACGTCACTTTTGGAAATTTCACATAATTTCCCTCGTGATCTACACTAATACCTTGGTATTCGTTATCCATCTTAAGGATTAGATTTCCTGCCTTTTTTATATCCTCAATTTCTTCGGTTAATTTCTTCCCGCCGATAGAAATGTTGTCTCCGCTGATAACTACCTTGCCGGTATCCATATCAACTTGAAAGATAATGTTTCCTGCACTATCTTTGACAGTAATTGCACCAGTATTAATATAATCTGCATTAATTCCCTCTACATAAAGCAATCTTGTTATCATTTCGCCTGTGATTGCAAAACCATATGGATACGTTTTACCGCCATCCGTGGAAAAACCAATTGCTTCGGCTGTTAGTTTGATAACATTCTGTGATTCTGCGATTGTTGGTTTATCGTGCAAATAGTAAATAGTAGAGCCGTCTGGTTGTTTTTCTGCTGTAGAATACATGCCAGAGCTGTTTTTTAATGTATCATTTAACTTTTTAACTGCAATTTCACGATTTGTCTTTTCACGTTCAACTAATTCTTTTCCTTGAATCAGTGCTTTTTGTTCGCTTGACGTGTAATTGCTTTGATTTCTCATTGGAGATTCTGCACTGTTTTGTAGTGTTGTATACCCAAAGAATACAAAGTTTACATCAGTTAACACTGAATAGAAGCTTTTCCCTCGCCAATCTGTGACCTTTATCTTGTCCATAAACTCAGCTATTGGATAAGATATGTAATCCATCGTAAATCCACGGAATGTCACTGCTTTAAATTTGTCATAAACCCAAGAAACAAGTGTTTCTTCATGTCCTTTTACAAGTGGATTCTCCAAAGATAAGATATAGCTGTCTGCACCTACTTTTACAGTTTCTTCAACATCTTCTTCATTCTCATTTCCCTCTTCGTCAGTTGTAACTTTTTTGACAGTACGTGTCATTTGCACGCCTGTTACCTGCACATCGTTTGTATCATTCGTCAGAGTGTTGTAATCGGTCAAAGTATGAACATTACCGCTATTGTAATTAAAATCATAGGTCATTATCTGTAAATGTCCTGTACGGTCAATTCTTGCGTTTCCGCAGGCAATCATAGCTATAAAACCTATAATTTGTCGGTGTGTGTACTCGCTAGACGGCATGGTTGGTATCTGGAAATCGTTATGTAAAAAGTTACTATTTCCAATCAAGATACCGCAGGTATCACAGCTATCAATTAACACACTCTTTGCTGTCGCAGGGAATGTCAACGATGTGCTGTATGACTTATCAGCCTTGTACATATCATCATGTCCAACAATCGTAACTACATTTCCGTATGTTTCTGGCTGTGTAACAGTAAATGTACCGTATTCAATTTTTTCGGTTGCAGATGATAATTCAAACGTAAGATACAATCGGATTTTTGCTCCGAAGAAATCATAATTAGACAAGTGATCATCGTCATTCATAATTTCTAATTGTACATTACGGCTGAGTGCAACACCTAAAGGAATGGTGTTGGCACCTGCCGAATCAACAAGACTATTGTTATCTATTGAAAAATCATCTTCTCCAAACGTCAAGACCGTTCCATTTGCAAGTGTTACTTCTGCATTGCATTTAAAGTCCTGCCGTTCTTCCATTAATTTTTTAAATTCATTACTTACATTTATCATATCGGGTTAACCCCCTGTGCATTAAACGAAAAACTAGATAATTTCTCTTTGTTTTTCTCCAATGTTTGTATTTTTATGTCCGATACCTGTCCGACATAAAACTTTGCCGTTCTCCATTCATTGTGGTACACGGAAAAATAATGCAAATCAAAAGGTTTTCCTTTTGCTACCATTTGCAGGATTTTTGAAGCTTCTGACATTGGAATGTCCGTAGCTGTATATGGGAAACGCTCTACCGTAAACATCGGTGTAAATTTCCCTTTTCCAGACTGTGCCCTTGTTGAACCTTGCGTATACGTGGTTTCGAGTGCTACAGCTATGTCACAATCTGGTTGCCATATTTTCACACCGTTGATTTTTATATAATCTTGTGCCATATCTACTCCTTTCTACGCAAGGCTGAATGGGTTTCTACCGTTACTCATTTGTCTTAGTTTTGCTTCTTCGATAAATTCATCAAATAACGTTCTGCGATTGATTTGTGCGGTAAAGTGATAATCTCCACCATTGTTACCGCTGTTGTCTGATTCTAAGGACTTCATAACAGATAATAGCTGTTCTAGTAGATTAAGTACGTCATTGTTGTTGCTATCTGTACTGTGTTGCTTTTGTGCGATCACTGCGGATGCTTTCGCAGGTATTACCGCTCCACTTGCTACATACGGTGCTGTAAATGGTACATTCGCCAACTGCTTTGACTGATCTAGTAATGTATCAATCGTATCTGGAAAAGCTTTTTCCAAACCTACTGTGATACCCGCAGGAATCATCTTACCTACTGTATCTCTCATAAGTCGTGATGGAGAATGGATTCCAAAGAAATCTTTTACTGCGTTCCATGCTTCTTTTGCAAGGTCCATCATTTTATTTACAAGTCTGTATGCATTGTTTCCAACACCTTGAACAATTCCCTTTACAACATTTAGTCCAACGCTTCCCCAGTTCATGTCTGAGAAAACTGTTTTCATCTTTCTGATAGCTTCTTTCACTGGACTGTCAGAGTTTCCTGCCATCAAACTTTTTAGCTTTTTCAGCCCGCCAACCATCTTGTCTCTTACATTTTCGACTTTATCAACAACGCCTTGCTTCTTCTCTTCAAATGTGTTCTTGACATTTTTCATGGCATCGCTTGCATGCGTGCCAAAGTTAGATATAACTCCTTTGAATCCGTCAGACACACTATTTTTCACTGCTTCCGCTTTCGCTTTAACAGTTGATAAATTCTGACCACTTAGATTATCTCTAATTTTTGACATTGCGTCATTTCCAAACTGTCTAAACTTTTCAACGACACCGCTTACATTATCTTCAATCCCATGCCTTAATGTACTTGCTGTTGATTTAACAGTTTCAATACCGCCAGAAATCTTTTCTTGCAGTCCGTTGACAATTCCTTGTCCCCATGTTTGAGCATTTTCTGGTAATTTTTCTATTCTTTCTTTGATGCCATCTCTTAAATCTCCTGCTTTTTCTTTCACAGATTCCCAACCTTTTTTGATTGTTTCTCCTGCTTTTCCTATGCCGGATGCAACGGTATCAAATCCACTCTTTAATTTTTCCCATGCACCTTTGGCAAATTCTGCAACCTTTCCTGCGACTGCTTTGACCTTATCCCAGTTTAATACGATAAGTGCAACTCCTGCGACTATCGCAGCAACAATAACTCCTGCCGGAAAAGTGAAAAGTGCAGCTAAGCCACTTAATGCTGTTCCTATCATAGATACAAATGAACCAATCGCAGGTATTAACGTTGTTGCAAGTATTCCCTCTGCACCAAATATAGCTACTAATCCTGTCGAAAGGCCACTTGCGATTGTTCCAATAATTCCACCGCCACCAGATTTTCCAAGTGCTAATATGATATTCGCTAATAAGCTTTTTCCAGTAAGCATTTTAGAAAAGCTTCCTGCCAAATTGATTGCTCCAATCGCTGTACCAAGTGCTAACGCTAATTTTCCTGCTGTTGTACTTGCTAAACCAGAAATCAAACCGCCAAGAACATTTGTTATAATTGTGAATACTTGACTAAAGATTGTACCCCAGTCAATATTGTTTAGGAATGTTCCAATTCCTCTTCCAAGTCCATTCCAATCGGTGTTTTGTGCAACACTAGCAAACACACCTAACAGACTTGTCACTGCATCACTTAACGTCTGCCCTGCCGTTGCCCAATCAATTCCTTGAATCATAGCATTAAGACCATTAGTGATGTTCTTTGCAATTCCAGACCAATCCACTGTCTTTACAAACGCTCCTAACGTTGCAAATGCTCCGTTGATTCCTTTTACTAACGTATCGGCAATTGTTGTGAAATTAACTTTATCAAAGATTCCATTAACAAGATTTCCTAGAGATGTTCCAAGTTCTTCCCAACCAGTCAACCCAAGATTGCTTTTTCTTGACATGTCAGAAACAAATCCGTTAAAGATATTCCATGCAATCATAAATTTGTTTCCAAGCAGATTTCCTAAGTTGGTCCAATTTACCTCATTGACTAACCCACGGAATCCTACTGAAAATTTCGTTCCAAGATTTTTCCAGTCGATACCCTCAATTAAGAGATTCATTGTATTGACAAGTGTATTAATACCTGCACCAACAGTTCGTCCGAGTAAATCCCAGTCAATGTGATCTACAAGACTATTGAATGTCCTTGTAAATGCATTTACAAAATACGTTATCTTCGGTCCTACATTATTCCAATTGATAGCATCATAGATTTTTTGCAATCCTTTATTGATACCGCTTGCGATATATGCTCCAAGTCCTTCCCAATCTTCGGCTTTAATCAGCTTTCGGATTTTATCTGCTATTCCTTTGATGGAGCTAGCAATTGGCACTTCTTGGAACATATCCGATGGGCTAAGTCCACCACCGCCACCACCTACGCCACCGCCACCACCGGTACTAGGTGTTGTGTCAGAATCGTCTTTGTTCTTTTTCTGGAACTGTCTGATTTCATCAAGACCAGATAGATATGTCTGGTTCTCTTTGTTTGCTTTCTTTGTGGCATTGGCATTTTTTTTGCTAGCTTTCGCTGCATCATTCGATGCCGATGCTGTACTTCCTAAAGATGCGGCATAGTCTTGTTGCACCCCTACGGCTTTTGTAAATGTCTTTTGCCCTGTCAGTGCTGCAATAAACATTCCTACATAGGTCAATGCTTTTGATATTAAGTTAATCAACGTAACTAATGCAGGGGCTATCGCTGTAAGAATCGGACTAAATGCCGTTGCAAAACTGTTTTTTAATCGTGTCAGTGCTGACATCAAAGATGATAGTGCTGCATTTGTGCGATTGGAATACTGTGCTAGATTCTGCATACCGCTTGCTACCGCAGAATTGACCTTACCAATCATTCCAAATACTGTCGAATATAAGATACTCATACCAACCATTCGACCAACCGAAAAACGTGCATTATCAGCACTTTGCGATGTATTAAGGAAGCTTGTTGCAAGACTTCCAATTCTCTTTCCTACACTAAGAACGGATGAACCAACTTTTTTTAATGCATTTCCAAGCTTACTAATACCACTTGATAACAGTGTTGCAAGTATTCTTGTTTTGCTTAATTTTCCGTTTGTTTCCGCTACCTTGCTTCCAACATTCGTATAAGATGAACCTAACTTTCCATTTGTTCCAACAAGGCTTCTTTCTTTTGCATCAGTCTTAGATATTTCCTTATTTAATGCATTTAAGGCTTTCTCACTTTCTTCTGATGCTGTCTTTGCGTAATTTCCTGTAATCGGTGCAGTACGTACTTTCTCTGTTGGTTGTGCAGTTGTTGTTCCGCTGTCTAGCTGTTTTTTCTTCGCTAGTAATTCGTCATATTGTCTGCCGAGCTTTTCCGCAGCACTCTCCAATGCTAAAAACGCAGGAGAAGAAGTTGCGTTCTGATTTCTTGCAAAGATTTCTTGCTGTGCCGTTGCTACCTGTTCAAACTGTGTATCAAGACGTTGCAAAGAATCCTCAAGAATCTGATATGCTGTTGTCTTGATATTTGAATTGCTGATTTCATCCTGTAACTGCGTTGTCTGCCCTAAATCAGTATTTAAGGATTCAACACTTGTTTCTGTACCTGTGATTTCTGCATTTAATTTTTGTAATGCTTTTGCACTCTCTTCGCTTGCAAGACCTGTTCCACCAGTAAGCTTTGCACTTTTAGGTAGACCACTGTCTGTACTCGCTGTTGGTGCTTCTAACTGCTTTTTCTTTGCAAGAAGTTCTTCGTATTGCTGATCTAGTTTAGCCGCTGCACTTTCCATTGCTTGAAACGCAGGGGAAGAAGTTGCACTCTGATTTCTGTTAAATATATCCATCTGTGCTTTTTCTAACTCTGCAAGCTTCTGTCCTGTACTTTCTATAGCTTTATCTAACGTATCTAGTGCATTAGATTTAATATCTATGCTTTCTAGCTTCTTTTCTGCCTGTGCGGTCTTTTCCAGTTCCTCAGCCACGGTCTTTGCTTTTTCTTCGACAACGTCCATGCCTTTTGTATCTGGTGCTTTTATACCGCCACTCATGGCTTTTTCCATTGATTTTCCAATGGTTTTTACTTGATTGGATAAACGTTTTAAAAGGGATGCGATTTCTTTCACACTTGCTTTTGCTTCGGTTGTATCAATTTCTGTTTTGATATAAATACTTCCATCCGCTTTTTGTGTAGCCATTTAATCACGCCCCTTTCCCATTCAGTAAATCGTTCAAACGTTTCTGTTCGTCTAATTCCTCTTCGGAATATTTAACATCTAGGTCAATAAGCGTTTTATTTTCTTTGTAGAACTCTCTTTCCCAGTCTTCCAGTTTCTTTCTTTTAGCTTTCTTCATGCGAACACTAAGAATCTGCGAAAACAAAGACTCTCCAATTTCCATGTAAGCTCCTAAAAAAGTCCACCAATGTAAATACTGCATAGCTCGTATTTCTTTTCCAAGTACACGGTTAACAGATGGGATGATAACTGGTGCATCATGTTCCCAATCCATCACATGAGATTGTTTCTTCCCATCATCTTTGATACCCATGTCAATAAATTCGATGGCTTTTTCAATAGCTTCTTCATAGTCTTGTGGTGGCATATTTCCAAAATCAACGTATAAAATGGTAAGGCAAACAATCCACTTTTCATCGTTCTCAAAGTCTGGGTCATTGAATGTTTTTAAAATGTCCAGAACTGCACGAAAATCTGTGCGTATTTCATAATCTATGCCACCAACTACTATGGATGTAGGAAGTTCCCAAACTTCCATTATTTGTGATATTTAGACGTTGCCCTTTTAATTTTCGCCTGTTTCTTCTTAATTCTCTGCTCTGTTACCTGCTCAATAATATCTGCGATCTCCACGATGATGTTCTCGACGAAGAAATCTCCGCTTTCTGTAAGAGTTAGCGGATTGCAAATAGCAAATACAGACTTAGAAGCTTTAGAGTTAAGTAAGTAATCAATCTGCCCCTCTAATTTGTCAGACAGTTCTAAGATATCCTGCTCTGTAGCATCCTCTGGAAGTTCCATCTTTTCCAAATTAGCAACAACTTCTTCGTATCTTCTTACGATATTTAAATCAACTGGGTTGAATGGGAATCTTCCGATTTCCTCATCATCTTCATTCGTTAAAATTACATTTAATGCCCCAGTTTTGACTTTTCGTCTAAGTTCTTCCATATCCTGCACTCCTTGTTATGATAAAACTGCTTTGCTGTTGTCTTTTAAGTCCTGTGTAGCACTTTCTGAAAATGTTCCAGATGTTACGTTGTAAGTACCTTTTCTGCGGTTTCCTGCGTAGTTAACTGTAAATGGGATCTGGTAACCACTTGTGTCTCCACCGTAGGATGTTGGAACAATATAACAATCTTCTGCGTATGCTTCATAAGCTCCGCTTGATGCTTCTTTCCATAGGTGTACTTCTACTGCGGTAGTTTTCAGATTATCGTCTTTGTAACGATTATCAATGATCTCCTGCAACTTCTGGCTTAATGTGCTGTCAGCTTCTGCATAATAAGGGTCGGCTTCTGAGGAAACCTCATATCCGTTGTGTTTGAATGTAGATTCTCCGATAATATTTTTACTTGTTTCTGTATCTGGATTAAGTTCGACATTGTACTCTTCTAAGTCTTTTCCAAGACGTTCATAGGATGGTGTTTTACCACCGCACAAAGAGCCTGCATCTAAGAAATGAGCCATATACTTACGGTCAATTTTACCTGTTGTAACTGCCATTATGATTCTCCTTTATCTTTTCAAGGTCAGTGATCTACATCCTGTCGTAGACCAGTTAATAGTTAATTTATCTATCAAAGTCGTTTTGATATCGGGCAGAAATATTGATAGCCCAATTCTCAGACTTGTTTTCGTTTATACTGTCCAAATATGCAGGTGTCTGTCTGTCAATCGTTAAAAACTTTCGATTGCCTGTCAACACTGGATATTCTTCTAGTTTATATGTGTTGTTTTTAATTGTGATTGTTTGCTTTTCCAACCATTTACCAAGGTTATCCAACCACTCTTTCGTGTCTGCCTTACGTTTTGCATTAGCACCGCTTATACGGTAGATCACACAAAATGGATACAGACAAACCTGTGTGACGTGACCAGTGATACTCTCTTTTTCTGATTCAATCACTGCACCGCTTACTGGGAACATTGCTTTTCCGCTTGCATCATCTAATGTAGAAAATGCAATTTCGTCTCCCTCTCTTAATTCTGGGAATTGATTTACCAGTTCTTGCAATGCTGTTGTGATCACGTCAAAACCATCAATATCGTACTTGACTGGCTTTTGTTCTTCTGCCATTAGTTACCTCCTGCTTGCTTCTTAACATGAGTAACCCATGCTTTGCCGTGGTTTTTCTTTGCTGTCTCAAACCATTTTGGAGTGGCTTTAGGATTGGAATAGGACAGGTTTTCTTTTGCATTTGTAGTTCCTGCGAACTCTGATACTAAGACTTTCTTAGCACCTTTTCTCGCCCATGGAGAACCTGTTAATTCATCGACCATGCCTTTTCCCATGTACAAGAATCGTCCCATAGGTCCTGCACCTGCACAAACAAGTCCTGTCCCTGCTAAAGAAGCACTTCTAGCCCTTGTGGTATTAATAAATGTACCTGTTTCGTGTGGCATATATGGGACCATATCCGTCATAACTTGACTATCTAACCAATATTGAGCACTTTGTATTTGTTCATCAAATCTCGCCAAACTGATATTAGCTCTCATGTTTTGTGTATTCACATTAACATTTCCTAATTTCTTTTTAGCCATATAACCACCTACTTAGCCATTACCTCAAAGTGCGGAATTATGTCGTAAAAGGCACTTCCAGTGATTGCAAAGACATAATCATATTTGAGTTTCGTTTCTTCGTAGAATCCATCTATATAATCATCATCTGCGATTGGTTCTTCATTGTCCCACTCTCCAACGATAAAAAAGTCAAAGGCATTCGCTTTAGAACTAAATGTAAGTGCCTGTGGCAGCTTATCATTCGTCTGTTTACGCCATTCTTTAGGTGGTAGCCATAATTTACTGCCTACCATCTTCTGACCGTCTTTTAAGGCATACTGCACGTTTAATGCAGCATTGTCCTGTGAATCAGAACCGTACTTTGCAATGATGCTTGCTTTATCCATGTTTAGGTTCGTATTATGCAAAATAGAGGGATACCATGTATCTCCTAATTTACTTTCATACCTATTAAAAAGTGTGATTGTATCGTTATACATCGTATCCCCCTGTCTATAATGCCCCTACTTTTTTAAAAGCTTTGAAAATCTTTTTAGACTGTAAAGCAAACCAGTCAATCATTTCTTCATTTTTTGCCCAACAATCTACGTTGCAAGACTGCCCATCTAAACCACTTTCATATAAGAAAGCGTGCATAATCTCATGCCTAAGCACACTTTTTTGAACCGATTCAATGTTATTCACAGAATCAACACTTTTTTCAAAAATTGCAACGACTATTGTTTTATTTGAATAATCGCAATAACCAGACAATTCTTGTAGTTTTTCATCTTCGTTCTCGTGTCTGAATCTGATTTTATATGTAATTCCTAAAACATTTACTTTACAATCTTTCATAAATACTCCGTTGGGTACATTCCCATATACAGTAGACTTACTCCGTTGGCATCTGTGACACCCGATAAGTAGTCTCTTATTGTGTCAGAGTATAACTGCTTTTGTGCTTCCTTATCCGCTAGACACTTATCTATCAATGTAGCCGTACCTGCGTTACTGGAAGTTACATAGCTTATACTCTCGTTTCCTGCACTCTTAGATGCTACCTGCTTGCTCATCACTGTCCCATCTTCTAATGTGATATAACCCTGTGATGCTTCAACTCTCGTTTCTGCCTGTTCAATCTTATATGTGATTGACAGAAGTTCGCAAACACATCTTTTAACTGCTTCTGCATCATCTTCATCTGTTGGAAAAGCAATCTTAAGTTTCTTCACATTGTCAACACCAGTCGTGGCATTATCTATCTTCTTGCAAGAATCCCAGACCAGACGATTAAAGTCTGCTTCTGGGATTGCTTTCTCTCCAAAAAGGGTTTTGTAATATTCATAGTCAATGTATGCCATGATATCACACTCCTTTTTATCCGTTGGATTTAATAACACCCATGCGGATATTCTTCTGGTTAAATGCTAAAGACCAGTTTCCTTTAGTTCCTAACTCTGCATTTGTAGGAGACTCTTTTGCAATCTTGTTAGCATTAATAGAAAATCCGTTAGGATGTAATACATAACCCTGTTTTGTATACAGCTTTTCAATACCGGCAGATGTTTCTGGGTCATAGTTTGTATAATAAGGATTTTCATAGTTTGTCTTATCACAAGTCAATACTGAACCTGTACCAAGCATATAAGTTTTGTATACTGGGTTTGTTCCTGTTGTATCAACTGTAAATCTGTCTGTTACCAGTGGGATAAATCCACCGATTGTAGGAAGATTTACTTCTCTTTCTACTGCGTTAGCAATAGTGTATTTATTGTAGTCAACAAGTCCCATTGCTTTGTATTTTGCGTAGATGTAAGAGTTTAATACAAGTAATCCCATCTTGTCAGCGGAATCTCCTAAAGCTTTCTGCTGTGCAAAGATAAGTGTCGTATCGTCAATTTTGTTTGCATCTCCTACAGTGCCCTCGCCAGTTAAAGATAAGTCTGTAATATGGTTTTCCATACCAGACAGGCTTAAAACTGCATCAACTGTAGTCATTAAGTCGCGTGTTCTTACCTGCTTATAGAAGCTTGCAACAGAGTTTGCAACATGAGTCATAGGGTCTGCACCTGTTAACTCTTTTGTAAAGTCTTTTGCTTTCCAAGCTTTCATTCTCTGAATTAACATGCAAGTCTGTTTCTTTCCTGTGATTTCAACAGGTGTATTGTTTGTTTCTCCATCGTTGTTCAAAGCCTGTGAGTCTTGTTCATCAATCGGTGTATAAAAAGGAATTGTTGCAACGTTTCCTTTTTCTCCAATTAAGTCCATGATTGTATTGTCCTGTGCTAACACACCAGATGCAATAATCGCATCGTTCCATGTTGGATTTTCTGACATAAACTCAGAAAAAACCTCTGGGTCAAAATCAAAACCACCAAATGATCCTGTTCTTGGCATAAAAAAAGTCCTTTCTACCCTAAATAAGAATAGATAAGGACTTATCTTTGTCCCATCTACCTACAACTATTAAGGGATTTTTAGGTTAGCGGCTCACTTCCATATTGTGAGTCGGTATTATCTATCTGTCATTTAATAAGGTTGCATAGTAGTCTGGGTCCTCTGCCTTAAGCTTCATTCTGTCGTCTAAAGACATTTCCCTTAACTTCTGTGTTCCCTTTTTCTGCTCTCCGCTATTGAACTTAGTTGTAAAGCTTGGGATCTTAACATCTGGTACTTTCTTTTCGTCAACCAAGATGTTCTCAATTGGTTTTCCATCTTTAGTAGTAAGTTCTTTAAATACATCTTCTGCATTTTTCCCATTCTCTTCTTCTAACTTCTGAATCATCTGGGAACGGATAGAGTCTTCTGTGATTGCATTTACAAATTTTTTATCAGATAAGAAATCTTTTACCTTGTCTCTTAACTCTGTCTGCTTAGCTTCTTTTGCTCTTGCTTCTTTTTCGTCTGCAAGCTCCTGTGTTAATGTTGTAATCTTAGTCTTAAGACCGTCAACATCTTCTTTCTCTAATTCAGCTAATCTGGTCTGTACATCGTCTAAAGATGTTTTGTATTCATCTTTTTTCTCTACCTGTTTATTGTAGTCAGCTACAGTCTTGTAATTTTCGGCATGTCTTTTTTTAAGCTCTGCCTTTTTCTCTTCTGGGATTTCGATTCCTAATTCTGCTAAAATCTGTTCGTAATTCTGCATATATATCCTCCTACATTGTTTGTATACCGCTATGTCTGCGGTAATGGATTAAGACTTATATACCTAAGTCAAGGTAAAAGAAATGTGGGGACTTGAACCCCACTCGAGCCTCGAACTCTTTTCCTGTCGTCATGTAATCAAAAACGCTTAAAAAACTCTGTACTTACAAGGAGGCTGTAGCAAATCTGCATAATTCCTACATATTTATTGTAAACCCTAAAATATGCCGTTTCAATACCCTCTTTTTTTACATTTCCGCAAGTTTCTTTATCTGTCGCTGTATCTCTTTTCTCTCGTCCATAAAGTCGGAATCAATAACCATAGAAGAAAGCATATCATACACTTCCACCATCAATCTACCGACCGATTCCATAAGCTTATCACGGTGTCCTTGATCTCCGTTTTCTTTGTATGCCATTTTAGCGCTTAAGTAGTTGTCATACAATGCATCTATATTTTTATCATACTTGCCATTGCTGTACTTCTTAATAAGATTCTCTCCTGCATCCATGACGGTTTCCGCTATGTCTCCATGCTCCATCTTTTCAAGATTGCATAATGTTGTTGTAATCTTATACATTGCATCAAGATTAGATGTTGTGAGCTGTTTTAATGCTGAGTTTTTTTCTCTTTCTAGCTGTTCTTCCAGAACATGTTTGATTTCACTCATAATTTGACCTCCTTAAGCTTCTTTTTGTATTTCTCATGTATGCAGTCCTGTGTCTCTGTAATATACACCATGTCGTATCCTACAGAGATTAGATCAGTAACCATCTTTTCAACCGTTTCTAGCTCTTTAGATACGTCTTTTACCAGACATTCTACAAATAGTGCATCCGATACGTTTCCGTTCGTTCTAAGTTGCTGTGCGTACTTCTCATAGGCTTCTTTTGTCTCTTTCTCCCAGTTGTGATACTCTATAAAACCATCCTCTACGGCTTTCTGCTTTGTGGATTTTCCGATACTTAGTCTACTGGCTGTATACCAAGAGTCGGGAATCACTTTTATAGTACCGCTAAAAGAATCTTTTAAAAGCTTGCCGTGATGATCTACAAAATACCTGCATATTTCACGTCTCTCCAAGCTTTCTGTAAGAAACTGGTATTCATGTAATCTTTTGTAGCCTTTCAAACCTAAGAAGTTGAAATAATCTGCCATTTGACCGTGCATCATCATAGCCGCTACATATCTTTTGTTGATCTCGTCAAAGATATCTTCTGTTTTTGTTACTTCAAGATTGTTTGTAAATTCAATCATGATCGCACCTCCTTAAGAGATACGCTTTATAATAATATTCGCATCTTTTACTATTGCCGCTGTTGTTCCTACATTTCCGATGCTTACGATTAAGCTACCGCAAGATGGTACAGTTACAACCGTTGTTGCTCCCACGTTCTGAAATGTGTTCGCTGTAACTACTGTATAGTCCATTTCTGTTCCACCAATAGCTTCTCCGTTAAGCTCTACAGCAAGTGCCGTTGCTCCTGCTGCATTAGCGGATACATTTCCGTTAAATTCTACCTCTACAGTCATAGGACAGTTTGATCTATTCGTTAACGTAAACAGACCAGACCCCTCTACATGATTCAGCCACCCATAATTACAAGTACAACGTCTGCTACTATATCGTGTATTCGCAAATAGTACGTTTGCACCACTGTTTACATCCTGCTGTGCTACATTTACCGCATTTAACATAATTTTCCCTCCTAAACAAAAATAGGATGCCGAACCCGACACCCTATCGTCAATATATTGCTAGTCTACTTAGTAGATATGGATTCTTCCAACAAGCTTGATTTATTTACACATTTACACTTCCGCAGTTGCAACCACCGTATGCATACCCATTATAGGATACATAAGGACTTGCTGTAATGTATGCAGGTGTTGGGAATGGTCTAACAGCATCCACAATGTTCTTAGTCTGTGATACCTGCGAAATCTGGAAGTTAGATAACTGTAAGTCTCTATCTCTGTCCGCAAGTTTATCTCTAAGATTCTGGATTGTGTTGTCCTGCATCAACTGGCGTGTAGCCTGTCCGTCTGCGAGGATTGTTTCCTTAATATCACAGCAACACTGTGCCATCTGTGCCTGCATATTCTGGGCCATTAAAGCCGCATCATAGCGGTTCTGTAACACTTCTTTCTGTGTTTCACAGCAACAAGCCTGCTGTTGTGCCTGCATCTGCTGTAATCCTAACTGTGTTGTGTATCTGCTTTCTAATACGTCTCTCTGTGTCTGACAAGCTGTATTAGATACGTTCTGGTTTGTATTGAAAATATCTCTCTTAACAAACTCATCGGATAAGAAAGCATTTTCGCCTGCGGTCGTTGCGGTATCGTTATTTCTTCCCCATCCGTTACCACAGAAAAGGAAAGCAATTAAGATAATCCAAATCCACCAACCACCGTTGCCGAAGCCGTTATCATATCCGTCATTTCTTGTCACTGCCGCTACATCTGCCGCAGTGAGTCCCATTGCTTCATTCATTGTTGTTGTCCTCCATAAATTTATTTACCAAGCTGTGCACCGCTTAATATCTATTTGTTCACTTTGTCCACAATATCCTGTGGATTCATGCCCTGCTGTTGGCATAGGCTATTAAACACTTCTTGTGGGTTCTTTCCCTTGCACATTTCCATTGCCTGCTTGATCGCAGGGTTTGTCTGTGCCATGCTCTCAACCATAGACTGCGGATTGTTAGACCCTCTTACCATGCCCATTACCTGCTGTACCATTTGCATAGGGTTGTTGTTTCCTATCATACCGCCTATCATGTTCATTAAAGGATTACTCATTGCTTAACTCTCCTTTCTCTGGTTGCTCTCCTAGCTTTGCTAGAAGTTCTTCAAACTCTGTTCTTGTAACATATCTATTATCATAGTTTACATTTTGTTTTTGGGCGTTCTGCGTGGCTTCTGGCGGTATCTCCTCGAATCTAAATACCTTAAAAGTTGCACTGCCCATTCCATCTACACTCTTTACATAAAAGAAAGGTGCGTTGTTATCCATCATCCATGCTGTAGCCCCTGGCTGTACGATCTGGTTCTTTGCTCCCTCTATGCCTGCAACTTGTATCCAATTAACATTCTGTGTTGGAACTTGTGTCTCTGGCATTGGTTTATTGTACTGCTGTTGCATTTGCTGTAACTGATTTAGCCTATCCTGCAACTGCATTGTATCCTGCTGATACATTGGTGCATAAGGATTATAGTTATATCCGTTCACTCTTCCACCTCCCTTTTATGTGTAAATTATCGCATTAAAAAAGAGACTCTAACAGGTCGTTAAAGTCTCATAAAAGTATCATATTAAATTAAAAAATTAGCACCATGATAGGGGTCATGGTGCTTGAACAATAAGGATAAGATTGAGGAACACCAATTGATGAAAAAAGGTGTCGTGTTGAAAAATGAAATTTAAACCAAAAAATTGAGGAAATTCAAAAATGATTTCTCATGCTCACAATAGTGAGCAAATGGAAGCAACAGGACTCGAACCTGTGACAGGTCGGTTATGAGCCGACTACTCTGACCAACTGAGTTATACTTCCACGGACTCCGTGAGGAATCCACCGTACTATATTACATAACAAAACAATAAGAAAAGGATTAAAGTATTATAACATGAAAAAGTATCTCCGAAATAAACCATGTTCATTTAAAGCTTAAAAGAAAATCTTATAATGATTTATTCAACAACTTATTACTTGTTACATTTATATTGTATCATGGATTTTTGCCTTTTCAATACCATCTTTTTTAATCAATAAACATCCAATCTTCTGCCAACATATCACTCTGTGATGCTAACCATCCAGGCTGTAACTTTTTATCAGCGGTTCTGAGAACTAGGCAATCATATACATATACTTTATTTTTTTCTGTACATTCTGGATCTTCTGTAGGATTAAACTCTGATAAGTCTGCTTTTGTTCCAAATTGAAAATCAGAGGCATAAAATACATACATCCCTTTTCCATTCCATCCTTTTCTCGCAGCCCTCAAACCACGTTTCATGTACTTAATAGCATCCCCAAAACTAAATGTAGCCATTCCACCAAGCACAGGACAGTTCTCTGGATTTGCCACAATCCATTCATTAGATAAGATGTTAGAAAGTGTATATTCAACTCTCTGCGTCTCTCTAATATCAAGTAAATCTCCCTGTCCTTTATCTGTGTCTTTCGGTCTGCACTGCATCATGATAGTTTCTTTTTCTGCATCCCAGAACCAATATCCGCCCCAAGATGGAAGTTTAACTTTTGTTCCTGCTTTCATTGCTTTAAATGCTTCTTTAAAATTCATTATTTATTCTCCTTAACATACTCTAATAATCTTGTTATTAACTCTCCTGCTGATTCTCTTTGCTGTAGACAGACTTACGTTCATAAGCTCTGCACATTTCTCTAGTGGTATATTCTTTGCCCGATACTCGAACAATGTTCTTTCAACATCTGTGAAGTTGCAATACGTACGGAACATATTTAGTTCGGGTACGGTAAAATCATATACTTTCAAAAGCAAACACCTCACTGTTTGTCGTGTGTTGTCAACGCATTTATCAGATCGTCTCTGGTTTTTTTTAGACCCTCAATGTTATTTCCTGTGATCTTGTTCTCAATCAAATTAAACATGCTTTTCATGACTAGGTTCATATCATCACGTTGATTATTAATAGCACTGTAGTCACTATTTAGCTTTTGTTTAATTTCTTTAATATCTGTCTCTATATGATCTATTCGATGTTTCATATCGTCCGTAGGCTTCTTGTAATGCTTATAGGCAGTATATAAGACTCCTATCGCACTACCAATTGTTATAATCCACCCACAGGCTACCATAATTTTGTTTATAGTATCCATTATTTACCTCGTGCATTGTTGTATCGTGTCGCTGCACCTCGTGCTGATGATGCTTGACTCCTGTTCCAGTCTGCCGTGTTTAGTCGTTCGCTCTGCTTCTTAAGATTGTTCTCTTCGCAGTAATCATTGTAGGCTTTGTTCTGCTTCTGCAATAGTGCCGCCTTTTTCTGATACTCTATGTCAAGATCGTGCTTTAAGGCTTCGTCCTTTGCATTATCCACAGCCGTTTTCATGCCGATTAACTGTCGTTTCGTCTTTCTGATACGTCTTTCAAGCTCTCTCTGTCGTTTCCGTTTTTCATATTCTTTGCGATTCTCTTCGCTGTCGTAGTCCTCAAACGGATTGTTTATTCCATCCCCCGGACCGTGGGAGTGTCGACAGTTTGCCCCATGGATTCCCTGCACATTTCCCATACCGCAGACCGAAAAAGGCGGAAATCTTTGGTCATTACCGCTTTTGCTGTAAAACTTGCCTTGCCACCAGAAGTGATTGGTCAAGTTGTCTCCACCGTCTCCAATTCTTGCTCCTAAATGTGCAGACGTGAGAATTATATCCCAGTTCATCTCGTCCATACGTGCGTCTGTAATATCTGCTGCCATCTGGCTTACACCAGTACGGACTGCTCTTGCCGTAGCTGTCTCTATGCTGTCTCTGCGTCCACTTGGATAAGTTACGTCTGCCCCTTTGTCTATAATGTTATTAACAGCTTCTTTAACCGCTTGTGTGTACCCTGTCGTACCGCTTGCAGTCTGTGTATATGCTTTATCCACTGCCTTAATGTAATTATCATGACAGGCGTTCGGCATCGTGCCAGTAAAGTTATACATCTCTCCCTTGGTCTTTTCATAATTCCTTTTCAACAGTCTCTGTAGATAAGGACTTTCCCCGAGTGGTGTTGGTTCAAGACCTGCTTTCTTGTAGATTGTATCATCCCATTCAAGAGCCTTGATTCCTGCTTCTTTCATAGTGCGTGCGATCTCTGCAATACTTATCTTTGTCGTTTGTGCTATCTCTGCCTGTACCGCTTGCAAGATATACCCTGCATCCTGCAATACATCCATCTGCCACTTGTCAATAGGAGTAAAAAGGTAATCTTCCCCACGTCCTAGCCTTATCATCATTCGTTCGATAATGACGGATACAATCTTATTATGCAGTTCTTCTGCCTGCTTCTCTGCTTTCTCTGGCACATACCATAAGTAATCTGGCGTTAGCATAATCCACCGCCTATTCTTCGGGGTCTTTTACCATTAGTGCCGCATCTAGCATCTTCCCAACTACTGCCGCATCCGCAGGCTTGCCCTCTTGCGATAATGTTTTGTCTGTTTCTGTACTGCCTGTAACTCCTTTTTCGCAGATGTTGTACAACAGCTTTTCTTGTTTTGTAAATGGTTCGGGCAGTTTTACATCTTCGCCATTAAGGTATTCAAGGTATTTTTCAATCCTGTACTTTCCCATGCTTTCACTCCTCTCCGCTTGCACCGAATAAGTCTGGCTCTTTCGGTTGTGCTTCTTCTTCAAGTGCTTTTGCTTCTTCTTCACTGAATCCCTCAAATTTAACTAGATAGTACCAGAATGGAATCTTGTTGGAAGTAACATAGCTGTACCATCTCGCTCTATCTTCATCTTCGTTATATGTAATGTCTCCAAAGTCATACACGGTTTCATACGGTCCGCTTGGTGCTAATTTGTACAGATCAGCAAATATATTAAGTGCTGCAATCAGATCATCCATGCAGGCTTGTAATTTGTCTCTTACGTCCTTAACAAATTGTATCGTCCTCTGTTGCTCTGCTTCAACTCCTGTCGCTGTCTGGATGCCTGTTGTTTCGTTAAACACAAAGTATCCGTTAGAGAATCCGCATTTATAGCCGATCTGGCTTAACAATGCATTGATTCCTGTCAATCGTGTATCCGTGTTGAGACTTGGGTTTACCTCTTGATAGAATCCTTTAATGTCTGAGCTATTTACATTCTTGACGTACTCTGGCAGTCTTAACCGCTTCTTGCTTCTCTCAAATCCATCCTGTGTATTATTTACCCTTGTACCAGTCTCTAATAGCTTGTCGGAGTCTAGTAACAACATTCTTCGGCTATCGAATATCTCTGTTGCGTTCCTGCTGTATGCAGTGTCTAAGTCTTTAAGTTCTTCTATCGCATCGTAAAAAATCGGCAGTCCTAAACTGCAATGTAGATCAACGTTGTTCGCCTGCGGTGTCCTTAAGACTGCATACAGGCGTTGTCCGTTCAGATTTGCAAGTCCTACATCTTCTAGTTCTCCACGCCAAGGTGTCTCGTCTATGTCAATCGGCTTTCCTGTATCGTTTGCATCTTTAGAAGCATAGCAACGATTTGTAATCTGATACACGTCCTCGATGTACCTATGATACTCTAGCTTTGTGTAATACGTCTTGCCATCACTTGAGATTTCACGATGTACAAATACAATCCCTTGAATCTCTCCATTGCTTTCGTCTGTTACTATAAAATTCTCTGGTGTAATCAAGTCCACACTTGCACCGTTAGGTTTTAATACAACTGTACCGTATGCGCAGCCATATTCTACATGGTGCCGTACCTGCTCTAATTCCTTTTCAATCTGCTCCTGCAACCAATCCGCTCTTGCACTGCCATCTATCTCTATGCCTATCGCAAGTGTAGCAAGGCGTGCTGTCTCACTACACACTGCTTTTGCAAAATTGATAGTCTTTATATGCTCGTCCTTGTCTAACCAGTACGGACTGCCTTTATAGATGTATGCACACTTTTCAATCACTCTCTGCATCTCTGGACTGGTCACAGTGTCTATCTTAAATTCTTCTCTTGCCCTTTGTCTAAAAAGGGCACTTAATATCTCTTTCATTCTGCTTATTATACCCATCTATTCCACCGTCACAAGCTCGACATTTTTTATATTTGTTTTTATGTCTGCTTGCATTAGATCACTGTTTACGTTTATCTCTACAATCCCATGATGCCATGCTATCTCTGTAATATCACTTACATGTAACAGCACACTTCCGATTTTTACACATCTTGCGTCTTTTAGATTTATCATTTATTTATCTCCTTATGCACTCTCTCCACGTCTCATGCTCATTGGACTTGTCGCATACCTTAATGCATCTATCCAATGGTCGTTGCCGTCTGGATACTCTGCTTTTATGTCTCCGTTGTCGTCCACCTCGTGTTCATACTCGATTATCTCTTTATAGAGCCGTGGAGTCCTTGCAGGGTCCATTACAATTGTCCTACACTGTAGCCACTCAAAAGAATATTTGCGACTCCCCGGATAGACGTTTGTTTTATTTGCAACAAGTCCTGCGTCTCTAAAGTCTAAAATGCTTTCAATCTCATCTGCTCCGCAGGAGATAGTATAATCGTTGTATCCCCTGTCTGTTATCAATTTAGCCATAGCGGCGTTTCTTATCTTCTGACCGCCTAATTCGTCTATACACAAGATTTTTTGTGATGCAGGCATGTATGCACATCGTACAAATGCTTTCGGGTCTGGGTAATAGCCCCAGTCCTGCCCTTGGTATACTCTCTCCTGCCTTGCTATCTCCTCATCCGTGATCGTGCGGATTTCTAATAGTTCAAATATATTTGTACCAAGTCCTACAGGGATTCCCAGATACTCATGCTTGTATGCTCGTTCATTTGTTGCTTTTAGGTATTCGGCATCCATTATAAACCGCTGCCCTAACCAGGCAGCAGGCACGCTTCTGTAGTCGCTCATGTGCCTATAGCTGTCTTCTCTCGCTTCTGCTACATACTTGTTAGCCCAGTTATTTACAGAGATTGGCGGATTAAACGTTTTGAACACAACAAATTTAGAACCACCACGCAAAACAGACTGTTGTACCGTTCTAATTTCTTCGATGCCTGCGAACTCGTCCAACTCTTCAAACCACAGGTATTTTATATATCCTTTGGAAGTTTTCACGGACTTTGTCTTTTTTGCTTTGTCTAGTCCTCTATACAGTATCTTTTGCCCTGTCGGCTTGTAGACATGCTGTAAAGGGGACAGAGAAGAATCCCACAGATCACTAACGCCTAATGCATCTATAGCCCATTGTATCTGTTCATACACGCTGTCCCTTAGCGTGTTTCCGACTTTTCTAAAAATAGCTGCATTTGTAAATTCTCCACACTCTGCATCCTGCATCATTCCAAGCACGGTTTCAGTTCCGACAAACGAGGACTTACAAGAACCACGACCACCGTACAAATCATAATAGGTATGCTTGCCGTCTTGAATGTCCCAATGTACCTTATAAAAAGATGGAGCAATCACATCTGTTAGATTAACCATGTAACCGCTCCTTTACTCTCTAGGGATGTTGTTCACGATCGTAATTCCCTCTGTTTTACTCTCTTCCTGTTTCTTGTCTGCATCCCAGTCTTTAAAATTATTTCTCAGTGCAAATTGTGCGCCGTTTGAGCTGTCCTTATGAAACAAACTTTCTTCCATTTGTTCTTCAACTCTGCTCTTCGCACGCGTGATGGTGTCGTAAAACTTATCACTGTCTTTTTTATGTTTTTGATAATACAGTAGATCACTTCTGCCACTGAATCCCAACGCAAGTGCTAATCCTGTTATCGTAGGATGCTTTCTGTCAAGGATGATTGGATACCCTTGTTTGTTGTACTGCTGTTCCCCATTAATGACTAATGGTTTTCCCTCGCAGCTTTCAAAGTATTCATCTATCTTTTTCTGCATTTCTTTTACACTTTTATATTTAGGCGGTCTACCACCTGCTCCCATTGTCTCACGTCCTTTCGTTTGTATATATTTTTGTTGTCGGTCCTGCTGTCTTGTAATCATCACATACAGTCAAATATCTGTCTCTTATCAATCTCTTGCCGTTATCCTTAGTGCAGTACATATTCCCTCTGGCATATAGTGTATTCTTGCATCCTGCACAGCACAGGCTTTCATCTTCCATCCTGCACCTCTTTCTGGTATCTACTGCATACACACATGTGACTACACTTTATATTTACAAGTACCACTTCCGTCTTATCCTCTGGGATAGCTCTTCTCTTTGTCTCCGTCACGATCTCACAATGTACGCAATCGTTACAGCAATTCTTTAGTTTGTTATTAATCAAAAAAGACACCTCCCGACTATGGTTATTATCTAATATAATTATACCATAGCGGGAAGTGCCTTTGTTTACACTCTTTTTATTAATGCCTTTGTAGTACAAGATTGTACATGCTGTCAACATCTCCTGCTTCTTCGTCTACTCCTGCAACGTAAGAAACATGCCCCTTGCTTCCTCGGATTTCAAAGTATGCTTCATGCAGTCCGATAATTTTCTTTTCTGCTTCTTCTTTTGTAATTTCGCTGTCTGTTTTCAAAGACACGTCATACCAGAAGTTCATTTCTCTTGCGATTGCCGCTAATACTAATTTTTTATTTTTTAATTTTTAATTCTTTCATTTTCAACACTCCTTTTCTTTTTGCTGATCTCCTTTAACTGTCTTTATTATACATAATATTTATGTATAAGTCAACACTTTTCAGATAAAATATTTTATCTTTTCATCGTCTGTTATTTCTATATCAATTACATCATCTACATTTTTTCTAAGCATGCAGCAAATAGCATTAAGACTTTTCATATTTATTGGTTCTCCTCGCTTTATCTTTGCAAGTGTTCCCTCGCTTAAATACTTGTTTTTTCTTATTATATAAGAAGTATACCCTTTTTTCTTCAATTCTTCCTGTACATCTAATTTGTATTTTATCATCGTTTTTTCCTCCTTTTACATCATTATATCATACTCATAATTTTACATCAAGAATTTTATACATAAATTTTATGTACTTTTCTATTGACACATACATAGATTTTATGTATAATAAAAGTAAGTTAAGAGAACAAAGCAATCAGAAAAGGAGATAATAAGATGAAAGAAGCAATCAAAAAATTGGAATCAAAAGGATACTACATTGACAATCAGTTTGACGGATGGTTCGGAACTTTTCCAGACAGATTTGAACTTCACAAAGGAGATGAAATCGTTATGGATAATTTATCAGAATCACAAGTTATTAGTTTAGCAGAGATTTTATAAGTCTCTGCTAGACAACTTAGGAGGTGTTATCATGAAATATTTTACAGCCAAAAACTTACAGGAACTCAGAAAAGAATACAAAAAATTAATGGTAGCCAACCACCCAGACAACGGCGGAGACGTTGTTACATGTCAAGAGATTACAGCCGAATACAAGAAACTGTTTGACATGTTCAAAGCAGGGCAAACACCAGAAGAAGAAAAGAAAAATACATTTGATTACAAGGCAGACGAAGCCTTAAGAAATGTAATTAATAATATAGTTTCTTTCGACGGTGTCAATATCGAAGTGGTAGGTTCTTGGATATGGGTAGACGGTAATACATTCCCGTACAAAGAAGAACTAAAGAAGTTAGGCTTTAAGTGGTCTAAAAATCGCAAGAAATGGCATTTCTCAACAGAACCATCTGGAAAGTGGCATAAAAAGAAAATGTCTTTCGAGGACATCCAAAGAAAATATGGAAGCGAAAAAGTAAAGACTTCCAATGTTTCAAGAATTGCATAGTAAAAGAGATCTGGAAGAACTCAAAAGCTCCCAGATCTCTTTTTTATTATTATCTCGTAATCATATCCCATTATACCCAAAAAATCCTTTAAATCACTTAAGGATACTTTTTTATTATTAAATTTGTTGTTTAGCTGCTGCGGTGTTGACAATCCTAAGAGCTGTGACGCTTCTGTCATTGTCATGCCGTTCCTTTTTAGTAGTTCTTTGTAGATTTCTTTTAATTGCTTGTTGTCCTTGTAAGTAAAGTTTATATTGTATTCCATCAACCACACCTCTTTTCTGTTTTTAAATCATTATAATTTAAAATATATCATATGTCAAACGAAAAAAGTTTATTTTTATCATTGACATTTAAACTAAAATCATTTATACTATAGTTAAAGATAAACGAAAAGCATTTAAAAAGGAGAAAAGAAGATGAAAGAATTAAGAAAAGAAATTGAAAAGTTAGTCGAAAATGAGGACTTCGTTTCCTACGAAGAATTTATTTACGAACTGGAAGAAGAAAAAGAAGAAGTTAAAAAATATCTCGAATGGAGAGCAAACGGTGGGAAGATGAACACTGAAACACTTCCAGACGGATATGTAGAAGCTTGTAAAAAGATTTTAGAAAGAATTTAGGAGGTTGAAAATCATGGATTATTACAGAGGTAGAAAAATCGACAAAAAATTTAAAGAAGAGGTTGCTAAAAATTCAGCAATCCGAGGTTATAAAAATGCGGTAAAAATTTTCATTTACCGTCAAGATTTAGAAGCTTCTTTACTTTGTGATGAACTAGCTGATAATCTTTCTAAGCTTGGTTTTAGCTTGGAAGAAATCGAAGCTTTAGAACTCGAAGCCTATGACGAAAGAGAAAAAGAGCTAGAAAAATTCGATAAGGAACACCATAACTGGGAGCAACTTATCAATGCATAACATACGCCACCCACCCCGGAGGTTACGAGGGTAGAAAGTTGGGAAATATGACTAAGAACGCAGAAAAGAACGCAAGAGCTATACTGAGTAAATCATCAACAGAACAGCTTATAAAAGAATTTGACATGACCGAAGCTATACCAATTAGTCTTGAATGGTCCGTGGTTGGATTATGGATGAACTGAAAAAGAGAAATCCAGAAGCTTTTGATAAGTGGTTGGATTTAGACTATCCAGATAATGAATCATTAAAAGAATTGTATTTGAACGCATAGAATAAGCCGTAGGAATTAACCTACGGCTCTTTTTTATATCACGTCAAAAGGCACTGGCAGACGTTCTAAGACATTTATATAACTTAATGCGTGTTCTTTATGGGAGTATCCCAAAGTTTGTGTAAACCTTCAAACTGATGTAAGATAATATTACTCAGTTTGGAGGTTTTTTTATGGGAAGAAGAAAAGGAGACACACCACAAAAAGCAGCATTAAGACAATTAATGCAAGGATATTTAAAGGACAATGATATCAGTGTAAAAAATGGAACAGATGTTAATGCAATCATGCGTGATATGATGTCAGTGATCCTTGAAGGTGCTCTGGATGAAGAACTTAATGAGGAACTAGGCTATTCCAGATATGATTATCGTAATAAAGATACCAATAACAGTCGCAATGGTCATTCTGGGAAAACCATGCATACCAGTTATGGGGATATGGAAATCGCTGTTCCTCGTGATCGTAATGGCGAATATGAACCCAGATTAATCAAAAAATATCAGAATACTGTTACCCAGGACATGGAGGAAAAGATTCTCTCCATGTATGCAAAAGGCATGACGACCGGAGATATTGAATCTCACATGAAAGAACTCTACGACATTGATATATCAGACAGTACGATCAGCAGGATTACAGATAAGATCCTTCCGATCGTAAAAGAATGGCAGGAAAGACCTTTGGAAGAAGTCTATGCAGTTGTTTATATGGATGCAATCCACTATCATGTCCGCAGCGAAGGACGTATCGTAAAACGTGCTGTTTATATCGCTCTTGGGGTCAACATGGATGGTAAAAAAGAAGTCCTTGGAATGTATGTGGGTGATAATGAAAGTGCTAAATTTTGGCTTTCTATCATCAATGGGCTGAAAAATCGTGGCGTTGAAGATATTCTGATCACATGTGTGGATGGACTGACAGGATTTCCACAGGCAATCGAAGCTGTATTTCCACAGACAGAGATACAACAGTGCATCATTCATCAGATACGAAATACCACAAGATATGTATCTTATAAAGACAATCGAAAAGTAATGGCTGACCTAAAGGCAGTCTATGCTGCACCAACGGAAGAGATCGCTTTAGAAAATCTTGAAGATTTCGGAGAAAAGTGGAACTCAAAATATCCAAAAATCTATAAATCATGGAGCGAACGCTGGGCAACACTGGCTACTTATTTTAAATATCCAGAACAGGTTAGAAAACTTATTTATACAACAAATGCCATCGAAGGATTCAATCGTCAGTTGCGAAAAGTGACAAAAAGCAAAACTGTATTTCCAACTGATGACAGCTTATTAAAAATGCTTTATTTGGCAACGATGGACATCACAAAAAAATGGACTGGTCGCAGAAGAGACTGGAGCCAGATCCGTGCACAATTAGATATATTTTTTGAAGAACGATTAGAAAAATATATGTATTAAAAATCTGTGTTTTTAGACAGGTTTATTTGACATGCCTAAAATCTTTTGTATAATGCAGATAAGGGCTATGAGTCAAAATTTGACTCATAACCCTCATAACTATTGATTAATCTTATATCAGTTTTTTGTGTTTACACAAAACTTGAAACAGTCTCTTCTTTATCCTTGCACTGGATATAAGGGATATATGAGCCGTTCACGTATTCGTCTATCCACTTTTGGAACTGATCACGATTCATGTCCCTACTCCTCTCTGATGCTTTTCAGATTTTCTTTTAACATCTGTACACACTCATTGAATCCGTCACGTTTACCGCATAGATACATGTTGTAACCTCTGTAATCGTCCATAGGCGGTATTAATGTACATAGGGTATATAAGTCTTGCTTATTCATTTTAAACTCCTTTAAATCCTGCAATTATCGCACAAAATATAGTGAATAACACACATACATAAGATGATAACATTGCACATTTTAAAAGATTCCTTGCATTTTTATCTTTTTTAAATTCATACAATTTACTATTTACCAGACAAATACCAAAAATTCCTAAATATATAACCGTTGCCGCTGCACATAATACCATTGCTGTTTCTGCAATACCATACATTACTATAAATAATATATTGCTCACTTTTTAGCCATCCTTTCGTACATTTCGCAAGTACACGTCAGTTTATTTACCTGTTGGCACTTCTCTAAATACATCTTATCCATATCTTTTATTGCCTGCGGTATTAGTCCTATATCTTTGTACTCTATAAGCTCTTTTAATGCTTTCACTATAATGCGGTCCAATGGTGTTACAATATTAGCTTCATAAGCTTCTAGTGCGTTTCTGACATCATCAATATCTAATCGTGTTTCTTTTTCTTGCTGATACATCACATTTGCTCCTTTCCGTATAGTTTGTCGTATTTCTCGCAAATATTATCATATTCAGTCGCCATAAGGTCAATTTTTTCGTGTCTTTTTTTCATCCCATTAATTTCATCGGGTGTTAATTCTGTTTCTTTGTACTGTATAAGCTCTTCAAATGCCATCACTGTTATTTTGTCCAATGGTGTTTCTACAATAGCTTTACGGGCACTTAGTGCGTTTCTGATAACATCAAGATTTAGATTCTCTGGTTCTTCAATCTCTTCCATTCTTTCAAACATCTCATACATCGTAACACCCAATGCTCCTGCTATAGTCATAAGATTAATGTGTTTTGGTTCTTTTTCCCCAAGTTCATATGCTTTAATATCAGTGACTGTATAACCGCATCTTTCAGCAAGTTCTTTTTGTGTCATTCCTTGTGCTTCTCTGGTTTTCTTTATTGCTTTAGCTGTACTAATCATTTTCTTCCCCTCCTGTTTCTGTTTAAAGCATTCCGTTTCATAAATTTTTCTTTTGATAACGACTTATAATAAGGATTTTTCCTTTTGGTAACGTTCTTTTCTTCCTCGTTTTTGGCTTGGAACTCTTTGTAACCATCACATCTTGTGTGGCAATCCCAACTCCTACCGGTTGCTTCTGTGCATCCCATACAAGCACATTTCATATAATCACTCCTTGATAACGCATTAAAACTTGATCTCGATTCCTGTTTCATTTTTAATCATGGATTGTAGGCCCTGTACACTGACAAGGCCCTTTTCATAACATTCTTTTAGTTCGTTCATTTTATCAATCCATTTCCCAAGTCTGGCACCACCAAATCCAAATTGATCGTGTAGTGCCATCGTGCCCAATAAAAGAAATGCTGTGTAACTGCTATGTATTAATTTATCTGCATCCCTGCGATTCTTAACCCTACGTTGTTGTGCAGGTAACTGTCTGTTGTTGAAGAAATTGCTTCCCATTATAACACCGCCTTTTCTTGTCTGATAAAATATATATCTTGCTTGTGTTTCCAACAATTCAACATCAATTTGAGTTCTTCCATTGCTTCTTTCTCTGTTTCATAATATGCAATAGCAACTTTCTCTTGATCGAATGCCATAACGCAATATAAACCGTATTTTTCCTGCTTCTTTATTATTTCTTTTTTAATAAACATACAATCTACATACTCAACATTTATAACCATTCGTTGACTTTGTGTAAGTACCAACATTTATAACGCTCCTTTATAATTCGATAACCCTTTGTCCTCTGTCGTACTGACTGAGTATTTTTTCCAGTGTCTCTCCTGCTTTTGCTCTTGTTGTACATTTTTTAATAGTATATAGATGATCTAGTGTTTCTCCTATAACTTCGTATCCATCAAATACTTTTTTGACATAGATTCTAATAACCTGTTGTGTATTTATAGCCATTGTCTCACTAATTCTTATTAACATGTAAGTCCTCACTTTCTCCCCAGTCTAATTTATTCCCACACTCACAAACTTCTGTCCATTCTGCTACATAGCTTTTGCATTTAGGACATCTGTATAACGCCACGTCTTTTCCTTTAAGGCTTTTGTGCCGTTCTCTTATCGGCAGACTGTGTAATATCTCTCCCATGTGTTTATAATCTTCTAACGTCATTGTGATCGTATCTCTTGCTTTAGCGGACTGGCAGAAACCACTGCCCACCAGTCCTAAGATAATGCCGATGATAACAAGTAAGATTTTTAATATCATTCTTCCATCTCCACTTCTTTATAGATATTCACTACGGTATCACTGACAACATTATCTTTTGTTAATTCAACCTTATATCCTTTATCTGTAATGTTTTTCACAAACTCTTTAAGTGGTAATACATCTTTCATTGCATCTGGATAATATATTTTTGTTGCTTTTTTTAAAACTTTTACCTGCTCCGTTCTCTTTCCAACAAGTTCGCATACATTTTGCGACTCTTTATCTGTATTTTTTTCATCAATTCTGCTTACATAATCTTTCAGTTTTTCGTCAACTATTTCAGAAAAAACCATTTCTTTTTCACAGTCATTACAAAATTCACATGAATCACAGATATTTCCGTTGCAGTAATCTTCTAACACATCTATCATCTGTTCTCTTGTCATTCTTTATCACCTAACGCCTTTCTATAGCTTTCCTCTACTTCTTCGCTCGTAGCTGTTCCATAGTTAATTTTTCTCGTTATGCACGGTTCTTGTCCTTTAAAAATACAAATAGGGCACACTCTTTTACGGCAATAATTTTCCAATTCTTTTTCCTGCATTTCTCTTTTTAATTTGTTTGTATTTAAATTTAATCTCATTGTTGCAATAATAGAACCTGTTTTTGTATCAGTCACACTCATCATTACTTCTTCGCAAGATTGATAAGAAACTTTCGTATCTAATACTCCAACATCTAATTTATTTGCCGTAATCATCTTTTCTATGCTTTCTAAAAAGTCGTGTGCTACCTGCTGTGCTATTGTCATAGTCGTTCTCCTTTACCTTTTTCAATCTCCCATTTGCCATAGTAACCCTTTGTCATTTCCTTTAGTTGTGTCAGTGCCATGATGAAATTTTCAAGTTCGCAGGTATCCGTAAAATTTATTATCACTTCACTGCCTGTTTCTTCTTCCATGGCAACTGGTCCACCAACAGTTCTCCTAAAATTTAATGTTACGTGCAAACTATTGTGTTTTTCTGTTCTCATGCTTGTTCTGATACAGTTCACATTTTTATCAGCTCGATTTGAATATATTTTCATTCTCCCACCTCTAAATCTTTCGCAAGCTTGAATCCTGTTCTTCCAACATTTCTAAGATTTTCTTTGATAAGTGTATTGCTTGGTGTCCTGTTTCTCTCATACCAGTTCCAGTCGCTATCCTCTCTCATTTTTATTTTCATTTCATATCTCTTTTTGTAATTGATTTCGCTTTTTGCCATTTCAAGGCAAGCGATCATGTAATCTATCTGTTTTATAACGTCCATATTCTTTTTCCTTTACCACATAAGTTGTCCATTTTCTGCTACCTTAAACTCTCTTTGCCCTGCAACATTCTTATCTTCTATCCACCACAGGAATACTTCTTCTCCAGATTCCCACTGTGTAGGAAGATTCTTTGCTTTTCTTACTTCTAACATCCTGTCAAATGCTTTGATATAATTTAGCTTGAATGTTGGAAAGTCGTAAAATTCCTTTAATCTTCCTTTTCTGCCTGCCATTGGGCAACCGATGCATCCAACTCTTTTATATCCACATTGATACAGTTCATTAGTGCATATATGTTCTTGATCTATGTAATTCCATATATCTTTCTCTTTCCAGTCAACAATAGGATTTACGGTCATTTTTGCTTTCTGCATGCACAATTCCGTGATTCTTCTTTTGGAATCATTATCATTGCTAAGCATTACTGTATTGAATTTTTCTGCTGTCTTTTTACTACTTCCGATTCTTTCGAACTCATCCCACATATTTTTTCGTTTTGTGCTTTCGTCCCATCTAACACCTGTTGCAATATATCTTCCATTGGCATTGTTTTCCTTAAGTTCTTGACAACAATATCTTACTAACCGTGTAGGTGGCATAAGTTTCTTAGGAATGAGATTCCACATTGTGATTCTGGTTCCGTCTGGCTTCCTTGGATAGTTAATACTACACTTTATCCCCCCCTCTTCCAATTTCTTGAAATTGTCACGGACGTGCCACACTGTTTGTGGTGCATCCGCTGTGGTGTGACTGTGCTGTACTTCAAAAGGAACTCCAGAACGTTTGAATAGCTCTAATAATACATCTGAATCCTTGCCACCACTGTATGTACAGATAAGTGGTTGTTTGTAATACTCAAGACTCATTTCTGATGCTGTTTTGATTCTTTCTATTGCTTTTTGTTCTAAGTCCATTGATACTCCTTTACTTCATCATGCTTCTGTATGGCTCAAAGAAATCTTCTTTTCTTAACTCCATTTCACATTTAAGACAAATAAATTTGCTTTGTATTTTCATGTCAGAATTTATTTGAATATACTCTCTCCCAATATCTTCATTGAATAGCAAACTATTACAATATTTGCATCTTGCTACTGGCATTATTCTCTCCTTTCAATCGGCACGATCTTGCCTTTCTCATACCTGCAATATCTACCATCTTTGCTAATGTACGGAGACATAAACCCTGTACTTGTTCTGCCTGCTCCATCTTTAAAATACCAATAAACAATTCTTGTTGAGTTGTCATAAGATAAA
>ENA-UERY01000462-UERY01000462.1-human-gut-metagenome-genome-assembly--contig:-NODE-462-length-34925-cov-3.780418_pt1 | contig 34925 bp, 71 predicted proteins | sample MGYA00242989_ERZ507990 | MGnify/ENA primary metagenome ERZ507990 (study PRJEB26167, sample SAMN06115529) | human gut metagenome | host: Homo sapiens | place: China:Fujian | collected 2015-08-26...
TCGTTTTGGAAGAAAGCGGAAAAGGTCGTATTTTTGGCACGGTTTACAACTAATACCCTCTGGGGAAACACAGTAATCTATCTTTTATAACAGTTAAAACTACATCGTAGTTATGCCATTTAGACTTCGGATCATTTTTCTCTTTTTTGGAAACTCTTCTAAGACCTATGGATCTCATAGCCAGATTGATAATATTAGAAGTACCAGATATGTCATACATTTCAATATCAGAATTTGTATCTTGTGTTTTTCTCGGATGTGCTATCAAAACAACAGCTACATTGAATTTAGCCGCAAACTTAATAAGTGCATTTATCAGATTTGTTTGTGCCGTATTTTTGTCACTTTCAGAACAATTCAAGTCAATCATCATAAGATTATCAAGCACAATCAGCTTGCATCCAAACTTTCTAACACATTCTTCAGTAGATTTTAAAACTGAATCTACATCATTTGGCTCATCATCTCTATAGATGAAAAGCTTCTTATTATAATGTGCTTGCATCTTCTTTTGTATTGCTTGTGGAACTATGTAATATTTACGGTTGTCTCGACTTGTCCTTTCAACCATATTTCTTCTGCCAGCGATAATTGTATTAAACCAGTTTGCACTCATTCTTTCTGGCATTTCCTTGCTAAACAAAAATACAGGACTACCATCATCAATAGTCCTTGCTATTGTCTGATCAATAATACTTGTCTTACCACTACCAGGTCTTCCTGATAATACCGTCAATGTTCCATAGAAGATTTTTAACAACTCATCGTCTAATGGTTTAATGCCAGTTTTTACACCATCCATCTGAGAAATATCAAGTTCCTCAATCTCTGAATAATCAACAACACTTTTTACAGGAACATCCTTTGCTTCTGAAATAAGATTCATAACAAATTCTTTTCCTCCAACTTGTAAGCAATCATTGATATCTTTTAGTGGAACTCTTTTACCATTCTCTTTTTCAAAGAATTCAGGCGTTGATATATATTTTGTTCGCCATGTACCAAGACGATAAATACATTCTTTTCTCATTTTAATGCCTGCTTCATCATTATCAGACCAGATGATAATAGAATCAAAATTGTTTAACCAATCCCAATTTTCTTCAATCCAATGAAGATTGCCAGCTCCAAGAGGAACACTTACTGTATTGATATATCCTGCTTCAATAGCACTTGCACAATCCGTCTCGCCTTCTGTTATAAGTAACGGCTTTGATGTATTAACTCTGTTCATATTAAACAAAAGTGCTGATGTATCAGCGTCTTTTTGACACCACGTTTTAGGTTGACCAGAATGTTTTTCAACAGTTCTTGCAGGTCTATACTTAACCATAGTCAAAACATCATTTGTATCATAAAAGTTAAATACACCGTTACCATGTGAATCCTCTCGAATATCCAAATAGTCAATTACATTTTTTGAAATGCCACGCTTTCCCCAATAGTCAACTACATGCTCTTTTTCATTTATTGGTTCTTCATGTGGATATCTATAATTGTGACGAGTTCTTACATCCTTTTCACCAAAACTGTATTCGATACCAGCCTTCTCGAATAGATACTTGGCAGCTTCTAAGAATGTGTTTCCTTTTTCCATTAAGACATCAATAATATCTACCGTTTTATTACATCCAAAACAATGAAAAGTCTTATTTTTCTTATTATATATAAAGCTTGCAGTGTCCTCATTATGATAAGGACAACAGGCTTTCAGATTTTTGTCATCAAAATTTTCTAATTCAAGTAGTTCTGCCATTAAAAAGGCATTATTATCACCAAGTTTATCTTTAGCTTTTTCGATGTCAGTTTTTTCGATTAGCAATTACTCACCGCCTATGCTTTAAATTCTTTTTCGTAAAATAGCTTTCTAAGTCCATATAGAATCTGAACAGGTTTTGTTGAATAATATAATTTCGATGATTCAATATTTTTTTTGATAAACTCTATAGGTACTTTGTTTTTAAAAACCATTGTGTTTATTGCTCTACATGCAATAGGGAACTGTGTTTTATCTTCTATGCAATCCATATAAGCATCTACACAGTCTTTAATTTCTTGTTTCATACCTGCACAATCCCAATGGTAATGTTTCTTGTTTATTACCACGGACTCAGAGGCTTTAACCTTTTGTCCGCGGTGTAAACAATACTTATATGCGCAGACATATTCTCTTTCTTTTTTATCTGCCATATCTACCTCTTTTAATTAAATGGAAGTTCCTCATCAATGCCATCTGGAATATTCATAAAACTTGTGTCAGTTGGTGCATTTGAATTGGCAGTGTTGTTTGTTGTATTACCATCGGCAGAAGCCTTACTCTCTGCAAACTCAACCTGCTCAACAACAACATCTGTTGTGTATACCTTCTGACCGTCTTTATTTGTATAAGAGCCAGTCTGAATACGTCCTTCTACAACAAACTTTGTACCCTGATGACCATACTTCTCGATAAACTCACCAGTTTTACCAAATGCTACACAACTGATAAAATCTGCTGTATGATCTCCGTCTTTCTTAAATCTACGGTCAATGGCAAGAGAAAATCTTGCCACTGCCGATGCATTGTCGCCCTGTGTGTATCTTACCTCTGGATCTCTTGTGAGTCTTCCCATTAAAATTACTTTATTCATAGTTTATTTTTGTCCTCCTTATAATTACGCCTGTACTGGCTGAATCTCTTTAATCTTTGCTAAACAATCCTTTGCCTTCTGCACATCCTTAATTGCATTTGGATTTCCGCTAGGCACAAACTCTTTTAATGTTGTCATAAGAGCTTCGTTCTTTGTTCCTCCAAGCTGAGTGCAAAGAGAAATAATCTCTTTCTTGATTGCTGTAATATCTTCTGTTGGCTCTGTTGCTGCTGTAGACGCTGTGAACTTAGGTCTTGTTGGCTCAATATCAGAAGTGTTTGCCCACTTAATAATCTTCTGACCATGTGCTTCTGTAAGAAGTGTTGCATTGTCATTCTCGAAAATATGAGTGTTATCTTTCTGTGGCTCTGCCATATGTGTTTTCTGGTCTACTGTAAATGTACAAGTGAACTCATACTCAAAGCCATCTCTCTGCTTTGCACCAACGCCAAGCTTCTTAACGCTTGTCTTACCTCTATCATCCTTCTCAATCTCATACTGATCTTTACCTCTCATAGTTGCGATTAAGTGAATAGGACTTGTTGCAAGCTTATTGATAAATGCGTCATGTCTAGGAGTTACCTTACCCCATGCCTGATATGTACCGCCAGCCTTCTGCTGCAATTCAAGACATCCACCTTTACCATCCCACTCAGGAGAAGTGCTATCCATAAGAAGAATGTCATATCCTTCATTTACTGCAAAATCAATTGCATCTGAAAACTGCTCTGGATTGAAAGGCTCTACGAGGTCAATAATGTCATAATCAAACTCGTTAGCGTAATATCTACCTCTTGCCCCCTCTGTATTAGCCATTAAGATTCTGCAAGGTTTTCCTGTAATCTTTTCAAGTTCCTCTTTCATTCCTGTAGCAAGTCTTAATGCTGAATAAGTCTTACCACCGCCTGAAGGTGCCATGAGTGCTACCTTTGTGTAAATTTTTTCTCTTACTGCTTTTTGTACTTTGAATGCCATTCTAAAGTATCCTCCTTATAATAAAATTTAATTGATAACTTATATATAAACGCCCAAATGGACGGAACACAGAAAATAAATTTATGTAAAATCTATCTTCAACAGTGATTTTTGAGTGCAATAACCCAAGGGTATGCTGCTAACCACCCATATTTTTATTCGCTGTTCAGTTATTTATTTTTGGAAATTTTGAACTGAATTGTTCAAGACTAAGAATTTGCTTTGTTTTTCATAATATTCAGTATTGTATTTAACATGTTTTCTGTGGTTGCGTAATCTCCACCTAAACAAGAAGCGGTTGTCTTTATTTCATAAGTCCAATCAGCTTTATTACTTGTTGACTCTACTGGATAATCCATATATAATACTGTTCCCTTTGGAACAATAATATCATGGTATTTATCTTTGTAATCTTCTTTCAAAACCTTCAACCGCTTTTGACAACCTTTATTATATGATTTATACTTTGCCTCACTTGTATATACATGAAAATAAGATTCAGACGGATATTTAATTCTCTTGAATTTGTTAATTACAAGTAATACTCCATCAGATATTCTATAAAGGTCTTGATAATCTGTTTCTGCTAATATCTCTATGTATATCACCTCACTTGTATATTCTCTATTTTGTTTGCTAACCAACTTAAAATTCGTATGCACACTTTGTACATATATGTTTTATAGAAGCACTCTTTCAGATTATTTGCAGCCTCTTTATACTGTTTTCTTAATTCCTCATCTACCATCTGTGTCTCCAAATGAATTACTTCTTAAATAAACGCTCATACTTTTCATATAATCATTTAAACTGAAATAATCCACAATACAATCTCCGTAATAATGAATATAGCCATATGGAATAACTTCGTTTGGATCTATCAACTTACCATCTAAATAATACTTAAATGTAATCCATTTACTTGAATGAGATGTAAGCTCATTCTTCATCAATTTTGAAAATTGTTCTAATGTAACATTCATACTATTTACCTTTCCTAATAACCAATGAAACAGTGATTTATTTTAAACTCGAATAAACCGACTGTAGTTCTTCAATAATAACCTTTTCAGGAAATGTAATGCATGTAACAATATCAAATGTCTGACATAAAATAATAATAATTCCTTCAACAATTACACATATTGCCAAAGTTCCAAGTCCAATAGTAGCCATATCATAATCCGAACGCCAGTCTTCCTTGTACTTTCCCCAACAGTATTTTGCCTTTCCAATCACATATTTTCCAATGAACAGCAGACAAATACCAATTAACATCCACACAACACTTGTTGCAATTTCATATGTAACATACTTACCACATAGTTGCTGTAAATATGGAAGTACATTTGCAGAAGTCCAGTCAATTGCAAGACCAAACTTTTCTGCAAGAGCGTCTAAAATTTTAATTACTTCTTCTGACATAAAATCCTCCTTTATATGTTTATTCTCTATTCTTATTAATTCCATTTAACTAAAAACGACTTACCCGTTTTTAATTCATCCAAAGTATCTTCAGATGTATCTAACCATTGTTGTTCTAATTTACCACACTTACTACATTTAAGAATACACAACCTTAATGGATACCCCATTGAATCCTGTTGTAAAGCATTACTACGTTCTACAACTTTCCATATATACTTGCATTTAAATAAACTCATATAAATCTATACTTTCTAATCTCATAAGCCAATGAAACAGCAATTTATTATTTAATTAATAACATACTATAATGTTTCATCCTAACATCTATAAATGTCTTTCATGTAGTAGAATTTATGATGCTCGAGGAAGTTACCAACATAGGCACATTCTAAACATTGCTGCCATTTAGCGGATTTTGTATAAAAATGGTTTATAGGATATGGGCATTTCCATTTTTCAGAATGACAAAGTGGGCAGACATACTGTACCATTTTTATCAGGTCATGTTTCTCTTCGATTCTTTTATCCAAGATTTCAACAATATCTCGTTCATATAACCAGTCGAATCCAAATCTTTCTTTATATTCAGCAGGATCAATTATTACCCGATGCGGCATCTTATCAATGTATTTATTCATTTCTTCAATATTTTGTTTAAATCCTATAAATTTATTTTTAAACTGCTTCATTTACTTATTCTCTCTTATCATCTAGCTCTTTTAATACTTCCGTTATTTTCAAAACTTCTTCATTAATACATTCATTCAATTCCTTTTGATATTTCTCAATACTTTTCTTATGTTTTTCCAATATCATTGAAATCACTAGATTTACCTCATCTTCTGATAATATATTCTCCGTATTTGAGCATTTTGAATGAATAAATAATTTTGCCGATGAATCAGTATCATTGTTATAAGATTTAATGTTCTCAATAATATTTTTTGCATTACTGCTTATTGAATCAATACTACTAATACAACAACGGCAAGCGTTATATGTTCGATTATCCATATCCACCTCTTACTTATTTCTATTCGATTTTCATTTTTATTGGGAATTGTTTGGTTGATTAACCAATAAGATAAAGCATTCCGATTATATAATGTAATGTCTGGTCTGTAGTATATGTAATCTTATTCCATCTTGCTTTCAACGGATCAATAATCAGATGTGAAATAAAGATTACTGCCAACTGCCATGTCCAACCGAATGCTATTAAGAATGGAACACAATATAATGCACAATGTACAAATAAATGATACCAATTCTTTCCTTTTGTCTGTGCAATAAAATCACATTGCAACACATAATCACCAATTAAATGACACAACACAATCAATACAATTGTGTGTAAATTTAAATTCACTATACTCACATCCTCACCCCCTAACTATATATTCTCTGTTTTCTTTCTTCTCATTACTAATTCAAACTCTGTGCTAGGATATGAAATCTGATATTCTTTTTTCTTGCCTTCTGAGTCTTCCATATTGCCCATAAACCATGCATATACAGCATCTATTACTTCATTTGTAACATCTATTTTCTGTCCAATCCACATATGGTTTTCTGTATCCTGAGTTCCATAGTAAATTGTATTTGTTATTGGACTTATACCAAAACCTTTCTTTTTCGCCATTTATTTTTCTCCTTACTGCAACATTTCTGGATAAAAGTCATACAAATAATCTCCAAAATCTCCACTTCTCTCTGAACCTGTTTGACTTTGCCAAAAATGTTTCCACTCTTTACCTCTTTCAGTCTGAATAAACTGTTTGTATTTAGGTCTTAAAGCTTCTCTATCTTTACAAATGTCGCTCATTCTATAATTCTCCTTTAAAATTGCACTAAGAAATGTCAGTTTCCTTCGGTCTTGATTTCCATACTATATATAGTATATATAACATTTTACAATCGCTATATATAGTATATTATTTACTTTTCACCAATAAATACCAATCTATCAATATATTCTCTACCTTCGCCCTTGAAAATAGGAATATCTGTATCAATAATCCACTCATTTTCAGACCTAGAAGTGTCTCTTAATTGTGCAGTTGCCATAACACCATCGGATTCAATAATAATCTTATTTTTTACACAACAGCTTCCTCTCTTCTGGTATGTCGGTAAATCATTCCAATTAATACCTTTCTGAGTCATAAGCATATCCTGAATATCATTACGTGACTTTTTATGTAATTCTTTGTGAGAGAAATTAGCCTGTCCTACCATCTGAATTGAATTACGTGAAGCATCATCTTGTCGCCAATATACGAGATTTGTTACTTCTTCTTTTGGAATATTAAAACAACGAGCATCGAACATTGCACCTTTGTCAACTGCATTTAGTAATGTCTGAATATATCCCCATGCACCATCCTCATATTTTGAAACACCATCCCATTTACTAAATCTATATTCGTCAACATACTTTTCAAAAAATTTATTAAATGCCATCGTAGCCATGCTTGCTGCGATGCTACAAAGCTTCTGTACTTCATAATCAAAAAATGCTGAAGATGTGAGTTTCTTATAATCAACAAGGATCAATGTTATCTCATCTGACTGCGTATATCCAAGAACGCAACCTTGAATATTCTCACATAAATACTTCATAGTCTCCTGCATTGATTTAATCAAAACTTCATCAAAAGGCTTCTGAAATCCTCTTGTGAATGTATGGAACGCCTTTCCGTCAATTCTGATAGCAACAGGGCATCTTCTCATTAACTTTATCTTAGGAATCTGTTCATAAAATGTTTTCATTCTAACGCCTAAATCATCATGTACTGGCATATATGTACCTCTCTTTCTTTGCTTTTATATTCTCCAAATACTTTTTCTTTTCTACTTCAACAGCCTTTTTGAAATCAAAATCATCAATTCCGTCATTATATGCTTTATAATTTTCGTAACTGTAAATTAGATTTTCCGCTTTTACTGCTCTATCTCTGTAATTCTCAGCATCTTTTTTCAACTTGCGAATACCACTATTGAGTCTTTTAATTTCATCTAAGTCGGAAGCGTTGTAATATTTGACCATTTTATAATATATAGAACGAATCATACTCTCTTTCAACATTTGTGATTGTTCTTGCGATATGTCCTGCTTTTTACATTTTCGATAACTTCCAAGAGATGATCCTAAAATTCCAATATGTTTTGGTGTATTTTCAAGTATGTAATCTTTGTACTCATTCCACAACTCCTTACCAACCACCAAATAATTGTAATGCCCATACCATGATTTCTTTGCATCAGACTTAAAATCCTGAATAGTGACTTTTATCTCATAACATTTAATAATTCCTTTTGAATCCATTGTCATAAAGTCAACTATTTCATTTCCATGACCATTGTTATAAAAACCAATTGTTATTTCCTCACAACCATATATTCTCTTAATTCGTGTATCTTTTTGTAATGCGGCTTCAATATCTAATGTCTCTTGGCGTTTTGCCAAACAGTCTCACCTCCGATATATAATTTTTCATTCATTATCCTTGGAAACTATCAATATATCCGTCATATATATGTCCATAACTTTTTGGAATAAATGTATCTTTTCTTTTTTCTCCATCAAAATCATCTTCAAATATATAATGTTGATATCCCAAATGTTCCATTTTTTCTATGTCATCTTGATAAACATTTATAAATCCAAGATATTTTCCATGACCACAGCAACACCCAGTTGTTCTAATCCCTTTATTCCATAAACTCTCTATTTCATCTGCTAAACATTCATCAACCAGAATATTAGTTTTATATTTTTTACTGTCATAATTATACGTAATAAAATTTTTATGTGGATATATAATTCTCTTCTTACAATTATATATCATTATATATTCTCTCCTTCCACTTCAATGAAACCGATATTTCTTGTCCTTTTTATTACTATATATAGTAGTTTTATTTTATCTAACCACTATATATAGTATGTAATTTTATGAAATATACTATCTATTGTATTATTCTCTCTTTTACTTCAATAAAGCAGCAATCTCATCAATTTCCAGCTCTGTTTTCTTATCATCAGAGAGCAACTTGTCCAACTTGCTCTCCATTTTCTTCAAATCAGACTCTTCTTTCTTCAGACCAGATACCTCTAACTTACTCTTAATGTCTTTAATCCATGCTGCCACACTGTATCCTGAAATTTCAAAATCAGCCATACTAAGATCCTTTGCAGACATTAAATATGAATTCAATCTAATCAAAAGTAATAATAATGCATCGTCTGAACACACATTGAGATTAATTGTCATTCCATCCATATTAAGAACACAATTTGTTTCAGGAATAAATCTAATTTTCTTCTCAGAAATTGATTTCTTCTTTGTCTCAATCTGTTTCTTTAATTCTAAAATTCTGTCATCGTTTTTACTCATTAAACTCGTACTCCTTTTCATATTCTCTACCATTTGCTAAATATTTCTGCTTACATACTGGTTTTAACTTTTCAAAAACCGTTTCAATAGAAACTGGAATCATATGCGTCTGAATTTCTTTTTGACCATAACGTACTTCCACTTCTCTTTCTTCTGTCGGGAAAATATCAATTGCTTCCTTATCTCCATGATAGATATTCTTAGCACTATATTTATAAACAGTATATTTGCCGTTATCTTCTGATCTATATGGCGTTGTCATTTCATATTTAATATATTCTCCATTGTCGTTTACCATAAAACGAACATTGACATATTTTCTTGTTATATCATCATCGACATATGTATTAATTGCTTTTTCATAAAAATCTTCAAATGAGATGTTTACAATTTTATCCTTGCTATTGTCTATAGGGGAAAATTGATAAGATGATTCCATTGAATCATAAATTTCAGAATATTTAGATGTGCATTTATTATCGAGACAACTAATAAGTTTGTTTTTAGGAACACTTTTGAATTGCTCAAATTCATACTTTCCATCGCTTAATCTTGCAAACCAATGCATTTTACCATATGGAAGGTTGTTAATTCCTTTATAAGAAATTTTTGTATATCCAAAACGAGTTGGTTCAGTTGGAATATCTTTATAAGATTTTATTCTTACAATTTTACCACCCTGTATAAACTCATAACCATGCCCATATGTTTCAAAACGTCCTATATAAATCCAGTTCTCATTATCTTTTGTAAGATATGTAGCACCAAGAATCAAGTCTCTTGTCTTAATGGATTCATTATTATGTACAATCTTATTATAAGCCGCAATTTGCTTATAGTCAGGTGACTCAACTGGCATAAGAACTAAATCCTTACCATCCCATCCATATATAAATTCTCCTTCAAGTCCCTTACCCTTGATACAATTCGCATTTTCGAGAATGTATAATAAGTTTTCAATGGTAATTTCAAATTCAAATCCTCGTGGATCATATACTCTACAATAAGCATGTCTGTGATCCCATCCTGTAGAGTAATCACCAGCTTTCTTATTTAGTACAAATCCTTCTGTTGGAACATTCTCAAATTCATCATTTGGAATTTTATCGTCACGCCAACTGTTCCATGATGCTTCTTTCCGCAACTTACCTTTTTCATCATAGTAAATAATATAAGCAAGTTTTCCTGTGTAAGTTCCTGAACGATTTTGATATCCAACATTTATCGTTTTAGGAACAAAAATACTACTGTTCAATCTGTTATTTTCTCCTTTCGTTGCATAAAATCATTTCCAAAAGAAACGAATCTTTCTTGTCCTCAGTTCACATCATTATGTGTTTCGCCATCTGAATAATAAATATTCCAATCCTTGAATAGCTCAATTAACTTATCATTATCCCAATCATATTCATTACAATGTGTAATGGCGATTGATTTTTTATCTCCAAAGTTTCCTACATCATTAGAGCATCTACTATATAATTCTCCTAAATCCAGTGTTCCATATCTTAATGTATCCTGGAATGGATTTGGTACATTTGTTTTGTCAAACATATATTCGTTGATAAATCTCTTATTGCATTCAGATGGAAATTTTCCAGCACCATGTCTTGTCAAATAAGTACGAGATACATAACAAGTTTCAATATTTATCTCATCATTCCATTCAACATTTTCAATTATTCTCTTGGGATTTTTAATACCTGTATTAGACGGTGTTAGATGTGGGAAATATTCTGTGTTGTTCTGATCAAGCAAAAGTCCTTGTGCTGCTTCAAATACAATATTGTCAAACTGATTTAAGAAATAATTATCTGATATAGCCAATGAGTGATTATTCATAAAATCCCAATCATCTAAAAAGTGTTCAAATATACCATTATCAAGGAATATTCTTGACCATTCATCTGTTAATATAATATTCTCTCTTTCAAATTGTTCTAAATAATATTCCCTGATATGATTATCTACATCAGTTATACCAGCTTTATATCTTTTGATAGTTTCAAAAATTCCCAAGCCACAACTACCATGTTTATTTTTCCCACGATTTTCCTCTATAATCTGATTTGCCATCATATCAAAAGGCGTTGTCAACATACAGTTTTGATTGATATAAACATTCGGGACATATCCTAATTTCATCAATTCATCATATTCTTGCTTAAAAATAATTGGATTAACAATAAAATCCTCAGATAAATATGTACTTGCATGATTGAATGTTCCAGATCCAAAATGATGAAAGACATGTCTGATTCCATTAGATGTTATTACAGTATGTCCTCTTTGGGCACCACCATTTGAACACACAACAATACTATTCGGTTTTTGCGAGAAATAATCTGTCATTAGACCTTTTCCTTCGTCTCCCCAATTCGCTCCACATACAATCTTCATGTCTTTCATAGTTAAATCTCCTATCCTACCAAGTAATTCCTTCTGAGTTAGAAGGTGTAGTAACTGTATCTGCTACATTATTCTCTGCTTCATTAACAATAATATCTACAATCTCATTTGTAATACTGTCCATATTTACTCTTCTAAAATGAGTATCATCAAGATACTTCTTATAAGACTTTTCAATCTCATCCTCATCCCATCTGTAATAATGATTTACATCTAAATGATAAATGTTAAACTTCTGAGAAGCCTCTTTGTATAAATCCTTAGTTTCTACATCTGACTGAAGGCTATCACCTGTTGCTTCAATCAAACCACTTCTTCTACCTCTTAATGGAAGGTATGGATTAAGCTGTTCGTCACCCATTGTAATAATAATTCCTTTTCTTCCACGATTTAAACAATCAAGCTTTGTGTGGCGAGAACCGAAATACCATGCTGCTGTGTAGGATTCATAACTGTTTCCACCACCGCCAAACTCGAAATAAATCTTATCAAGCTGTTCAGCAATACGAATATCCGACTCAAACTGTGAAGCCTGAATTGGACAGCTATCACAAGCTAAATCACCAATACCCATGATAAGGAACTCAACATCTGTAACTTTTTCATATAACTTAGTCATAATTACATTTAACTTCTTTGCCACTTCAACGGCAGCCTGTCCCATGCTCCCAGTAACGTCTAAAGCAAGAATAACAGGGATTGTGTTTGGATGTTCCTCTGTATCGCAACACTCTCTAATAACATTCTTAGGATCAAGTGCAGAATCAATATTTCTTGCCTTAAACATATCCTGATTAGAATAAGAACCTCTAATCATACCATCCGTTGAAACACTCATACCCTTTGTTGTTGAATAACTTACATAACTATCTCTTGTCCATGAACCGCATCCCATATTATGCTTCCTCCTCTTCTATATCTGTGTCATCATCATTGTCACTCATATCAAAATCAAACATTCCATCGAACATGTCACCCATATTTCCACCCATCATCATAAGTGGTAACATAGAACTCATTCCACCGTTTCCGTTCATTATGCCAGTAGCACCGTTGTCACCTTTCATCATCTGAGAAAGCATCATATACTTGAAGATATTGTTTGTACCTTTCTTACCTTTGATAATATCACTACCAAACATTGAAACAATTTTGCCATAAAAATATGTATTACCCATAAATACATGTCTTTCAGGAAGTACAGTCTCGATTGTTGAATCCTCATAATTGATTACTGTGATCTTTGTCTTATCCGCTTCAATAACGCATCTTGGCTTGCCATTTACAAGAATAATGTCACCCTTCTCTACCTTATTAGTTGGAATAATAAAGAAGAATTCCTCACCAATATCAAATACAAAGTTACTACAGTTTGTGAGCTTGCCAGTCTTGATGTTATATGTCTTATAACCACCATTTGTCTTAACTGCAATTCCACCATTCATAGAAAGTCTACACATTCCACTTCCTACTTTGCCAAACATACCATTTAAAAAATTGTTCATCATATTTATTTCCTCCTATAATATAAAAATTATTGTTTACAATTACTTATTCTCTCAACTGCGACATTCTCATCAATTCTTCTTTGTCTGCTTTTGATAATGTCAATCCTGCTTTAATCCAAGCATCTGTCTGTTCATCAATTTTCTTCTTATATTCACCTTGAATTGTCCCATTTCCACTCAACAAGCTCTTACAATTATCATACTGAATAGCATTTGTCTCATAAGCATTTCTGAGATTGCTTTCTAAGCAGCGAATAATTCTTATTAGCTCATCTTTTGTCATATGTTTTAGAGAACTATCTGCCAAAGTATGTTTCCCATCGCCTATCGCCATACATTTATTCTCCTACTCTTTTGCAATTCCAATGCCATTTACTTTAAAGCTAGTAACCTTACCCTCTTCAATTTCAACATTTTCTTCTGTGCCACCATACCAAACAAGACCAACGCCTGTAATATACATATCATTTTCATCTTCAATCAATTCAACTTCTTGCGTTGCTCCAATAGGAAGAAACCGACCATCACTACATGGTATCTCAATCGGAACATCCTTTACATTTTTATAAGCGTTTCTAATTGCTTCTTTTGAATATATCACACCGTTCAAATCAGGCTTATCAACTGGAATTGGAATTTTAAATGTTACTTCTATATTCTCTGTTCTCATGTACTTATTCTCCTATTCATCTTTGTCTATAATGAACCAATAAAAAAAACTTAAAAGTGTAAAAGTGATTCCAAGTATTTTATTTTCTGCTTGATATGAATACATCGTTACACCACTACAGAACCATACCAAAAGAAATGCGATTGCTTGTCTATAATACTTTTTCATTTCACACCTCCTATCTTCTCGGCTACTTTTGCTTCACATATTTCACAAATACAGTCATTTTTCTCATCATACTTTTCAAGTTCACTAATGAGATTACTACAACACCAGCTTGATTCATTAAGATAAAATTCAATCATGTCGTTATCCCAATCCGAAGGGAAGTCCATTGGAAGATTTATTGTTCACTGTATAGTTTTAATCTGTCTATCTACCATATAGTTATTCTCCTATTCGTAATCTTCTGGATATTCTTTATAGTTATCTACCACGCTTTTCATATAACTAAAATAATCTTTTACAGAATCACTACTATCAGAAAATCCACTTAGCACTTCGTATCCATTATCGAACACTGCAAAGGTTAAGAAACCTGAGCTATCTAGTCCTACTTCTATGTCACAGCCTTTATATTTACCCTTCATACTGTTATTCTCCATCTAATATTTCAACATCAATACAGAATAAATTATGTAAATTTTTAATCTGATCATCAGTTGGTTTCTTCCATGCCATTGTTTCATTAATATTAATCGTTACAGCACCACCACATAATTTAACTCTTGCAATAACTCTTGGATTACGATAAGCTACAACTTTTGGCATTGGAATACTACAATTTGTTTTTGGTAATTGTGTCATGTATTTATTCTCCAATTTCTATCTTCTGACCAATAAACTTCTGAAGCTGTTCATTTACATCATCAGGATAAGTTTTCACAACATAATCAGTGCAAACATGAATTTTTGTAATAATCTTATTCTCATCATACTCAATGCTTCCAAGTGTTCCACCTGGAATTCTGATAGGCAAACAATCATCCTCATAATCACAAAGCACATAATGCTTCCAGCATCCATTAGGATCAAGTCCAGCAAGCTTGTCCAATTCTGCTGTGATTTCACAATAATATTCATTCATTTTTGAATATCTTGAATTCGCATATTTGTTAATCAGCTTCATGATACAGTTCTCCTATTTCTTTTATGCTCTTTATATAAAGTATTTAATTCCTGCTCTAATTTCTTTTTCTCCATAGGATTCTTACAATACTTTATTCTCTTCTTAAGAGTAGATATATCTTGTTTCGGAGGTTCAAGGCATTCAATAGGAAAATTATCGCCAAAATGCATTTCATTGATTGTTTCAAGAAGCTTTGCAACTGGATCTTCTTGTACCTGTATTCTTAAGTCTTTATATTTTTGTTCAAGTTCATTTTGTGTTTGAGCTTCTATCATTGCACTTATCATTTTCCCTATTGCATCCATCTGCTTACTAGCTATTAAGACTTTTATATCGTCACTTATTTTTTCTAATTTATCATGTAATTCTGAAATATTAATCACCTCTTTGCATTTGAAAACCTTTCTTTCGTGTTTTCTAAAAATAAATCCTTATCAATGCTCCATCCACCACAATGACTCAATATTTCTTTTCTAGCATTTCTAAACTCATTCAAATGGTTTCTGAAATAATTAATTGCATCATTTTCGCATTGGAATTCATCATTATATTCCCAAAAGAAATGTCTTTGATTTATTGCAAAAAATGAATCTGTATCCAAACAATATGCTATAACCCATGTTGCGTATTTATCTGAAAAATTTTCATTACCTTTTAATTCTTGATACATATTCGCACCTCCATTCTTCACAATAAAGAAAAATTTCTTGCTATGATTCAAACTGATAATCTTTGTTACTTACAAATTTGTCAATTTTTCCATCTTTGATAAATACAAATTCTGCATAAAAATCATCTGTGTTTTCTGACATTGCACATGAAACATACTCATCAGATTCTTCATCATATTTTTCAAACCATCTCTCAACGTCATCATCAACTGTTGTATTTTTAAAAACAAAATATGGAAATTCATTTTCGTCAATTGACAAAATATCATTTGCTATTTCGGTAAATCTTTCAATAATATGTTCTCTTTTTAAAACTGGGATATTATCTTTTTCTGATACATCATAGGTATCATTTTGTTTTAAGAATTGCATAATAGAATCTGAAATAATTTGTTTATCAGATGTATGAAAAATCTGTTGGTTCGACATCTCCCAACAAACTCTATCAGGTGTGTTATCACATTTATTGATAGCTTTATTAGTTCTTGTCCATACATTATTTCCATCCATTCCAATAATTCCTTTTTTATATCCATACGGTGTTTGAATGTAGTCATGAATATATTTGTCTGGCAAGACTCTCCAAATTATAGGAGAAAAACACCACGAATTTTTATACTCTAATATTTCTTCTCCTGTATAATCTTTTCTTATTCCATAAATGCTACTGCTACTCATTTGTTCTCCTTTCTATCCTTAATCCAACCATCTGTTATCTAAATAGTAGAACCCAAATACCATTCCACCAATTAAAATCACCCAAAAGATCCAGAAAGCAATCATACCTGCATTAGACTGTAAATAGTCTACAGCATCATTGATATCCATATCTTTATAAAATTCCGTCTTATTGATTGTATGGTTATCTAACTTTGTAAAAATTGTTCCTGTATACTCTGTTTTGCTACCATAATAGACATATCTAACATGATAATCACCATCAATCGTGTCAATATAATTCTCATATGGTTTATAAATTTGACCATAATCGAATTCAATTCCAAGAAAAGTTACTTTATCACAATGTTTGTTATCACTGTCATATAAATCCCAAGTCCAATATTCTTCTTCATGACTACCAGTAACATTGCCATCTTCGTCATATTCATATACTGTTCTTGTATGTCTTGTATAATGCTCCTCATCTTTGGATACGCTCATATATTCTCCACCAATTTCAGGATATGTAACTGTATCTACTGCTTTCAAATCACCATATACAAACGCATTACCAACATTTGTATCCATACCATATTGAAACATTTCTTGACTTTCTATCTTTACAGCTTTGTTATATTTTTCATTTTTATCCATTTGGTACTCTGAAATCTTCCCAGAAATCAGAATACCAACTAGAATCATTACTGCTATGATAGAAATACTTGCTAAAATTTCACGTTTTGTTATTTCAAAATCACCAAAATCAAAACTTTTTCTACCATATCTCATAGACTAATCCTCTTTGAACAAATCCTGTGGAGCATCAACTGGCGCATTGTAATCCAGATACTCATATTCCTGCACTTCATATCCAAGCAATCCAAGGAAATATCTTATATGGAGCTTTCTTACATATCTCTTGTATTCCTTAACCTGCTTATTGTAATTGCTGCGATGCTCTGCAATCATATTCTCTGTCATAGATAACTCATTCATAAGAGTCTTATAGTTCTCATTGGACTTCAGCTCAGGATATGCTTCTGCAACTGCTGTAATAGCTGTTGTTACATTCTCAATATCTCCTGTTGTTCCACGACCATCGGCAACTGCTGTCAATGTATCAGCTTCATGTTTATCGTACTGTTTTACACAATCAGCAAGGTTATACACAAGGTCAACTCTTCGCTTTTCCTGTACCTTAATATCTGATGATGCTGTATTTACCTGCTCCTCAAGTGCAATAGCCTTATTCTGTAAACTCTGTACACCAAATACAATCATCAAAATAACTGCTAATACTCCTACGCCAATAATTACTGGCACTTTCCAATTTGTGTTTTTCATTTAAAATCTCCTTTATATGTATTATTTTTATTGATTACACTGTAATATTCTCTTATTTGTTGGGATTTACATAGCCGAATGGCTTAGATATAATTAAAAATTTCCGAATGAAAGATTGGTTTACTTCGATTCTCCTGAATCATTAAATTCTCTACCTTCAATGATATTCTGGATACCTGTTTTACATTTTTCTAAAGCAAAAGCATATGCGTTATTATAGATAAGTTTGTCGTATTCTGCTGTTAGATTGGCGTATGCACTATCAATAGCTTCATCAATACCATCTATAAACCTGCAAAGTCTGTCAATTACTTCATTATTGACAAACTCTTCATCATATAGTTTTGCAGTTGCCCTCAAACCTCTTGATTTATTTGCATGTTCGAAAGCCTTTAACTCATCTTTACCAAGCCATTTGATCCATGCACCGCAATCATCACAATAAAGTCCTGTGTTGTTACCTTTTACTTCTGTATGTAGTGAAATGCTTCCACATTTTTTACAACAATTCTGATACATAATTTCACCTCCAGTATATTATTCTCAAAACTCACAAGTGTCACATGTCGAAAAGTATTTATCATGGTCTATGCAGCATTGTGGTCTATCATCATTTTTATCAGTCTCAGTAGTCTCTTTCCCATCCATAATTGCACCACAATTAGGACAATATTTTGATTTCAACTTCTGATTCGCATAGTTCAGCTTGTATACTTTTTTATTACAAACTGAGCAATATACACCTTCATTTGCGCATTCATCTAATGCGTACCAATAACCATGTTTTTTACCATTTTCTTTTGCATCATCTTTTATATTATCCATTGGAACTGTCATTGTTCCTGCTATAACATTTGCATTAAGAAACTTTGATAAAACATCTCCAAGTATTAATTCTACGTTATCTACTAATATTTCATTACTTTGCTTATACAGTCTATGGTATTCTAACCATTCATTTATTGTATAAACTTCTATATTAGCTGATATTCCCATTCTCTCTGCCATATCTAAAAGATTATTTTTATTATTCATAGTATATGTAACAATCGGTTTTCCTGTTACATATGCTGTTGAAATAAGCATTGCCGTTTTACCAGTTCCACGTCCACGATTTATAATTCTCATGTTTCCACCTCCAATGTATTATTCTTTCAAAATCTAAGTTATCTTACGAAGCTATCTGTAATTCATTCTTCTCTCAACTTCCTTATCATTTTCTTCATCATTGAAATATTTGTAGGCAAGTGTCATAGGATAATCAGAACCCTTTGCTCTGTCGTACATCATAAATTCACACCAATTCGGCTCTTTGTATCCATCTTTACTATCGTTGCACCAGCTTGGATCTTCAAACAAACCATCAAAAACGCTCTTAAATGAATATTTTTTCCTCTGAATGTTTCTATCCTTGATAATAGCCGACTTGTCATATCCTTTGATTTCTACAAGAACATCTTTGCAACTTACTCTCTTACAAAGTCGTACAAACCATTTCATAAATTCTCTATAAGTCTGTTCAAATTCTCTGTCTCTTAAAGCAGCATTTACAACAAGGATATATTCGTCCTGTGTCTGTAACCATCCTCCACTACGACTTTTATGCCCATATCTATCTATTAAATTATTTGTCTCTTCGCCAAATTCATCACATGAACACGAACTGTTATAACCATTTTTCTGAATGATATATATATTCATGTCGCCCTCAGAACCTGTTACTCTTGGCAGATGATTTAGCACTGTTTCAAGAATATATCTCTTCTCAGGCTGTGTTCTGCCCATAGGACGAACTGTTATTGTACCATTGATATAAGTCCAACTAGACATTTTTCTACCTCCTTGTTTTAATATTCTCTCTTTGTTACCAAAAGAAACCTGAATTTACTGTTATTGCATATCATTTAATTCTTTATTAATATCTTTCTCAACTTCTCTTCTATACTTCTTTTTAAATAATCTACGATTCTTCTTTTTCATCTTTCTCCAACCATTGTGATTATTTGCCCAACAAGCATAATCATGAGAGAACCAAGATTGATGATTTTCAGAAAATTGTCGTCTTTTAATCTCTGATCTCATAAATCTCCTTTACTTATAATTTCCTAGTCCAACTTTGTAATCGTCTTTTACATCAATAGTAACTTCTCTCTGAAATTTTCCTTCTTTATCATACAAAGACAAGTAATATCTGTTGCCACGTTGCTCTAGTACAACATCTTCATTCTCGAATAATTCAATTCGTTTCTGTTTCTGAACCGATTTTTCCTCTATTCTGTCCAATACCATTTGCAAAGATATAGGATATAATTCTTCGAGAATACAACTAATATCATTGTCTAGCTGACCATCATCATTTGTATGTTTATCAATTACTCTAATCACATCGCTCTCATGTAATAGTCTGTCTGCCATCTTAATATTCTCCATTCCATTCATCTAACCAATAAAAACTGTCAATCTGCTTATCAAGTTTTCCAACCTGCTCTCTTAATTCAAATTCTTTCTTCTTACTATCTGTTCTCTGACACTTTTCCCATAATTTTTTACGCTGCTTAGTCAGTTCATTATACTTCTCAGAAATGTCAATTTCTTTTACAACTGAAATCCCAATCTTCTCTCCACAGTGAGGGCAGAACCGAATAGGATAATTGTCAGTCTGTTCCCATTCATCTTCGTATGATGTGATGACTTCTGTATGTGAAGTGCAGAAATGAGGAATAAAAATACCTTCATCTTTATATTCTCCACCAATGTCGTTTATATCTTCATCTGTAAATACAATAGCTTTATCATTCTGAATTTCATCACAGCAATATGTAAATGGTTTATACTTGTATGAGTGAGTATCATTGAATTTTAATTTAATTAACTCTATTTTCATTTTTTATTTTTTTATTCTCCTAACAAAATTCATTCCACCAATCAAAAATTTTATGGATGTGCTGATAGCCATTATGCAACTCACCTTTATATTTACGTATTTTCCTATTAGATAACTGTTTTAAATATTTACTTTTCTTACCACGATACAATCTCTGATAATATGGCTTTGGATTTTTAATATAACCAATACCCTTAATCCATATTTCATCCACATATCTGACAGGCGTTGGATAATAACCACCAACAGTTTCATATAAATATCTGAGGTGATTCTGATGTTTCAAATATCTCTCACGTTTATTTATTCTCTTTTTCTTAGAATGATTCTTATAATTTTCTTCGTCTTGTTCATACCAATCGCTACAATGACCAAAGGAATATACTTTACCACCAACTTTATCACACCAAACAAACTGTTCTGATTGATTGGCTCTATCTTCATCTGGATATTCACCATATACAGATTTATACATTTCTGTTCTTAATGTAAAATCTTCAATCCCATAAGGACAATCTCTGCATCTCATCGAATCACCTCTTGTATTTTATTCTTCTAATTTTCTTCCACATCAAGGACAATATGCAATATATTCTCGCTGATGAACAAATCCGTCATCATACTCATCCCATTCAGATGTTTCAATATTCAAATAATATTCATTCGTTAATGGATCAACATATATCCGATTGTCAGGTGAGTCATAATCACAACGGTTACACATAATTATTCTCCATCCTTTTTATTTTCAGTGGTATTCTGACTGCAAAATCCATCAACAAAAATTTTAAAATTAGTATATAAATCCTCAATCGAATCAGCCACCATACTTGTACAAGGGTTGCTCATGAATAAGCTATACTGCTTGTTCTTATCTAATCCATTAGCGTCCATATATTGTGAAAATGCGTCCAAGCATGTTCTTAGATAATTACACGCTGAAGCATATGTTTCAAACATATATGCCGTTTCTACTCCAAACATATATTCTTTTTTCTGTTTGTCATATATAATATCTATATCATTCATGGTATACATATTGGCTTCATGACCAGATAAATCATCCCAGCTTGTTATTCCCCAAATGAATTTCCAATCATCTGTTTCTATACAGCAATCTCCATATTTCTTATCCATTGCTTCATTATATTTTTCTTCTTTTTTATATGCTCTCTCAGTACACCAATAATCAATTTGCTTGAATGGAAAAAGTTCAACGATTTTACCATAATATATATTTGATAATGAGTTACATCTACCAATTGGATAACCAAATTCATCTTTCTCCCAACTGTCCATACAAGCATAATCATGATTCTTGTTAAGTTTTCTATATTTGCAAAAAATACAACTATATTTTTCTAATAGTTTCATAAATATTTATTCTCCGCTCTTAATGATTTCTTCTAATGTTCTTGGTGTATAGTTCATATAACTTTTCATACATCCGACATTCCACATATTGCATGGCTTATCATATAAAGCTGTCATCTGATACTTGACTTGCTGCATCATATTATCTTCAAAACCTGTATGTACATGACCGTAGAGATGATAGCTTCCGTAATAATGATTCTTAAAGCATGGAATTGGATAATGGCATAGAACTACAATCTTACCATCACCAATATCAAGCTCCTTGTAATCGGTAATTTCGCAAAATCTACTCTGTAATTCTCTGTTCTTTAGCAACTTACCATCATGATTGCCCTTGATTAGATGTATATTTCCATTCAGATTGTTAAAAATTTCAATAGTTTTTGTTGTGTTGTACCACGAAATATCTCCAAGCAAGTATACATCATCATCAATTCCGACTGTGTTATTCCAATTTTTGATAATCGTTTCGTCATTCTCTTCAATTGATTTAAAAGGTCGATTATCAAAAGCCATACAATTTTTATGTCCAAAATGCAAATCTGATATAAAGTAGTTCATAATTTATTTTCCGAAAATAATCTTCTTAGCCCAGCTCATAGTTGCAGAACCACACATCTTACCAAAGAATTCACCAGCCTCAACAACTAATTCATTCTCTTCTTTTACACAATCCTCAAAAATTCTCTTAGGTAAATTCTGTGCAACAATTCTCATGTCTTGTGGCTCAATCTTTTGAGGTAAAACACCTTCATCAATCATCTTGTATAATTCTTTTTGAACACGATTCTTTGTGACAATCTGCTCTACAATCTCAGAAGCCTTTGCTTTAGCTGCTAATTTCTGAGGATCTTCTATTTTCTGTCTATGATTATCTTTCTTAATTTCACTGAACTGTGAATTTACAATCTTTAATACAAATGGAGTTCGTGAGTTTGGATTGTTAAGTTCTGTCTGATTCTTAACAACAATTCCTTCAGGAACATCAACTGCAATATCTGACTTGTGCATAAACGACATGCAATGCTCCCAAGAGACAAACTCACCATCATAAAATGTCTGTACATATCTCAAATTCAACTCATCAGCGAGTTTCTTAATCTCTGACTGTGGTAGATAACACTCATTTTCCTTATCATATACATCATAAAAATAAAATTTCTTATATGCGTCCTGAATATACTTAATAGTATGAGAAGTCAACCACTCCCCAAAGAATACATAGTTTGGATATTTTGAAAATGGTTCGACTGCTAATGTCTGTACCCAATTCCAAAATCCATTTAATGTATTGTTGTAATCAAGAGTCTGTCTTCTTGAAAATGCAACTAATTTATTTGTTTCCTTATCATATGCAATAGCCGAATTACTTCCGTCTACTTTTTCTTGAATTACAATATGATCTCCTACATGAAATCCACCTGTATTTGCTACTGTTAATTCCGTATCTTCTTTGATACGTGATATGTCCATAAATTTCTTCTGATCCAAGTTCCTCTTACCTTAGTAAGTAGTGCGCACTTTATCCTATAGGAACTTTTCTATTTTTCCTTTCTTTTTTAATCTTCTAATTTGTTACCTTTTGCTTCATTGCAAAGCTTACACATTGTTTGATAGTTACTAATATCATCAATACCACCTTTTGAGCGTGGTATAATATGATCTTTTGTCATTAAAATTTCATTGCCATTATCATCAACTGCATATAAATTCAGATGATAACTCTTATCCTGTAAATGTCTTTCTTTTGCAAAATATTTTCCTTCAATTCCACAAACTACACATTTACAACCTTTAGTAAAAAATGTTTGGTATCTTTGGCTATTGCCCTTAATCAAATCTCCGTCAAAATCAACTTTTGCAAGTTTTTTATCTTTCTCAAATAAAACATCTTTAACCTTATCTCTGGCTTCTTCTATTGAATAGATTTCTTTCCTAAGTAATTTTGTAGGATTAAAATCTTTTAAAAGCGTTTTTACTTCACCTAATTTAAAACATTTTTCAAATAGCGGTTGCTTGTGCCAAGTTACGGATAATAATTCCGTATCTTTTGTAGGTGACATTGGATTATTGTTCTTAGGGAAATCGGTTTCTAAAAAATCTCGTATTGTCTCGAACCTCAAAGACAATACCTTATCATCGACTTTGTATTGGATTTTAAATTTTTTATCTTTTCTTCGCATAAAACATATCTCCTTATAATTTATTGTCACCTATATATTCTCTCTTTGTCATTCAAAAACTCAAAGGAAATGCTTCTTTATTGAGATTGTTTCTTAGTAGCTTTTTTCAAAAATTTTTCCATACTATCAGCGTCTTTATCTGTGAGTTTTCTTAATTTTTCATAACATTTTCCTGTCATCATAAGTGTATTATTCACTAGCAGTATTTTCGTATTATCTGGTACAATTTTCATGCCGTATCTTTTCAACCACTTCTTGTTAATACGCTTTTTCTTGTGAGTTCTTCTTTGAACATCTTTAGTGATATACTCAGTTATGAGGATTTCATAACCTAAACCTTCAATTGTTTGTATATTCATGGTTTATTCTCCTGTTTCTATATATTCCAATTTTCTATATATTCCAATATCCAACTGTCGTATTTATTTTCTTTAATTAATTGCTGATATAAATTTATCCATTCTTGTGCTGAAAGACCTTTGTACTTCCAAACGCATTCTTTCCAATGTCTGTGTATAAAATGACCTCTTGTTTTTAACTCAATACATTTCACACATTTATCGTATAATTTCTTGGAATACCAATTCGATCTCCTTCTATTCCAGCCATTAATCCAGCCATCTATAAATGCTTCAGTCGAATCATATCTGCTTCTCATATCAGTAAGAGTTCTGTCGTATAACTCAGTTTTTGCATTATATAAACAATGAAGCAGAAAATAGATGTCTTCATAATCATTTTTAAAATTCCATTCTTCAATATTTAAATCAAAATACATTGTTCTCCATTCTTCACTACATCAAACTTAATTGGCAACATAGCAGTGAATCTACTCTTCATCCAAGGCTTTTCTTTTGTTGAAAATTCATCGCCAAACTCTTCTGCTAACACAAAATCTCCGACAGTATAGATGATAGAATATCCAGTTAAATCTTTTGGAATCTCTTTATTTACATTACAGGTTTTAAGATGAATCATTTTATCTATGCACTCACCCATCAAATCTTGAAAGAATACAAACGTTCCATCACAATTGCAACGTTGCATTGTGAAATATTCAAAATCTGCATCTGGATCATGCTTAATAATCACATTAAAATAAGGTTTATCACCTTTAAGATAAGGTACATCTGCTAAAATTGTTCCATTTTTGGTGTAATTAACAACTGTAAATAACTCTCGTATATCCTGCTCAATCATGGATTCATATTTATTATTTTCCATACCATTGCACTGACCTGACGCAATTCGTTCTTTTACAAATTCTAATGATTTACCCATTGTTATTCTCCTATTTACTCATTCTAAATACATTTGCATCACCAACTGCCAAATCTTTTTTCTTCCACAAAAGAATTAAAATACTCATTATTCTTAAAATTATCTTCTAATGTTTCGGTAATAATATCATCTAACCGACCAAAGAATTTCACAGAAGGATAAAACGCTGGATATTTCTTTGAACGGTATTTATTAACACTCCCTCTTAATACAGATAATCCATGTCTTCTACGCTTATTATTGTTCCAATGAATAGGATCAGCATAGAAAGCATTTTTGTTTCTTTCATACTCTTCTTTTTCTTCCTTCGCCAATCTGTCAAGTTCTTTTTCTCGTTCAGTTTTTGGACGAGGTTTCATAATTTCTTTGACATTTTCTCGAATTTTATCATTCGCTTCTGCTTTTTCTGAATCACTCATCTTGTTATAGTTCATAGCAGCTTCTAAAAATATATTTTTCAATTTCTCACCTACTTTCATGACCAAAGGAAATGTGGTTTTCAATGGCTTTTTCAACCTCTAAAAGCCTTGATTTTAGGGCATTTTAGAGATTGCTTTAAGTCGATAATAGAGATTACTTACAAATCCTTCTATCTCATTATGAATATTTGCCGTATCATCTTTCATATACTCAACATATAAGTAAGATAATGTATCTTCTTTATCTAATAAGAATTCTTCAAAGTTGTCTGATATAATATTCTCTGAAAAATAGTTAATAATTTCTTCTTTAATGCAATACTCATATGAATATTGTTTTAATAGTTTCTCACTTGATAAGTCAGAATTGGTGACTAAATCACCAATCCAACTATTCATCTCTTCATTTAATCTTTGCGTTAGTTTATCCATTTTAGTTTACTTTCACCTGTATAACCCTTTTCAAACTCGTACCACGCATAAGCGACCGCACTACCACCACCTGCTCTCATCTCATCAAAAAGAGCATTTTTTGCACATAAAATACGACTACTTGAAACATAAACGCATTTTGGTGGATACTTCTTAAATAATTCCTTACGAGCTTTTCCTTCAAGGAACTGAACTTTAAGAAACATAAATACTCTGCAACCATCAGGAATTAATGTCATTGCATGTTCAATAAATTCTTTTGCATATTTGTATGGGGGATTTGTTAAGATATCGCCATTCCAAGGCTGATTATATGTAAGAAAATCAATTCCACCTTCGCCATAACCTCTATCAATTAGATCGGTGGAACGAACTTCATAACCGAAGCTCTTTAATCTTTCAGATAAATGTCCCTCGCCACAGGAACATTCCCAGATAGGTTTGTCAAATGTGACATTACCATCTTTCAATAAAACATCAATTGCAATAGGATCTGTCGCATAATAATCTTCATTCTGTCTTTCCTTATCAGTATGATTACTTGCACCTAAAGTCTTAAAAATACTATTCTTATTGCCTGTCCAATCTTTTTCTGTATTATTACTCAATTTTTGTTCACCATTAGTAGCTGCGCAGCTTTACTCACATGTGAACGTTTTTCCTTTCCTTAATTGTAATTACGTTATTATATTCTCTGTTATTTCTTTCTTATGTCCCATAAATAAGGACTGCTACATCCACAATTATGAATACCGTCTCCAAGAACACATCTTCTACAATCTTCGTATTCTTCATGTGTTCTACAATACTCTTTAACTGTATTTATAGCATTTATGATTTCTTCATTTATGGATTCTGGTTCAATATACTCTCTTTCTTCAATTCTCATAATCAATCACCTTTGTCCTAAATATTGTACAGTTTTCGTTACAAGCCAAGAAACCAAAATTTCTTCTTAATTACTCTCTGCTATACAGACCAGTACTTTCTTCTACATCCAATTTGTTTAACAATGTAATACTCATTCTAAACATAATATTAGTATCATCTAAATTACAACTATGAAACCAAACAATCGGCATATTGGCATCATTATCTTTTCTGTTATACAATCCATCCTTAATGATATTTTCAATAAATTTGTAAATCTCTTTATAAGAACACTTATTTAAAGGAATGGTATATTCTTTGAGATCTGATAATAAATCAACCTTTTGCTTTGTATATGGATTATATGCTTCGTCTGTATCTCCGAGCCAATTATATCTACACTCTAAATGTGCATATAAATTTTCATCAATGTCATAAAACGCTTGCTGAATTGCTTCAAAAATAATATCTTCTACTAAATTTGTTCTTGAATTTTTATCAAATTTGTTACTTGTTGTGTACATTTATGTATTCTCCTTATCTTCTACATCTCACACTTCCACCAGCATCTATATCACCTGATACGTTACCACAAGTTACAGAACCACCTGCGTCTACATCTCCTTTGACATCCCCACTGACTTCACAACTACCACCGCAATTAATACTTCCTGAATTGCCGTGAACTTCTACTGAACCACTGCAATCAATTTTATTTACATCTCCTTCGATGACAACTTTAATATTATCACTGCCACATTTCTGAATAGTCTTGTCATCCACAATTGCATTTCCATTATTGATGACTACATTACTTCCTGAGCAAGTGATAGTTTTGACATTAATCGTAATTCTGTTCATATTTTTATCCTTTCCTTATATTTACTCTCTATTCAATCTTGACGTTCGCCAATCTTTTATGACTTAAAACATTTAGTGTATCTTCAATACCTTCATAATAAGCAGACTGTTTATCAACATCGTGGTAATTTCTTGCCTTATCAAATACCTCTTTTATGTACTTCTCTTCATCTTTCTTATCTATGGATAATCGCTTGATTTTATCAATGCAATCATTACATATATCTAAGCTGTTAAATAACTTATTCCAAATTCGACAGCCATTAATGTATCTTTTAGCAATTCCTGTAATATCAAGTTCAAAACCAGGAATTCTATTTCCACAAATATCACACACTCGATAGTTTACTTTTGACACTCAATCACCTCTTGTTCTTGTCCATAAATTCATTTAGAATGTTATTCTTTTCGTCATCACCATAAGAAATACACCAATATTTTTGTAGCTTTAACACATGCTGTACTTGCTCTTTTGAAAACAGATATAAATGATCAGTTACAACCTCAATTCTTTTACTTCTATCTGGATGACAATTACCTCCAAAAAGACACTGACATTCGCTTATGTTATATTCACAAATTGGGCATTGTTTTGTATTCTTTTTCGTTTTGAATAATCTAAACAACATTTTCACCTCCTATGACCACATGAAATATCGCTTTAATTAGATTGTTATTTTTTTCAACCTATAACAACAATTAATCCTTCTAAATCATTATTCTCCAATAGTTCTTCTAACAATGTTTCGTTATCGGTCATCGACTTTTGCATTTTTAGAATCTCATCTTTTGTATAATACAAAATAATCCAATCCCAACCATAAGTATCATCTGAACAATACTCCTTATAAAAGTCAGAGTCAGTATCTATTGTCCATGCTTCGATATTCTTATAATTTTTATCCCATTTGACTGCACATTTATGACCTAATCTGTCAAATTCAGTGAAGATAAATGGCATTCCTGCATATTTCCCATCGTTAATTTTCTTACCTGTTTTCGGTGAATAAAAATTATAATAAACCCCCATTTACTCAACCTCCCTCAAAATCTCTTTAGGGCAATAAATAATCTTCTTGCCTGCTTTCTGTGTTTTACGAATTGTTGACCAAACACCACCTGATTTATTACCATCCCAAATTGCAAGAAGTACATCACAATGATCAACCATATATTGATCTCTTACATTATCACATCCTTTATAGAATTCATCTGATAATTCAACCCATTCACTTGCTTTCAATTTTAAAAATTTATAATATTTGTGTGATGAGTTATAGTTTTTACAAGGAAGAATACAATGTAATTTAATACTATTTATATAATTCATTGATACTCCTGTAATAGCAAATGCAATATCGCTTCCTGAAGCCATTCCTGTATATAAATCAAGTAGCTCATTATTATCTCTACAAGTCTTTATAAAATTACTCAATTCATCTATAATCCAATGCTGAATTGGAATCCATTTTTCATCTGTTTCATCTTCTGGTAATCCTAATCTCTGAGGTCTATGACCTGTTAATGCTACTCTCATATTCTCTCCTTTAATCAGTTAATATCAAATGCATATACTGTCCTACATGACTGCCAAACTCTTCTTTTAAATCGTGACCACCAATCACAAGTTCATCAATATAAAACCCTGTGATTGTCCATTCAGAATATCCAGTATAATGCCCTTGTGTTAGTAGATTTCCTGTAAGCATATAACTGTCAAAGTTCATCTGTGCTTCTTCTAAGGTACATTTTTCATCAGAAAACCAACAGCATAGATTCGCATTTGAAATCATTGTGATTTTCTCACCAAGTCCTTTGTTTATATATGCATAATTGAAATAATTCATAATAGATTCTGTTATTGGTTTATAGTAATCATCAATTTCTTTAGCTAATCCTAAATTTCCTTCGCTATTACGTCCTATCCATCCTTGTAATATTAATTCCATTTTTCACCTCACACTTAATTATTCTCCATTTAATTTTCACAATCTAATGAAAGACGGCTTTATTGTTAAATTTGACACCCCAAAAGCCTTATTTTTAGGCACTTTTTGAAGTTCAATTTTTCTCAATTTTATATTTAAACGACAATGGGCAGCCGAAACCTAATTCGCCACCCAAACATGGATAGTCATTCTCATCACCAGTTATAAAACTGCAACCATATTCACGATACCCAGTGTCGCTTTCATAGTATGTCGTTTCACAGTAATCACAATTTTCATAATTGTTTTCGTAGATTTCTTCTTCCATAGGCTATACCTGCTTGTCTGCAATGCACTTAATATTATTCTCTATCTGTCTGTAAGTTTCATTTGTACCAAGAATATTAAGCACTGCATTTGATAACATGCTCTTCGTTGAATTATCAAAAGTCTCTTTCATCGTCTTATTAACCTGTTTACGAATATCATCCATGAATTTATCAAGATCTTTTTTAATCATGTCATCAAAATCAAACTGTCTGTTGATATATTCCTCAAATGATACATTTTCAAAATCATCATTATATGAACTTGTGTGTCCTTTCTTCTTAGCTCTAAGCTTTTTAGAATCAAGTCTTTCTTTTAATTCCTTCTTAATATACTGTTCTACTGTATATTCCTTTTCTTCTGTATCGTCCCAATAATCTCCACCAACTTTGATTTTGGTATTTGCTATGTATTCATCAACAAAACGCTGAAAATTCTCAGATACCTCATCTGCAATTACTTTCTTAGAAAGATCGTCTGCCACCTTTCTAACAGTTCCTTCAATCTGTTCTTTAACAATATTCTCAATGTTTTTCTCCATTGTTGTCTGAACAAGTGTTTCTAAGTTTTCCATATCAATCGTTACTTTCATATAATCATTCTCCTTTTCTTAAAATGAAATGCGAGTTCATTGCTTATTATATTCTGTCCAAATAAACAAAATAATCAGCCTTATAATGGATATCATCTATGTATTTATCGAAATTTTTCTTAACATACCAAGCATAAGGACTAATCCCATTATTCATTTGTTCTGATAATTCATATGCTTTTCTCTGATGTTCATTAGCTTCATTTTGCATAGATATTTTTTGAGAATCCCATATAAGATTTTGAATTGAATCTACACACTTTCTATACATCTCAGACTCTTTTATGTATTCTCTTATCACTTTTGTCATTTTGAGAATATTGTCTTTTAATATCGGCTCATTGCTAAGTTCATATGGATATAGGATTAAAACTCTAGTATCAGTACATCCCATTGGTATTAATTCCTGTACACAAAACTTTTGTTTTTCTACCAAATAATCACCTCCAAGTATTTATTCTCTTATCTCAAATAACTTTTCTACTGCTTTTTCACCTGTAACTCTATCTGACTTCTGCAACACTTTACGTTCTTTCTGCCAAATACATTTAAAATCATCAGGCATATTATATTCACTTATTAACACTATATTATTCTCTGAAAGTTTACGAAGAAAATCGTAAAAAGAATCGTAGTCAATTGACTGTTTAGAATACTGTTTTGTATCTTTGTAAGGTGGATCAAAATAAAATACGCAGTTTTTATAATCTGAGAAATTCTGATAATCACAGCACATAAATTCAATATCATTTAAATTCGGTGCTTGTTCCTTGAAATTATTTAATCTCTCATTATAAATGCTTCTGCCACCCTTTGAATCTCTACCATAGCCCCCATCAAAGTATCTGCCACCATAGCTTGCCATATATCCAATCAATGCAATATATTCTGGTGAATACTTATGAGTTTCAAGTTTTCTATCTTCTCTGACCTCTGCGTAATGCTCAAATGTACATAATTCAGGTGCAATAGATAAGCTGTTGTCTGTCTGAGCATATTTCAACAAAGCAATCAACTCTTCATTAATATCTGCTCCAATTCTCTTATCACATTTAATTTTATCAATAAGATTAGCTCCGCCACACATAGGTTCTATGTAAGTTTTAATATTATTATCATCAATATACTTCTGAATAATTGGCACTAAAAATTTTGCCAACCTGTTTTTACTTCCTTGATATACCATTTAATTACTTGGAGTAAGGAATTCCTTCTTGTGTACACGAACCTCGTCTCCTTTCATTATTTTTATTTTTAATAAAATGCTTCCGACATTGAATCTCCAAGTCTTACAAGATTCTCTACTTCCTTATCAGACATAGAATTAATTTCTTCGGTCGAAAAAGTCTCTTTAATTGCAAAATATGAATTATACCAATTTTCATCACATCCCATACTGTTTCTCGCTGTGGTCAATACTGGTTTCTTAATATATTCTAATAATTTTTCTTTCTCAGTCATTACATGCTCCTTTCAATGTATTATTCTCTTAATAGATTTCTGTCCATTCACTAATTTCTACTTTATTATCAGGATAGCCAGATAAACTCCATTCATTGTCGTTATATACTACTTTCCACATAGCATTTTCTCCATGTGGATTACCTTTAATTTTGCCATAATATAATCCTGAACATAGTGGTAATTCTTCTTCTGTTTTTCTCCAAATTGGCTTTTCATATACTTTATTAATATCGTCTACTGCTTTTGCCAAACCTGTCATTATATTTGTAAAATATTTATCCTCTGTTTCAAGCATAGAATCAAAATAACTCTTCATAATGTTTAAGAGATTTTTTGTAAACTTTTCAGATGTATCATTCATTCCAAGTATGTAATCACGATTAATCTTAAAATCAATTCCAAGTCCAATAAATGCTCCCACACAAAGTCCTAATAATCCAATTAATACTGTTAAATAAATATCCATATTTGACCTCTCTTTCTTATCATCCGAAGGAATCTTCGGCTTACTGTTACTTTTTAATATTCAATATTACTTAAAAACTCTTCCAAAGTAACAACATCTTCATTATATTCAGAATCATCTTCTCTTTTAAACCATTTACCACCATCAATATGAACACCTATCATTACATTAATATTATCTAAGTTTGCTTCTATAATATCTTTGTAAATTGTTGTAATAAGCTCAACACCTTTCTTATCAAATGTAATATCATCGCAACGCACATTTAAAAGATTATCATCTAAAAATTCAGTATAGACATCACAGTTATCATAATCAAAAACTTTATCATATAATGTTTCTTCCAATTCTTCACTATATTCATCTAATTCGTCTTCATCGCTAATATTTACTATTTCAATTGCAATTAATAATTCCGCTTCTGTATTATCCTTTAGCTCAATTCCCTTAAATTTCATATTCAATTATTCTCCTTTATTAATTCAAAATTTTACTCAATTTCTTCACAACTTCTTCGCAAAATCTATACAAACAAGTCTTCTTAAATGCTATTCTCAAATCATCAACAACTTGTCTATATTGCTGACATAATTCGTTGTCTATCATGTTATTCTCCGAATATTCATTATGTTATGCCCACTTACACCATATAAAGGGTTCGAACCTAGTACAGCCCCACTGACACATAAATCACCAACTAGTATCCACATTTATGTCGTTGTTAATCTGAATTGAACAGCCCTACAATAATGAATCATCACTAATCAATATCAGCAATGCTTTCTACAAAACAGTTATAATAGATATATCTCTTGCCATTGAAATCAAATTTGACATATCCTCCATCATTTGTATCAATATCAATCTTGCCCTCATATGTTGCAAGTTCTTTACCATCTGCCGTATATACAGTAATTGTTCTCTGCATACCACCATTTATATCACTTTTCATATCTGTTACCATTCTGTCCCATGACGCACATCCAGTCATTCCAAAACATAATGTCAATCCTAATACAACTGCTAAAATTTTCTTCTTCATATGGTTTATTCCTTCTCCTTCAATACAAGAATTGCTTTATAGTATCTACTATTACATGAACTGGATTCTACTTTGTATCCATCATCTAAATAATCATTCATTGCATTTTCAAAATCATTGCTGTTTTCCATTTCTAAAATTACACAATTCTTCATATAATTTATTCTCCTAATTCTTTCAGTGCATTAACAAGTTCAGAAAGTCTTGGGTTCTCAGGATGCTCTTTTGCCATCTTTTCATATAAAGCAATATTATTCATCTTTTCAATCTCAGACTTTAACTCTTTCTCAATAGAAGCTTTCTGCTTTGCAATTTCCTTCTGACGATTTTCCTCATCAATTCTTGCATTATACGCATTCATATTAACAACTCCAACGACCTGTGCCGTTACGCACTTGCCATATGCTTCTACTGATCTTACTTCTTTTAAAATTCCAAGGACTCTATTATCTTTTCCTCTTGCATTTACAATCACATATAACGGATGTTTTGTATCGTACTTAACAATTTCATTCATATCTTCATCGTATAAAGCAAATCCATAATTCTTCTTATTGTAATCATCTACCAAATTTACAATCGCCACTTTATTAAATCCTGTCATTTTATTCTCCTCACTTTTAACTTTTTCTACTGATAAAACGTTATATCCTTGTTTTCTATTCTTTAATTGAACCATAACATATTTCTGTGTACCTACATTATATGTATCTATAACAAATCCAGTTTGTCCCCTACTATTACAAGAACTTTTTATTATCACTTTATCATTTATCTGAATATTCCTCATAGGCTGCACCTCCTATTATTTTTATTTTCCTAACTGTTCTAAGAACTCATTGCCACAATCACAAAATTCTCTAATCATAGACTTCATTAATCCCCATGACATACCAGAATGTCCCTGATTTTTCATAATTTCAATTCCATCTTGGATAGATTTTTCTTTAACAGTTTTGATAATATCTAAGCACT
>ENA-UERY01000465-UERY01000465.1-human-gut-metagenome-genome-assembly--contig:-NODE-465-length-34786-cov-10.045060_pt1 | contig 34786 bp, 29 predicted proteins | sample MGYA00242989_ERZ507990 | MGnify/ENA primary metagenome ERZ507990 (study PRJEB26167, sample SAMN06115529) | human gut metagenome | host: Homo sapiens | place: China:Fujian | collected 2015-08-26...
CAGCACCAAAGTCCAAATAATCAGGACGATTACTCAAATAGTATCCACGCCAGCCGTAGAAGTTCTCGCCTTCGTACCATCTACAGAGCGAGATAAAAACTCCATAGCTTTATCTGCATATAATTCGTCTTCTTTATACTTTGAATAATGAAATAGAAGGACAGCTATCCCTGCATTACCTGTCAATAGTCCTGGGGATGTACAATGTTCGTCGTTAACATTAAGCAAATATTGAATTATATCATCAAGTTTTAATTGCAAAAGTCTAGTTAGTTCCACCTTTTGCGATAATAACAGCCCTTTCATACGCAACATCAATTCTATCTTTAATACTTTGAATACTAGGTTCTGCAATACAATCAATACGTACTCCAACTCGTTGAGTTGGAGAAAAATCCGGATAATAAATCCCTATCCCAGAATAAGTAGTTAGCACCTTTCCAGGAAATGTAAAAAGTGAAACATTGCCATCAGACCCCGAAGTTGAATTGCCAACCGTTATTGAACGTGGATTAACTTGTAAAGCCATCGTTAAATATTCAGAGAAACTTCGTGTCCATTCATTGACTAAAATTATAATTCGACCTTTATAATAGTTCTCACTACCTATTTTGCTGGAAGAAGATCGGTGATACCTCAACATACCTGGAAAACGAGTATCCGAATATGTTGAATAAGCAAAAAATGAGTTGGGAGGAACAAACATTTTAGTTAATGGCGAAATTATATCGGTATAAGGATAAGATCTCAAATCTAGAATAATGGCAGATGCAGTTTTAATGGCATCATAATTATCATAAATATTATCAACAGAAGCGGAACGTAAATTCAAATATGCAATACTATCATTTACCCAATGATACAATGGAAGCTTTTCATTATTCCTATCAATTAGTCTTTCTTTTTGAAATAAATCGTATGCAGAATAGTTGTCTGATTTAGTTCTTAAAGTCTCCCCATCTCTAAGCAACGTGAATACAGTAGCAGAATCATATTGAGACAAAATAGCATTACAAATAAACATTTGGTCAGACCAATAGTTTCCTCCACAAACAAATTCCTTTAGGCTATCAGCTAACTGATGAATATCCCGTCCGTCAACTTTCAAAACAATATCACCGATTTCAAAAGCACCTTTATCGTAAGCCGGAATCCGGATTTGATTGATTACAAATGTATCATTAATCAAACTCATTCTGAAATTAGGTCGATAGGGGCCAAATACAAGTCCATCAATTGTTGCCGGATAAGAAGCATGGGTGTCACGTAGCCGATTGGTTAATCGATATATTTCCAAATGATATTTCTTGGGCAAATCCGCTTTTTCGAAAAGTGGTATAGACTCATATAAGATTCGGTCCCAGTCACCCTCAATACTATTTTTATAAACATAAAAATAGTTTATCAAATTCCAATATTGAAAGAGTCCAACCAAACGCATATCTCTTTTAGGGAAAGAGGCATATTCCAATTCATCAATTAGGGCAATGTTACCGATAGATTTATTAAAAACAAAGCGATTTCTACGTCCGGAGTGAGAATAAAACATGGCTTCAAGTTTTTTCTTAATTCTATAATCGAGACATATAGTATCATCCATCCATTCGTTATTTATTAAGACATAATCATTTAAATCAGGATATGGATTTTTATTTTTCGATTGAGAAATCGCTGGGTATTCAATCAGACTATCCAATATTGCACAATATTTATCCTTAGAATCCGCCCTTTTCACCCTGGGAATATTAGCAAGTAACAGGCTATCCATTTGACTAACAGAAAGACGGGCATCTTCACGGTAATACTTTATAAATCCCCAAATTTTACACAAATAAAACAAGCGGGCATTAGCATCAAAGACTGTTGGCACAAAGCTATCTATTCTTTTTTTTTCTTTAAATATAGAATCAGTATATAAATTTATTTCCGAGCTAAACCTATAACAAAAATTCAACCATCGAACATATTTATAAATAGGAATTACAAGTAAACCTACCAATATTAGAATAAATACATATCTTTTCTTTATGTTTTTCATAATTCCAAGTAAAAGGAAAAATAAAAGCTCCTTAGAATAGACAACGGCCTACTCTAAGGAACTTTATTAAATACCATAACACCAACACCAAGAATCACTCTTACTTAGACAATTTGGACCATCATCATGACCAATAGTTGGAATATCACAATTTCCTCGTGTAAGGCAAGCAACTGTTTCAGTAGTTGGATTACCACATACGGTTGAAGTCGTATATCCTCCTTTTAAATCAGATAGATTTTGTTGATCCAATTTCGCGATCGTTTCTTTCTTCAATGTTAATTTCTTTAATTTTTTCATAAGTAAACAATACAAAATTACTCTTACTCTTTTAGCTTTTCAGATTCCGCTTCTATATCGTTTCATACCATAATAGACCCTTTCAATACTCGTAAAGATGATATTTAATTCTATGTTTTAACACAAAAAAGTATAGTTATTCAGAAATCTAATGTATATATTTTCGTTCTCAAAGATATATTACAAATATCGACTAAATAAAAGTCATTAATATCATACATGTCATTAAAAGCAAAGCCAAAAGTTAAAATAGCACAATAAGGCATATTTAAACGCTTTCCAGAAAAGAATAGAAAACAGCCATCAGTAATAATCAAACAAACAGATTTCATATAGTCCCAGACTGTCATCCCAATTAACATTGTTAATGCTATTTTTTAGAGCATTCTATTCTCGGATGCAAAGAACAAGTCTTTTGCATTTAAAAGAGCTGTTCCTTATCATCAAAAGACTTGCTTTAACAGTGTGTTAAAACAGCTCTTCTAATCGCCCAAAACAAATAGAGTAAACTAACTGATTTTTAATATAATAGAGTTTTAAAAAACTCTATATTCTAATAAATTCGCAAACAGGACATAAAAGAGATACTCGCCAATTTAACAACTAAGAAAGGTGCTTAATCTGATGTATTTATTCGCAATACATGCCTATTTACTGCTATCTCATAATTAAGTAGTCTTTTGCCAGACCAGCCCATCATAGCTCCCCTTCAATTTTTTAACTTGTAAATGGCAATAATCGGATTGTCATCTTCTCCCATTTCATCAAGAAGACGCATTAATTCGACTTTCTTCTCCGGGAATTTAACTTTGGCATCTTTTATCGTTGCCTTCAGTTTATCTACCTGAACTACATCAATAATCGAATAAACATGTCGATCATCAATATAGCGGAATCCGCCCATATTAACACCACCGTCTATGTCATTTGTTATCCCGGGAGTATATAGTGCAAACCAACCACCTATCTTATCAGAAGATTGGCTCCAACTCTTCACATCTCCCGTTTGCTTATTGAAGAAACTATACCACCACCTTTTTCCATAAACATAAGTAAGCAACAAAAAATCTTTGGTCTCTGCGATAGCCATCATTAAGATATAGTTTTCTCGCCTGCTTTGCCGACTTATTTGATACTCGGAAACAGGTAACTTATACCGTCCCAAATTTAAATGATAACGGGGAAAGATGGAGTCCAGACTTACTCCATAGATTGTATCGTTAATTACAGAATAAGCATTATAGGAATTATCATAAAACCAATGCCGTGGTCTATCAATCATCACAAACTGAGGACAATTCGTATAAAAACTCGATCCGAGATAAGGGCTTTGATTTGTCACAACAGTACCATCAGCTCCTACAATACAAACAGTAGAAACATATTGAGGAAAGAGTTGACCTTCCGGTATAAAACCAGGATAACAAACAATGTTATTATTCAAAAGATCAAAATCAGCAGATGCACTCATCAATGCCTCAAAATCTTTGGACGGAACTATCTTTTGAATAAATTGATTATCATGTACCCGATATACAAAAAAACCACTACGATAAGCAGCTTTTACATATACAAGACTATCCGTAGCTGAAAAACCAAGTATTGTATTTGTTTCTTCCGGCCCTTGTCCCAACTTTCCGAGTGAACGAATATAAGTTCCATCTCTACTAAACATTTTTATTAAAGAATTCTCTCCATCACTCTTTACAAAAAGGAAGTGAGGAGTTAATTGTATTTTAGAAATATAGCCTATCAGCGATTGATCGGTTGTTTCAGGTTTAATATATTCCACATCCTCTATAAACAGACTCATCGACAGCTCTTCACCACAGTCGGAAAGATGATCAGCTAAATTAATTTCACGAAAGGCCTCTACGTGGAACTGCGTATCACTGGCAACAGATGATTGATCATTGTTCTTCCTGCTCTGGCAAGCAATAAAGATACAAAACAGACCTAATATACAACTCAAAGACTTATACATATCATTAATTCATATCGTTTATGAAAAATCACTAATTAACATCGTAATCTAATCCTTCAAAACATGAACAGCACATTCAGTATTCTTATAAGAGTTTTTCCCGTAAGTAACTTTAGTCTTTCAATTTATAGAAAGCAATAATCGGATTATCATCCTCGCCCATTTCATCAAGAAGCTTCAGCAGTTCGGCCTGCTTCTCAGGGAACTTGACCTTAGCTTCAGTAACATTGCGCCTTACCTGATCCAAATTATCCAAAGTGATTTTAAAGTAAAAACTATTTTCACCTGCACTATAGAAGTCTTTGGACGATTGAGAGCCGTCAATATCATTCGTTATCTCCGGTGCATCGAGTATCACCCAATAATGAGCTTTAAAAGGAGTCTGCTCCCAAGAGTCGATCTTCTCCGTTTTTTTATCGTATCGACTGAACCACATCTTTTTATTAAACCAAAATTTAAAAAAAAGAAACTCTTTAGTTTCATAAACACTTTGCATCAGAACAAAATCTCCCCAACCATAATCATGAGTAGGATCATATCTTCCGGAAGGCAATTTATATTTTCCAAGAGAAAGATGGTAACGGGGAAAGATAGAATCACAAGTAATGCCGTAGATCGTATCATTAATAAACGAATAAACATTACTTCTTCCACGATAGAGCCAAGAAGGATCAGAAGACAAACCTATAAGTTCTTTAGCTTCAGAAGACAAGTAAGGGATTTGCTCCATCAATGTCTTCCCCTCTCCATTCACAACACAGGCACTTACAAAGATTTTTTCATTTCCATTAGGAACAGTACCGGGATAATAAACCAAACAATCTCCCATCACATCAATGGCCCCACTATAAAAATTCGGCCATTTTAAAGAAATTTCTTTTACAAAGATATTATCCCGCATATCATAGACTGTCAGGCTGCCATTACGGCTGAACGGATAAATAAATACCAAACTGTCACTGACTGTGAAAAAGCGAATATTAGCTATCTCTCCGGGGCCCTGACCTACACGACCGATTTTACGGATAAACTTTCCCGAAGTATCAAACATCATGACATGGTTCTGATTTCTTGAATGAATAAAGACAAACTTCTCCGTCCGCTTTAACTGATTTATATCACCGACTAATATACTATCCTGCGTTTCCAGCTTCACATACTCCACATCTTTTACGATGTCACTCAGCAGTAAAGGCTTGCCGCAATCTTTTAGGTTGTTAGCAAGATCAATGTCTTTAAAGGTTTCCTCAGTCGGTAAAGCGTTATCATCCATCATATCCGGAGAAGAAGGCTTGCTGCCACAAGCAGTAAGAAAAAACAATATCAAAAACAATGCGATATAATCTAACTTCATAGGACGATAATTTATAGGTTACTAATAGTTGGATTTAAGTTTCCCAATCATAAGAATGTCATTATCATTTTCGTGCAAACTATTTCTCAAACCAGTGGCTCGCTTACGTATTTCAGGCTTTAAATCAGTTTGGGCAAGAACTTTATCTAAAGCATCCATCAGTTCAAGAGGATCATAAGAGATACAGACATAACCGTTGCGCATAGTCAAGGAAGGATAAGAAAGTCCCAAAAAGTCATTTGTAAAACGATCAATGCGCTTCACACTACCATCTTTTTTAGAAACACGAACATTAAATACAGTCATACGAACGGGAGAACCATCTGATGGCACTTTAGCCGGTCCAATAGTTACTCTACTCCAATAATATTCCGGAGTCTCATACAATGACGTTACAATATATTTATCCTCCTGCATTACATTATCCAAAGTAAAATAAGGTTTCAATACATTATTAGCAATATCATAGTGATATAGAGTATCAGGGCGTGTACGCCCGACAACCTGACAAAGGGAAAAAGAATAGGCATCAACATTCCGGGGAGCCAATACTTCATTACTATAATCCGGCATAATCGCATAATTTACAGCAGATATTTTTTGCAAGATATTCCCCTTAAAATCTTGTACCCAGCATAGATTCTTACTGATCGGTGCTTTTGGATTTCCTATATCAGCAAAGGGAAGAACGACCACTACAGCTTTTTCATTTTCCAAATCTATCCAAATGGAACTCTTCGTTATCGTTTCCGGCAATGAAATACTCTCTTCCGATAAAAATCGGCCTTTAAGATCAAAAAATAACATTTTTTGATTCTCGGCAATAGCCACACGTCCCTGCTTTTCATCAAGAAATCTATTCACAGCATATTTATACTCTCCAGGGCCTTGACCAACTCCACCTATATCAGCCACATATCGTCCCTTACGAGTAAATAATTTCAAAGCAGAAACGCCATCCGGCTCTATTAAGATATAATTGCTTGAAACATCGATACCAAAGGGATAAGTGGCAACCAATGCCTCTTCTCTGCCATCCAACTTAATAACTTCCAATGATTCTATCAAATCAGAAAACAACATTTCCTCACCCTTTATTTTCTCTATCTCCAGTAAATCGACAGCGTAAAAGGCGGAACCTTCTTTTATATCCCTCTCTTGGGGTACAGATGAAGAGCAGGATGCAGACATTGCAACCGAAAAAAGAAAGAGAAGCGGGTATAAAAGGTATCTTGTCTTCATATAAAAATAGATTTTGGCTGAAAGTAAAAAACTACTTTTCACAAAGCATACTGCAAGATACGAATTATTCGTAGAATGTTATTCTATTAAGGATATGTTAAAAAGCATCTCATTCAAAATTCTTCAGTCTTTCAATTTGTAAATGGCAATAATTGGATTATCATCCTCGTGGACATTTTGTGCTATTTCTTTTAATCTTCCGGAAAGTAGTCCGGCCCCTAATTGCTCTTTCAACCAAAAAGGTTGATATAAAGTGGCAATTTCATTCTTTCCACCGGTATTTATCAATTGTATAAGCTTTCCGCCTGACTGTCCATCACACATAACTCCTCTATATATCTTTTGCTTTTTCTTATCAATAAAATAAGACTTGGCGGGGGGAGTATTCTCGAAAATTACAACATTAGCATAGGCATCTGTTTCGAATATTAAATGTGGACTCGAACAGTCTCCGCACTTGCCAGAACCTACAACATTGTTAGGCGGCAACTGAATATAACGGGGGTCACGTGAATGAGTATTAATAGCAAAAAGTGTATCAGTCAACATAGAGTTAAAAAAAACAGAACTTCCATCCGATCTGGGAGTGGACATAATTCCTAATATCAGACTACTGATTCCACTACGTGCCGGATAGGGCTTGGAAAGGGCTTCTATCATTTTCCCATTCTCCAAAGAAATCAAGAAGAAGCCAGGAACATTCTTATTCGGCACATTTACTGCACAAATTGTCTTCTCGTCCAATAATCCGATCCGCACAGCCCAATTAGGATTCAAAGGTATACTACGCAAAAAGCTACCATCATAAGCATAAATCATCAACGACTGTTTACCACCATCATAAATTATAACTTCTTTCTTTGTACGATTCAGAACCATATCTATCAATGTCACATACTCTTGCGGTCCCTCACCAATCCGTCCGATAGTATTTAGAAATTTTCCATTTCGTCCAAAACGAAATATCTTGTTTAATGAAACTATGAAAACCTCAGTGGCAGTTGCAAGGATGGACTCTACACGAGTATCTGATTTGGGTATCAGACCATCGTCCGGTGTCTCTAAAGGAATGTAATCTACAACTTCAGCAAGAGTATGCACATCAATACTCTTCTTTTCGTAAGACTGATTTTTATCAATATAAAAGACCGTTGGGATTTCTTTTGCTACACTATCTGAACCTTCTTTGAGAGAACGCAAATCTCCTGAGGTTTTTGAGGAACACCCAAATAGAATGAAAAAGCCCAATATGAACACGATTTTAATCATCATACCAATAGATTTAGTTTTAACTAACCGATTATTATAAGATACTACATTCAGTATTTTTATAATAAGAAAGTATTTTGCAATATACGAAATATTTATTTCCGCTCAGTATTTTCATTCAAAAAGATAACATCGTGAAAGACTATACGATAGAATCAAACTTCAGATGATGATAATTTATAGGTCACTAATAGTTATTGTTTCAGTTTTCCAATGATAAGAATGTCATTATCATTCTCGTGCAGACTATTTCGTAAATCGGTGGCCCGTTTACGTACGTCAGGCTCCAAATCTGTTTGGGTAAGAACTTTATCTAAAGCATCCATCAGTTCAAGAGGATCATAAGAGATACAAATATATCCATTATTCATCATCAAAAAAAGATGAGATAAACCTAAAAGAGGATCAGTAAAGCGATCAATGCGCCGTACATTGCCATCTTTTTTCGAAACGCAAACATTAAAGGCTGGTAAACGAACAGAAGAAACACTTGAGGAAAGATTATTAGGATATAAAGTGACTTGCGCCCAATAACTCCTTGAAGTTTCATATAAAACAGTGCAAGCACTTTGATTTTCAGAAACAACATGATCTATTGTAAAGCATGGAGTTATTATATTCTTTACCGCATCATAGTGATACAAAGTATCAGGACGAGTACGCAACATGGGTACTTCAGAAATAGAAAAAGAAATCGCATCCACATTCCGACGTGCCACTAAAGCATTACTGTAATCTCCAATTAAACCGTAATGATTTACAGGAATCCGATGCACGATATCACCCTCCCTATTTTGCACCCAGCACACATTCTTACTAATTGCAAAGTTCGAGTTCACATTAGCAGAAAAGGGTAAAGTAACCACAACTACGTTTTTTTTATCATAGTCCACCCATATCTGAGACTTATGTACTATTTCCCCGAAACGAATAACCTCATCCGGCAGATAATTCCCCTTTAAATCATAGACAAGCACCTTGTCGGTTCTTCCCGGACCCAAATAAATACGGTTTTCTTTCTCATCCACCAACCATGAAAATAAATATAAATACTCTCCCGGACCTTGACCTACTCCGCCAATATCAGCCACATATCGTCCCTTGCGCGTAAATAGCTTAACAGGAGATACAACGTCAGCAGGTCGCAACAAGATATAATTATCCGTCACATATACACCATATGGATAGGTTTTAATAAGCGCCTCATCCCTATTGTCCAATCTAATGATTTCGTATGATTCCATTAAATCACCCAAAGACATCACTGTCCCTTTTGTCTTCTCTATTATACGCAAATCAACAGAACGAAAGGCGGAATCTTCTATTATATCCCTCTCTTTGGGTACAGATAAAGAGCAGGAAGCAAACATTGCAACCGAAAAAAGAAAGAGAAACGGATAAAAAAAATATCTTGCCTTCATATAAAATAGATTTTAGTTTAAAACAAAAACATACTGTTCTAAAAAGCATGCTGAAATATACGAACTATTCGTAGAGTGTTATTCTTTTAGGAACATGTTTATTAACACTATTAACAAGATTTTCAGGTGATGAATAGGGTGCGAACAGGTTCTTAACTTCCCGGATGTACGAAGTTAATATCCTCCCTGTACGAAGTTAACTTTAACACAATGTTAAAGTTAACTTCGTACAGGGAGGATACTAATAGAGTATTCTACTGGTTATTAACCTATTAGAAAGGAGATGCGATAAACAGATATAAATCTGTCGATCGTGTGAGATAGAGTGGAACTGACATAATACTTACTCTGATAAGTACAGAAGAATGATGATCACCGGAAAAGTTTATCGATCTCTTCTTCTTTTATGGTAGTCAATACCACACGACCATCCGGCGTATAGTTGGGCGAAGGACAGGCAAACAGATTATCGACCAAACTGACCATCTCTTCATTACTCAGCACCTGCCCATAGACAATGGCAGCCGCGCGGGCAAGGGTCAACGCAAGGATATCCTGAATTTCTTCTTTAACATCGTTGCCTTTCTCCATAGCGGTATGCAACATGCTGCGCACCAAATCGACCGGATTCAGTCCGTCGATGCCTGAAGGTACTCCGTTAATGGCATAACTGCCTCCACCAAGATCGCTGAGATCGAAACCTACCGCAGATAAATCGTCCATAATGTCTTGCAATACGGCTGCCTCAGAAGCCGGAAGTTGCAGGATTTCGGGGAAGAGAACGCCTTGTGAGAAACCTTGTTTCTGCTGAATCTGGGCACGATACCGGTCAAAGAGCACCCGAACATGGGCCCGGTGCTGATCGATCAGCATCAATCCGGACTTTACAGAAGTAAGAATGAAACGTCCCTTGAACTGCAAGTGCTGGGTCCCCTTCTCCATTATGGCCGACTCACCGGCATAAAGAGTTGCAGGAGCGGCTGTAACAATACTTTCCTCTTCAATTACCGCAAATTCTTCCGGTTCGGGATCGGGTTCGGCGAAAGGCTGATTCATCTTACTGGCTTTCTCAAGACCACCGTACAAATCTTCCCAGTCCACTTTCGGACGGGAGTAATTGCCACCGCCGGAAGAGGGCACCGAAGGTTTGAATGGATTGAAATCGGAATTGAAATGCACCTTAGGAGGCTCAGGAGGCAAGTTCTGTTCAAAAGCAGGGATATCGGGCATGTCTTCCGTATCGAAATCGATAGAAGGGACGGCATTGAACTTGCCCAATGACTCTTTTACCGAGGCAGAAAGAATCTGCCAGATAGCCTGTTCGTTCTCAAATTTGATCTCTGTTTTGGTAGGATGGATATTGACATCGATGTTGGCAGGATCGACTTCAAAATAGATGAAATAAGAAATCTGTTCGCCTGCGGGAATCAACTGTTCGTAAGCATCCATCACCGCTTTATGGAAGTAAGGATGACGCATGTAACGGCCATTCACAAAGAAATACTGATGGGCACCTTTCTTACGGGCTGTTTCGGGCTTGGCCACATAGCCTGAAACCTTCACCATCGTAGTGTTCACTTCCACACTGAGCAATTGCTGATTGAGCTTCTTGCCAAAAATAGAAAGAATACGTTGCCGCAAATGGCAGGCGGGAAGATTGAACAGTTCGGAGTCATTGCTATACAGTGAGAAAGCAACCTCAGGATGTACCAGGGCAATACGTTCAAATTCGGCCAGAATATTACTCAACTCGGTAGAGTTGGCCTTCAGGAACTTACGCCGGGCAGGAATATTGAAAAAAAGGTTCTTAATGGAAAAGTTGCTTCCTTTGGGACAAGACACTGCTTCCTGACTCTCCACTTTGGAGCCCGCAATGATAATCCTGGTCCCTAACTCTTCGGATTCGGGACGAGTCTTCAGCTCTACCTGAGCAACGGCGGCAATGGAAGCCAGCGCTTCACCACGAAAGCCCATCGTGCGAAGGGCAAACAGATCGGATGCCTCGCGGATCTTTGAGGTGGCATGCCGCTCGAAAGAGAGGCGTGCATCGGTTTCGGACATTCCCTTACCGTCATCAATCACCTGTATACAGGTCTTGCCTGCATCGGTAACCAATACATGAATATTTTGTGCCTCAGCATCGATGGCGTTCTCGACTAACTCTTTGATGACAGATGCCGGACGTTGTATCACCTCTCCGGCAGCTATCTGGTTGGCAACCGAATCGGGTAATAAATGAATGATATCGCTCATAATAGATTTAGCTTTGACTGATTAATTTATAGGACTTAAAAAGACCAGCTACCGGTCTGCAAATAATGCCATAGAAAAATAAGCAGGGCAATGATAGCCAGAATGACCCCCAAATGAGCAGGCTTACGCCCACTCTCCTTACGACGCTTCAGATGTGTGGTGCCTTCGATGAACTTTCCGCGAATATCTTCCGGAGAAAATTCTTTTTCGGGTAACATTCCCAAATCACGCTTGGCATCTTCTTCCATTTTCGTCAATTTTTCTTTCCGCTCGTCCACATAGATATATTGATGATTGAATCCACGCGGCTTTCGTACATTGAACATTCCCATAGCTATTTCATATTAATTATTTCACGTTTAGGACCACTGATGACCTTGCGCTCAGTTTTACGTAAAGCCTCACCTGCCTTTTTCCCTCTCCAGTTGAAAATGTCTTCCTTATTCAAGGGACGGACATAATCAAACCAACTGAAAGTGGGCAATTTCATTTTGTCGGGTGGAATCTGATCCATTGGATAAAGTGTTCCATTCGATTTGGGACTCATGACCATTTTCTGCATTTTCCGGTCTTTGAGATACATATTCAACAGACTGGTTTCGGAGGTGTTCATACCAATCATAGTGCTATCTTGCTCCTGAGGATAATATACTACAAGGACATTCCCTATCACATCTATTTTGCGTGCCTCACCCTCGGCAAAGTATGCCTTGATCTCTTTTCCTGAGATCTGATTAAAATGAATGGAGTCTTTCTGTTCCACCGTGAGCGCCTGATTGATGATATGAGCCCAATCAATCGTACTGTCGTTCATATATACCTTAACCTCTTCTCCCAGCAGTTGTTGCCCTTCGTTCCAAATAATAGGATCGCGATACATGGTGAGGCAAGAGTCTTTCGTATTAAAGACCAAAGAATCGCAAACGCCTTGCAGATCAGTGCTGTACATACGTACCTTATGAAAAGCGCGCATCTCACGGAAAAGGGAGTCGGTGTCGAGATTATAGCTATTCATCAGTAACGTATCGGCATGCATAAAGAGGCTGTCACCCCGTGAATAATCCACGGCAACAGCTCGCTTGGTGGCAAGAGCATTCTGCTTCAACTCGTCATAATAACAATAATCACCGGTAAGCATGTTCTTATTGACAGTGTCGTTCATCTGGACATTATCGAACGCCTCACCATAACCCGCTTTACGGTCATAGAAAAGGCTGTCACCGGTCAACTTCTTACCTTCATTGGTCAAAACCGAACGGTCGAGCAGTTCGGCTTGTCCGGAAACGGTATTGTAAATGCCCCGCTCGGAATAGATATGGTTCTGATCGCTGACAATATTGGAGGGTCCCAGAATGGTGGCAATCTTAGTATTCGTACTATACTTCAAGGTGTCGGAAGTAAGCACGAAACGGGGATTCACGAGCTTGACATCATGGTTGAAAACAGAAAGTTTAGTGGCAGGACTGTACTCACCCCAGTCGGAAGTCAACACATTTTCTTCATCCATCAATGTACCCCCATCAAAATAGTAACCCAAATTGTACAGACGGTCATAATTCAGGCTGTCTGTCAACAGGGTAGTATTCCGGTTGATCATTTTCACATTCTCGCGCAGTTGCGCTATCTGAGTCATGCCGTCATAAAACAAATAGTCACCATAGATGAAAAGAGTATCTCCCTGCTCCATACGCACATTGCTGAATGCTTCGAATGAATTCGTTTTTTCGTAAATCAGAGCACTGTCACAATACATATACATGCTGTCGTGACGCAACTTAACCGAACCAATCAGCACCTGAACATCAGGACGCGCCAGTTTATCGGCTTGCCCCCGATCGGCATGGAGCAAATCGACACGGGTCTTTTTATTTCCCGTTGGCTTTTCCGGTTCAGCCTTCTTCTCCTGTTGTGGCTTCTTGTCATGCTGCGGTTTCTTGTCCTGGGCCACCAGAAAACATACGGCAAGCAGGCATAGAATACCCGCTAAGAGAAATCTATGCCTGCCGTGGAATTTATGTTCTTTGTTTAATCTAAACATATCAAATCAGGATCAGTCTTTTTTAATCCAGCCCGGATATTTAAAGTCACAACGCTGCCATGCCGGATTAATACGCACATACGTATGTTTTTGTTTTTCAACAATCCATTTTTGCAACGCCTCTTCACGACGTTTGTCGAGCACAATTTCTTTCAGGTTCTGGTAGTCATCGGTGATAGTGGCCTTGTGTCCATTGATGCGTGCCTTCAGCTTAACAATAGCACAAACTTCCTTACCATCTTTGGGGTTGACCATAGTGAAGGCTTTGGAGATCTCACCGATATTCATCTTATCTACCACTTTAGCTATCTCCTGCGGCAAATCCTGCATCTCGAATTTAGCAGTCTGATTCATCGGATTCTGCATCAGACCGTGATTGTTGCGTGTGTCTTTATCCTGAGACAAAGCAGCGGCTGCCTGATCGAATGTGAACTTATCGCTACGAATATCGTTGGCTATGGAGTCAAGACGTGCATTGGCTTCATTCAACTCCTTATCCGATACTTTGGGCTTCAACAGGATATGACGGGTATTGATACGGTCGCCACGTTTCTCGATCAACTGGATGATATGGAAACCATACTCGGACTCTACGATCTTAGATATCTTCTTGGTGTCCTGCAAGTTGAAAGCGACATTAGCGTATTCGGGCACCATCTGGCCTTTACCCATAAAACCGGTTTCACCACCTTTGATGGCAGAACCGCGGTCCTCGGAATACAACAGGGCAAGCGTAGAAAAATCACTTTCGCCCTTATTGATACGGTCGGTATATTCACGCAAGCGTCTTTTCACATCCTCTATTTCAGAGATGGGCACTTTAGGTTGCTGTGTGATGATCTGCACCTCTACCTGAGTAGGGACATAAGGGATACTGTCCTGAGGAAGATCCTTAAAGTAGCGGCGCACTTCGGCCGGAGTCACTTTGATATCACCTACCAGCTTCTGCTGCATTCTCTGTACAATCAATCCGTCACGGGCATTCTCGCGCATGGCTTCGCGGATCTGCGTAGAAGTCTTGTTAAACTCAGCTTCCATCCTTTCTCTGCTACCCAAAGCCTGAATATAGTTATTGATCTGATAATCGACACGCTGTATCACTTCCGATTCAGGAACTTCGATACTATCGAGCACAGCCTGGTGCATATAAAGTTTCTGTACCGCCAACTCTTCGGGAATCACACAATAAGGATCACCATCAAACTTACGCCCCTCATACAAAGCGGCCAGTCGTGCTTCTTCCACATCGGACTTCAGGATGGCTTCGTCACCAACGACCCAAACCACTTCGTCAATCACATTGTCCTGCGCATAGGATGCCACGTTAGCAACCAGTGCCAGGGCAAACATAACAACAAATTTAAAGTTCACAAACTTCTTCATTCTGTGTATTTAATAATTTATAATCTTCTTTCTTTTTACTGCACGTTCGTACAAGTCGTCCTTTACTTGTTTCATAAAATCAACCCGCTTGATATTGACAAGCATATCTTTAACTTTCGGTTGGGCAAACTCGTAAGGTTCCTGTTCGCCTGCCACACGAAAATCGCTGATATTCAGAAAATAGTAGAATGCCGTATCTTTCAGTTCGATATGACGGTTCTTATCCATATAGGCTTCCGGGGATTCCGCTTTCAACGGGATCATATCAAGTACATCGGCTACCCGCACCCATTTATCATAAAAATACTCATACTTCACAGCATTCTGCAAACTATACTTCTCCAAATGCTCAACGGCATCCTGAGTTTCCGTCTTATACCACTTACGGACATTTCCCAATTGGGGAGCAGTAAGGGGAACCTTGATAAACAGACCTTTCATCAACGGACGGTCCAGTTTAAACAGTTCTTTGTTCTTTTCGTAATAGTCTGCTATTTCCTGTTCGGGGATCTCGCCCGACAATTTCTGGCTGATTAGTTCTTGTTGATAAGTATGCATGATCAATGCTTTCCGGTAATTTGCGACCAACTTATCGATTTCGCCGTTGTCGGGAATATTGCTTTGCGCCTGGTTAAACAACAAAACATCTTCAACCCAGCTACGAATGTAGTGCTCGGCGAAAAGAAGACTGTCATCTTTCGACAAACCGGCGGGGAACACGGCCTGAAGGTCCTCTTTGTACAAAAAGTTTCCATCGACCTCTACCAAAGGAGTCTGTCCTTTGTGATCATGCTTGTCAGTACACGACACACAGAAAAGGAGAGAGATTAGCAGAAGGCCCGTTTTTCGCATTGTCAACTGAATTATACTTAATTTAAGGTACGAAGATAATACAATAATTCGTTGCTTCAGTGATTATTAACCGTTTTTAAAACCTCTTGGTTAATTTCAACCTTAGCAGAAGCCCTGAGACGCTCTGCCCAAAGTGCATCCAGATGATTCTGATAATCTTCGATCAAACGGGAAACAATCTCTTTGTAGGACTCCGGACCTTTCTTTTTCTCACCCAAAACAACGGTAAAAGGATAGGACTTTAATGGTTCGAAGTCTCCTTTTTTAAACACTAACTTATCGACAAAAACATTGTCACCTTCGGCAAAGGTCCCTTGTTCTATACGGATGACAGCCGGTGAAGCAGAGGTATTAAATGTCAGGCGAATGGCATCTTTCCACTCTTCTTCCGGAAGTTTTTTCAGAAATTTACGGGCGCTCTTCAGCGTTTTCTTATGGGTTCCGTGCAACACCGCACCTCTGTAGCGGGGTGAATCCCAGTTGTAATCGGTCCGGTGCTCCTTGAAGAAGTTCTTCAGTGCAACAGAATCTGCCAGGCTGACCTGATGGGTTTCCCGGCGGGTAATAGCGGCCAACAGCAAATGATCACGATGTTCTTGCAGTGTCCTGCGGAACTCAGGATGTTTCTGCTCAAGGCGACTGTTCTCATAATCGAGAATTGATTTTACCACAAAAGCATCCAACTGCCTCTTTGTCCCCATGGGATGGGCAGCGGCAAACCGTTCAAAGTCATTCCCTGTAAAGTTTTTACCGTCCAGCGTAAAAAGAGTACGGGAGGTCTTGCCTTGAGAAAGCAACTCTTCCATCGCCGCTTTGTCCGGAGTATACCGATAGCTCTCCTTCAGTTTGTTTACCCGAATTTCGGTTCCTTTATCCGCACCCGGACGATGGGACAGTTTACGGATTAGTCTGTCCCGTATCTGTTCAAATGGAGGGAGTTCGCGTCTGCCCGTCACTTTAACGATATGAAGTCCTTTAGGAGTAAAAAACGGCTGGGAATATTCGCCATCCTTCAAAGAGAAAGCGACCTCCTCAAATTCCTGTGGTGTCTGCAACCAACTGATCCAGGATTCTGCCTTATCATCAGAATATTGGTCTACCAGAGTCTTGAAATCGGTATCGGGATTTGTCTTCAATACATTGTAAAGAGAGTCCATTAAAGCCTGCGCCTCCCGCAAATGATGGGGCAGGGCCGTCTGGGGAAGATAACGGAAAATATGCATAACCCGGACCTCGCCGGCTATGGAGCGGCTCTTCATCTGATCGTAAAGCTTTCTGGCACAGGCTTCCTCTGCAGACGAATCTGTAAGATAGGATTTAGATAATGAACGATGGTAGTTGTCCATCTCCGCACGAAAGGCAGAGAGAGTATCCAACCCGGCTCTCTGTGCCGCATGCAGTTTCAACTTCTTATCGACAAAGAGATCAACACAAACCTTCAAGGCTTCTTTCCCGGATACTCCCGAAGGCTTATTCCGATGATAGAAAGACTCAAACTCCGAGCGGGAAATGTCTTGTCCATTGATCCGCATCAACACAGGATCTTGCCGGGCATAGCCGGCAATAAACCCAAACAAACAGGTCAGTGCACCAACCAGCATCTTCTTCATACCATTCTACGTTGAGATATTCATATCGGAATAAAATAAATCGAGTTCACTACAAAGGACACGGATTAACACAGATTGATAATTTATCTCATTGATATTGAAGATTAAAAAGTTCTGTGTTAATCCGTGTAATCTGTGGTGGAACAGCAACCAGACGGCAACGGCCAAACGCCCGATAAACAGGCTGTTATTCCGGACGACTGTAATTAGGCGATTCGCTTGTAATCGTCACATCGTGCGGATGGCTTTCCATTACTCCGGCATTGGTGATGCGAGTAAACTTGGCATCATGCAGTTTCTCGATATCAGGAGCACCGCAATATCCCATACCGGCACGCAAACCACCGGTCAGCTGATAAATCACTTCATATAAAGTTCCTTTATAAGGCACACGGGCAGCAATGCCTTCCGGAACCAACTTCTTCACATCCATCTCGCCACTTTGGAAATAGCGGTCTTTCGAACCATTTTCCATCGCTTCGAGAGAACCCATACCACGGTATGACTTAAACTTACGTCCATTGAAGATAATCGTCTCGCCCGGACTTTCTTCTGTACCGGCAACCAATGAACCGATCATCACACAGTATCCTCCGGCAGCCAGAGCTTTCACCACATCACCCGAATAGCGGAGTCCGCCATCGGCAATCAAAGGGATACCTGTACCTTTCAAGGCTTTGGCTACATCATAAACAGCCGAAAGTTGCGGTACGCCTACACCGGCAACCACACGTGTCGTACAAATGGAACCCGGGCCGATACCTACTTTTACACCGTCAGCCCCGGCTTCCACCAAGGCCTTGGCTGCATCGCCCGTAGCAATGTTACCAACCACAATATCAATATTGGGATAACGTTTTTTCGCTTCGCGCAAGGTGTCGATCACTCCCTTTGAGTGTCCGTGAGCCGTATCGATCACGATGGCATCCGCACCGGCATCCACCAACGCCTGCATACGGTCGAAAGTGTCGGCAGTCACACCTACACCGGCAGCTACACGCAGACGGCCTTTCGAATCTTTGCAAGCCATAGGTTTATCTTTGGCTTTTGTAATATCTTTGTAAGTAACCAGCCCGATCAGTTTTCCTTCTTTATCGACTACCGGCAGTTTCTCAATCTTATGGTGTTGCAGAATTTGCGCAGCTGCTTCCAGATCGGTAGACTGATTAGTGGTAACCAGATTTTCTTTTGTCATCACCTCGTCGATACGTTTATCCATGTTACGTTCGAAACGAAGGTCACGATTCGTTACAATACCAACCAAATATCTATTGTCATCCACTACCGGAATGCCGCCGATCTTGTATTCGGACATCAGGGCGAGAGCATCACGTACGGTAGACCCTTGCTTAATAGTGACAGGATCGTAAATCATACCGTTTTCAGCACGCTTCACAGTAGCCACCTGCTTAGCCTGTTCCTTAATGGACATATTCTTATGGATCACGCCAATTCCCCCTTCGCGCGCAATGGCAATGGCCATCTTGGCTTCGGTAACTGTGTCCATGGCGGCAGTTACAAACGGAATCTTTAACTCAATGTTTTTTGAAAACTTTGTCGAGAGATCGACAGTGCGTGGTAAAACTTCAGAATAAGCGGGGATCAACAATACGTCGTCATAAGTTAATCCATCCATTACAATCTTATCGGCAATAAATGACATAGGGCTATGCGTTTAAAAATTATTGCGTGCAAATATACAGTTTTTATTCAAGACTGCATAAGTGCACGCAAGTTTTTTTTCGCTTTTTTAATTAGCCATTTCGGAGATAAACTTGATACGAACCAGACGGACTTCTTCTTCGGTAAATTCGTCCCCGAGTTCATCAAGAGCGTCGTCAATCTTATCTGTTGTCGACTCTTTGAAGTAATCGTAGATGTCGAGCATGTGATCTTCGTCCATGATCTCATCCAGGAAGTAGTCGATATTCAACTTAGTACCCGAATAAACGATCGCTTCCACTTCATCCAGCAATTCGCTGAACTCAATGCCCTTGGAAAGCGCGATATCATCCAGAGCCACTTTACGGTCGATGGCTTGAATAATGGCCACTTTCATCTTCGACTTGTTGGCGACAGTGCGTACCCGTAAGTCCTCCGGACGTTCAATCTCATTCTCTTCGCAATGTCTCTTAATCAGCTTGCAGAATTCTTCGCCGTAACGTTTGGCTTTTCCGGCACCTACGCCCGGGATATTCTGAAGTTCTTCGAGCGTCACAGGATAGATAGTAGCCATCGCTTCAAGAGAGGGATCCTGGAAAATCACGTAAGGAGGCACTTCCAGTTTCTTCGATAACTTTTTCCGGAGATCTTTCAGCATAGAATAAAGAACCGGATCGACTGCACACGAACCTCCACCTCTTGCCGGTGTTTCTTCTTCCACTTCTTCAAAGTCATTGTCCTCGGTAATCTTGAATGACTTGGGATGTTTGAGGAATTTCTTTCCTGCATCGGTCACTTTCAGCAAACCGTAGTTTTCTACATCCTTACTCAGATAACCGGCTATCAACGCCTGACGAATCACGGCATTCCAGGTTTTGTCTTCTTCTCCCATTCCTGATCCGAACACTTCCAGATCTTCATGTAAGTGTGCCTGAACTTCAGACGTTTCGCGTCCCTGCAGGACATCAATAATATAATCTGCCTTAAAATTTTCTTTTACCGCTATGATTGTTTCGATCACAGCACACAATAATTCTTGAGCCTCCACTTGTTTTTTAGGGTTTAAACAGTTGTCACAATTTCCACAATTTTCTTCCGTGTACTCTTCGCCGAAATAATGTAGTAATGTCTTACGGCGGCAAACGGAAGATTCAGCATACGCAGCAGTTTCCAACAGAAGCTGCTTGCCAATTTCTTGTTCTGCCACAGGTTTGCCTTGCATGAACTTCTCGAGTTTCTGCAAGTCTTTGTTTGTATAAAAGGTAATGCACTGGCCTTCTCCACCGTCTCTTCCGGCGCGGCCTGTTTCCTGGTAATACCCCTCCAGGCTCTTTGGTATATCATAGTGGATGACGTATCGCACATCGGGCTTATCAATTCCCATTCCAAATGCGATAGTAGCTACAATTACGTCGATCTTTTCCATCAGGAAATTGTCCTGATTCTGCGTTCGCGTTGCCGAATCCATACCTGCATGATAAGCACGGGCATTGATCCCGTTGGCTTGAAGTATCTCAGCAAGCTCTTCTACCTTCTTCCGGCTCAGGCAATAAATGATGCCCGATTTTTCCGGATTGTTCTTGATGAACTTTATGATGTCCTTATCTACATTCTGAGTTTTAGGACGTACCTCGTAATACAGATTCGGACGGTTGAACGAAGACTTGAAGACGTGTGCATCCACCATTCCCAAGTTCTTCTGAATATCGTGCTGCACCTTCGGCGTGGCCGTTGCGGTCAGCGCAATAAGAGGTGCTTTTCCTATTTCATTAATAATCGGACGTATCCTGCGATATTCCGGGCGGAAGTCGTGTCCCCATTCGGAAATACAATGTGCTTCGTCGACAGCATAGAATGAAATCTTTACTGAACGCAGAAACTCCACATTCTCTTCTTTCGTCAACGACTCGGGAGCAACGTATAACAGTTTTGTTTTTCCGGCAAGAATGTCAGACCTCACCTGATCAATCGCACCCTTGTTCAAAGAAGAATTAATGAAATGAGCCACACCGTCTTCTTCACTGAAGTTGCGCATCGCATCTACCTGATTCTTCATCAGCGCGATCAGCGGAGAAATCACAATGGCCGTACCTTCCATTAATAAAGAAGGCAACTGATAGCACAGAGATTTTCCACCGCCGGTAGGCATCAGCACAAAGGTATCATTACCATCAAGCAAATTCTGGATGATCGGCTCCTGGTTCCCCTTGAAATTATCAAATCCGAAATACTTTTTCAGTTGGTCTGTCAAATTAATCTTCCCTGCCATCTTAATATAGGTTGTTTTATTCAGTTCATGGTTTAACTTAAAAACACTCGCTTTGCTTGGAAAGCGCTCTAACAAAGTTATAAACAACTTCTTAAATATCAAGCATAATCAGACTAATATTTTTCAAGAAAAAACGGAACTCACCTCCATTATTGCCCTTACCTTTTGATTTTAAGCAGTTTGCAATCTCGCAAGATTTGCTTTTTCGAGCTGATGCTTCGCATAATCCAGTGTCACTTCATATTCTTTCTGGTTTTCAGAAGGAATCTCGAACATGACATCCATCATAATTGTCTCCACGATAGAGCGCAATCCGCGGGCACCCAGTTTATACTCCACTGCCTTGTCGACGATATATTCGAAGACTTCGGGCTGGAAGGTCAACTGCACACCATCCATTTCGAACAACTTGATGTATTGTTTGATAATGGAATTCTTGGGTTCGGTCAGAATGGCACGAAGTGCATTCCGGTCGAGCGGGTTCAGATAGGTCAGCACCGGCAAACGGCCGATAATCTCCGGAATCAGTCCGAATGACTTCAAATCCTGCGGTGCGATGTATTGCATCATGTTGTTTTTGTCGATAGTAGCCGTCTTACGGGAAGCATTGTATCCTACGACATGGGTGTTGAGACGCTGGGCAATCTTTTTCTCGATGCCGTCAAACGCTCCTCCACAGATGAAAAGGATGTTTTTCGTGTTTACGGGAATCATCTTCTGGTCGGGATGCTTACGTCCTCCCTGAGGCGGGACGTTGACCACAGAGCCTTCGAGCAGTTTAAGCAATCCCTGCTGTACGCCTTCACCGCTGACATCACGCGTGATGGAGGGGTTGTCTCCCTTACGGGCAATCTTGTCTATCTCGTCGATGAAGACAATGCCTTGTTCTGCCTCGGGCACATTGTAATCGGCCACCTGAAGCAGACGGGTGAGGATACTCTCGATATCTTCGCCTACATAACCGGCTTCGGTCAACACAGTCGCATCCACTATCGTAAAGGGTACATGCAACAGTTTGGCTATGGTACGCGCCAAAAGGGTTTTACCGGTTCCGGTGCTGCCCACCATAATGATGTTCGACTTTTCAATCTCCACATCATCACCGCTGTCTTTCTGCAACAGACGTTTGTAGTGGTTATATACCGATACGGCAAGAAAACGTTTGGCATCGTCCTGACCAATCACGTACTGGTCGAGGAAATTCTTTATTTCTACCGGTTTGGGTAGTTCCTTTAAATTGAGTCGGGTAGCTCCCGCGCTCTGTTTGCCGGCTCCCATGGCTTCCTGAGTAATCTCATAAGCCTGGGTCGCACAGCTGTCGCAAATGTAGCCGTTCATCCCTGTAATCAGGAATCCGACTTCATTCTCCGAACGGCCGCAAAAGCTACACCTTTTTTTATTATTCTTTGATTCAGCCATGTTTATTTCTTAATCAACACTTCGTCAATCATACCATATTCTTTTGCTTCCTGGGCGGTCATCCAGTAATCACGGTCCGAATCGGCCCATACCTTGTCAAAAGAAGTACCCGAATGATCGGCAATAATGGTATAAAGTTCTTTCTTTAATTTTTGTATTTCGCGGGCAGTGATTTCAATATCCGAGGCTTGTCCCTGCGCGCCACCCATCGGCTGATGAATCATCACACGTGAGTGAGGCAGCGCCGAACGTTTGCCTTTGGCACCGGCCACCAACAGTACAGAAGCCATAGAAGCTGCCATACCGGTACAGATTGTAGCCACATCACTCGAGATGAACTGCATCGTATCATAAATACCCAGCCCGGCATAAACCGATCCGCCCGGAGAGTTGATATAGATTGAGATATCTTTACCCGGATCTACCGAATCAAGATACAGCAACTGTGCTTGCAGCGTATTGGCCGTATAGTCATCAATCTGTGTACCGAGGAAGATAATGCGGTCCATCATCAGACGTGAGAACACGTCGAGCTGAGTGACGTTAAGTTGTCTTTCTTCCAGAATATAGGGATTCAAATACCCGGCTTGCGATTTAATCACATCGTCCAGCACCATTGCATTCATACCTAAATGCTTGGTTGCGTATTTTCTAAAATCATCCATTGTTTTACGTTCCTTTCTATTATTAATAATGTAACTGCAAAGAAACAAAAAAGAACACAGAGACACAAAAAAACACAGAGTTATAATTCTATAAAAACTCTGTGTTTCTGTGACTTTATGTCCTGTTCAAAAGAAGAGCTTATTCAAACATCTTATTGAATTCTTCCATTGAAACGGTTTTGTTCTCCAATGTAACCTTGCCTTTCAGTGCAGCGGCCAATTTGGTTTCTACTACGCGGTTCACCAAACCGTCGATGCTTTCTTTCTTTTTCAGCATCTCTTTTGCGTAGTTTTCGAGGATATCATCGGGTATAGTCAGCATACCGTATTGAGCAAACTGAGCTTTTGTAGCTTCTTTCGCCATGTTGATCACGTCGTCCTGCTCTACCTTGATATCATTTTCTTTCACCAACTGCTCCTTAATCAGGTGCCATGTCAGTTCTTCGATGCTCTTATCGTAGTTTTCGTTTACGAATTCTTCGCCTTTGTCTTTGTTGTTCATCAACATAACGCGTTTCAGCAGTGCATCCGGGAATTCCAGCTTACCTACTTTGTCTGCCAATACCTTGCGGACATCGATCAGGAATTTATAATCGCTATCGGCAACGAACTGGGCTGCGATGCTTTCTTTTACTTTAGCACGGAATTCTTCTTCTGTCTTCACTGCGTCTTTGCCGAATACCTGATCGAAGAGTTCCTGATTCAGTTCACCGTTTACGAAACGGGTCACTTCTTCTACCTGGAAGCTGAAGTTGGATTTTACTTCGGCAGCAGCTTCTTTGTCGATCTTCAGCAGTGATGCGATTTCAACAGCATTGCCTTCGTAAGCAGCATCCGGATTGAATACCAGTACGTCGTTTACTTTAGCGTTTGCGAAGATAGCCTTCTGCTCGTCGTTCTTCATGTACGAAGGCATCATTACAGCACCTTCTACCTGAATACCGCCTTCTTTCGTGTTGCCTTCTTCATCAAGTTCGGCCAACAGACCTTTCAGCATATCGTTTTCTTCGTATGCCTCTACCTGTTCGTATTTTCCGTTACGTTGAGTATAAGCTTTAATCTGGTTTTCTACCATTTCGTCAGTTACCTCGATTGTATAGTAGTCTACCTTGTCCTGGCTGCTAACCTCAGCTTTGAACTCCGGAGCTAAAGCGATATCGAATACAAATTCAAATTCTTCCATTGTATCGAAATCGATATCCGGCTGCTTTTCTTCGTTAGGCATCGGTTCGCCAAGGATGTTTACGTTATTCTCCTTAATGTATTCGTATACTTTCTCAGAAAGCAATTTGTTCACCTCGTCGGCAATGACTGACTTACCATACATCTTCTTCACCAAGCTCATAGGAACCATGCCCGGACGGAATCCCGGAACCTGAGCTTTCTGACGGATGTTCTTCAACGATTTGTCTACCTGAGGCTGGTAGTCAGCTTTTTCAAGCTTCACGGTAAGCAATGCGCTTACTTTGTCAATGTTTTGTAATGAAACGTTCATTCTGACAATTATTTATTTGATTTATACTTTATTCTATACTCAAACGAGGGTGCAAAATTAGTGCTAATCTTTCAAATTTCAAAAAACATTGCAGAATTATTTCATTTGCAGAGAATCGCCATTTCGGACGAAAGCAGCCGGACATACGGCAGAAAAGACATTAATCCGTTTTCAAAAGAACCCGTTTTACTTTTTATTAACCAAAAAAGAAGAAAACAAAAAGACAGGTCCGGACGGAAAAGTCCGGAACAGAGGCCGGCAAAGCAGTGAAGTTCAACACAACCGGATGTGGATAAGGAGGTCGGAAACCGGTTCATTGCTAACGGAGTGCTACCACAAATATCAATTATAGCAACAATCGGAGATTATACTGTCAAAAGGATCAAAAATCCTTCTTTCCGCTGACTCGGCTTTTCGTTTCTCCGCTCCATCCGGAGGAAATAGAGCTCCGGAAGGTGGCTTTTTGCCTCCCAAAGCCTGACTCTTCCGGAAACAAAACCTGTGTTTTACTGAAAAGCAAGCTTCTTTTTGCGGAAAAGACGGGTACATTTGCCCCGAAAGACGTTAGCATTTCCGGAAAACGCTTACTTCTTTTCCGGATTTCTTTAAATGTTTTCCCCAATTGCATATATTGTTCCGGAAAAAGAAGCTTCCGAACTCTTTTTTCACTCTGGTTGCTCTCCGCGAAACGACGCGGCCGGACTATCGGAAGAACAAGCATTTGACATAAAAAAGTACATGATGCATCAAGAGGATATGTTTCTCTTTCAGTCTGTCCAGAAACCGGTCATCGGGTAAACAAAAAGATAATGGCTAAACTGGCTGGAAGACGTTTTTTCTGACTTAGACGAATGGTCCTCCGAAATAAACAAATATGAGAGGATACGATTGTCATTTTGACAAAATGCTATCAAACTTCCGCCACCTTCACCGTAACGCCGGGAAGTCAGTATCTTCTTTACAACTTATGTTTTCCAACTTCATCCTAAGATCTCTCCAATCCGTTAAATTTCATAGGTTTCGCACACAAAAAAAGAGAAAAAGTTATTGCAATTCCGGATTTTATGTGTTTCTTTGTTGCGGAAAGATGATCGATTAGTTTCTCGATTTCGATTACAAGGTTTTTACTCCCGTCGACAAGACGCTTTTGTAAACTCTCTGTTTCTTTAATCTTTTTATTATTAAATCATCTTCCGGAGAGTTTTTTATTTCATTTATTTTATTTTTATCATTTTCATTATGAACATTTATGTTGGAAACCTTAACTACCGTGTTAAGGAAGCAGATCTGCAACAAGTTATGGAAGACTACGGAAAAGTAACTTCTTGTAAAGTAATCATCGATCGCGAAACAGGCAGATCAAAAGGTTTTGGTTTCGTAGAAATGGATGACGATGCAGCTGCAACAAAAGCTATCGCAGAATTAAACGGAGCGGAATACGAAGGCCGTACTATGGTACTCAAAGAAGCCAGACCGAGAGATTGACGATAGGAGAAAGAATTAAAAAGAAACCTTTTACCAGAAGAACCGGTAAAAGGTTTTTTTTATGTATTCTATGTTCAAACGGCTCCCCCGATACACACGAGAACGGAAACAGCAGACTAATCTTTCAACTGGAAGTCTTTGCGGCGCAAAACGAAACTGTTACTCAGATATTTCTCACGCACAATCTTATTCTCAGCCAACTCCTCAGGAGTACCCTGAAACAGAATTTTTCCTTCGAACAGCAGATAGGCACGATCGGTAATACTCAATGTTTCCTGTACGTTATGGTCGGTAATCAGGATACCGATGTTTTTATCTTTCAACTTCCATACAATCTGCTGGATATCTTCTACGGCAATCGGGTCTACCCCGGCAAAGGGTTCATCGAGCATGATGAATTTGGGGTCGATAGCCAGACAACGCGCGATCTCCGTACGGCGGCGCTCACCACCCGACAACTGGGTACCTTTATTCTTCCGCACTTTCTGCAAACGAAACTCGGCAATCAAACTTTCGAGCTTATCTTTCTGATAATCGAGAGGTTTATTAGTCATCTCAAGCACGGAAGCAATGTTGTCCTCCACCGTCATCTGGCGGAAAACCGAAGCCTCCTGAGCCAGATATCCGATACCGGTCTGGGCACGTTTATAAACAGGATATTTCGTTATTTCAAGATCGTCCAGGAAAATACGGCCTTCATTCGGGGTAATCAATCCTACGGTCATGTAGAACGAAGTGGTCTTACCGGCACCATTCGGTCCCAGCAAACCTACAATCTCACCCTGCTTCACATTGATGGAAACATGGCTCACTACCGTACGCTTACCGTACTTTTTCACCAAGTCTTCGGTACGAAGCACCATCTTGCTTTCTTCCATATCCTTTGTTATTTTGCGGCAAATGTAGCAAAAATAAGCCGAAAAAACGTACATTTGCAAACAAATATACGAGTTATGATTAAAGCATTAAGAACCGTCGGCAGATACATGATGCTTATGGGACGGACTTTTTCACGTCCCGAGCGCATGCGTATGTTCTTCCGGCAATATATCAAAGAGATAGAGCAACTGGGGGTAAACTCTATCGGCATCGTGCTGTTGATTTCATTCTTCATCGGCGCGGTGATTACCATCCAGATTAAACTAAACATCGAAAGCCCATGGATGCCCCGCTGGACGGTGGGATACGTCACTCGTGAGATTCTTTTGCTTGAGTTCTCCTCCTCCATCATGTGTCTGATCCTGGCCGGTAAAGTGGGATCGAACATCGCTTCCGAACTGGGTACAATGCGTGTGACACAGCAGATTGATGCACTCGAAATCATGGGAGTGAATTCCGCCAACTATCTGATATTACCCAAAATCACGGCAATGGTTACCATGATTCCTATTCTGGTGACCTTCAGCATCTTTGCAGGTATCATCGGAGCATTCGCCACCTGCTGGTTCGGCGGTATTATGACGGCTACCGACCTTGAATACGGACTCCAGTATATGTTTGTAGAATGGTTTGTGTGGTGCGGCATCATCAAGTCACTGTTTTTTGCCTTTATCATTGCCAGTGTATCCTCTTTTTTCGGCTATACCGTAGAGGGCGGCTCGATAGAAGTGGGAAAGGCATCTACCGATTCGGTGGTTTCCAGCAGCGTACTGATTTTGTTTGCCGACCTGGTATTAACTAAACTTTTAATGGGATGATCGAAGTAAAAGGACTCTATAAATCATTCGAAGGTAAAACGGTATTGCATAATATAGATGCCTCTTTCGAAAACGGAAAAACCAGCCTGATTATCGGTCAGAGCGGTTCGGGTAAGACGGTATTGATGAAGTGCATCGTCGGATTGCTGACACCGGAAAAGGGTGAAGTACTCTATGACGGACGCAACTTTCTGGCAATGGGTAAAAAAGAAAAGAAACATTTGCGACGCGAAATGGGAATGATTTTCCAAAGCGCGGCTTTGTTCGACTCCATGTCCGTTTTGGATAACGTAATGTTCCCGCTCAACATGTTCGGTACCGATACATTGCGCGAACAAACCAAACGGGCCATGTTCTGCCTCGATCGGGTCAACCTGACAGAAGCTAAAGATAAATTTCCCGGCGAAATCAGTGGCGGTATGCAGAAACGTGTAGCTATCGCACGGGCCATTGCGCTGAACCCGCAGTATCTCTTCTGCGATGAACCGAACTCAGGACTCGACCCGAAAACCTCTTTGGTAATAGACGACCTGATTCACGATATTACCCGGGAGTACAATATGACCACCATTATCAATACTCACGACATGAACTCGGTAATGGGTATTGGCGAAAAGATTATCTATATTTATCAGGGAACCAAAGAGTGGGAAGGTACGAAAGACGACATCTTCACTTCGACCAACGAGCAGCTGAACAATTTCATTTTCGCTTCCGACCTGCTGCGTAAAGTAAAGGATGTAGAAATACAAAACCTCGAAGGCTGATCTTCTCAACAGATTGAAATAGAAGGGCTCATGAATCATCGCAACTCATGAGCCCACTTTTTGTTATAAAAAAACCAGTTAATAGAATCGACATATATCATCACGACATATTGACTGTCCCAAAGTTCTCAATAAAACTTAAAAAGAGAATAATTCCAATTACACATCAAAGATAACAAAAAAAATGCAGCAAAACATCACCGAAAACCGTGACAAATTGAAATAAATAGAATCATCCAATCTCTATCCATCCTTTTGCCATAGCTTTCACTACCATATCGATAGCGTTCTTTGCACAAAACTTTTGTATTAGCCTTTTGCGAAATGTTTCGACAGTATTTTCTGATATCTTCAATTCAGCCGCAACTTCATGCGTATTACATCCCCTCGCGACAGCTTTCAGTACATCAAGCTCACGCTTTGTGGGTATATCTTTAGGATGAATTTGTACAGGACTGAGGCTTAACCTCTGACGAATGGACTTAAACCGCGGACATGCATAAGAATCACCTGCAAGCACGCTCTTCACGGCATTTCCTATTTCCATAGCTTCGGATGATTTAAGGATCACAGCATTCACTTTCTGACGAATCAAACGGTTGATAATCCAGATTTCTTCATGCATAGTACTAATAACAATACGTGCACTCTCATTAATCTCACGAATCATATCAACCAAATCGAATCCTGATATATCGGGGAGGCTTACATCCAAAACATAGATGTCGTAGTCTCTCTCCCCAATCAATTCGGCAGCTCTCGTTCCCGAAGTCACCGCATCGGCAACTTTAACCCCCGGCACTAACTCAAGCATGCGTTGCATCCCTTCAAGAATCAGTGCATGATCGTCAACCAATAGTATTTCTGCCTTCGTTTCCATGTAGCCTCTGTCTGTATTTATGGTTTGTTTCTTTTTGCTCTGTACAAATATAAATAAAAAGAGTTATATAAGAAACAAAAAGAATCAATTATTTCAAAAATGATGGGCAAAAAGAAAGCCGGAATTATGATAGTCCGGCTTTTACATTTATATATCAATACTATTCGACACAAAAATCACTTCTGTCTGATATAAATGTTGATAGGCGTTCCACTCAGATCCCACTTTTCACGCATCTTGTTCTCCAGGAATCTTCTATAAGGCTCTTTCACGTACTGTGGAAGATTAGCAAAGAAGACAAACGAGGGTACCTGCGTATTAGGCAGCTGAGTAACGTACTTAATCTTGATATATTTTCCCTTAGTCGCAGGAGGCGGATAAGCTTCGATCAACGGAAGCATCTCTTCGTTCAGGCGAGCTGTCGGAATTTTAATCATACGGTTCTCGTAAACTTTACGTGCCTCTTCAAGCACCTTGAGAATTCTCTGTTTTGTCAATGCCGATGCAAACACAATAGGGAAATCAACAAAAGGAGCAAAACGTGAACGAATGGCTTCCTCAAAAGTCTTCATTACTTTATCAGTCTTGTTTTCTACAAGATCCCACTTATTCACGACTACCACTAACCCTTTTGAGTTTTTCTGAATCAACGAGAATATATTCAAATCCTGGCTTTCTATACCACGGGTCGCATCCACCATCAGGATACATACATCGGCCCCCTCTATGGCACGAATAGAACGGACAACCGAATAATATTCGAGATCCTCGTTTACCTTATTCTTTTTACGAATACCGGCTGTATCTACCAGATAGAAATCGAAGCCAAACTTATTGTAACGAGTGTAAATAGAATCGCGGGTTGTTCCGGCTATTTCCGTAACAATATTGCGTTCTTCCCCGATAAAAGCATTCACAATAGACGATTTACCGGCATTAGGACGTCCCACCACAGCGAAACGAGGGATGTCTTCATCCAGAATCTCATCGGATTCTTTCTTGAATTTACTAACAATCAAGTCCATCAGATCTCCTGTACCACTACCACTAATCGCAGAGATACAATAAGGATCGCCCAATCCCAACCGATAAAACTCAGGAGCATTATATCGCAGCTCATGATTATCCGTCTTATTGGCCACCATGATGACCGGACTTTTGGCACGGCGTAATATGGCAGCTACCTGCATATCCAAATCTGTCACTCCATTTGTCACATCCACCACAAACAGAATCACATCCGCTTCATCCACTGCCATCAATACCTGCTTGCGGATTTCCTCTTCGAATATATCGTCAGAGTTTACTACCCATCCACCGGTATCAACAACAGAAAACTCTCGCCCTAACCATTCGGATTTACCATACTGCCTATCACGGGTAGTACCCGCTTCATCGTTCACAATTGCCTGACGGGTTTTCGTCAAACGATTAAATAAGGTAGACTTGCCCACATTGGGTCGTCCTACGATTGCAACTAAATTTCCCATAGTTTACACACTTTATTTTTGCGACTATCACAGTCGTATGAATTTTCTTTTTTTAATCTAACTGATAACCAAAATTCCGCAATTCCTTGTCAGAGCTGCGCCAATCTTTGTCTACTTTCACATAGGTTTCCAGAAAAACAGTTTTTCCGAAAAAACGTTCCAGATCCCGCCGTGCCTCTGTAGCAACTTTCTTCAGGGCTTTACCCTGTTTTCCTATAATAATGCCTTTCTGAGAATCACGCTCTACATAAATCACGGCATGAATGTGTATCTTCTTCGCATCTTCTTTGAATTGCTCTACCACCACCTCTACCGAGTACGGAATCTCTTTATCATAGTACAACAGGATCTTCTCACGGATAATCTCGTTGACAAAGAAACGGGCCGGCTTATCAGTCCACTGGTCCTTATCAAAATAAGGAGGTGAGTCAGGCAAAAGTTCTTTGATCCGCTTCATCACATAGTCCACATTGAACTTTGTAGCTGCCGAAATCGGAATAATCTCAGCTTGTGGAAGCAACTCTTTCCAGTCTTCCACCAGCTTCACCAACTTTTCCTGGTCAGTCAAGTCAATCTTGTTAATCAACAACAAAACCGGAGCAGTCTGCTGACGCACTTTCTGAATAAATTCATTATTCTTATCAGGAGTTTCAATCACGTCTGTCACATAAAGCAAGACATCTGCATCCGCTAATGCTGAAGTCGAAAAGTTCAGCATAGATTCCTGCAACTTATAATTAGGTTTCAGCACCCCCGGAGTATCCGAAAAAACAATCTGCATATCATCCGTATTATAGATACCCATAATCCGGTGACGAGTAGTCTGCGCCTTAAACGTAGCAATTGAAATACGTTCGCCTACCAACACATTCATCAGTGTCGACTTACCCACATTGGGATTTCCTACTATATTCACAAAACCAGCTTTATGCATCGCCTTCCATTTATTGATTTAGACAAAAAAACGCATCGAATCGAAATAAGATGCGTTTTATGTGATTTATATTAGCAACTTTCGTTACTATTCTTTTTTCCCGTCGTAACCCCATTTCACATACACGGCACCCCAAGTAAATCCGGCACCAAACGCAGTGAAAATAATGTTATCGCCTTTCTTAAGTTTCTCTTCAAAATCCCAGATACACAATGGCAGCGTACCCGCACTCGTATTACCGTAATGCTGAATATCCACCAGAACTTTCTCCATCGGAACTTCCATGCGATGAGCTACCGCTTCGATGATGCGCATATTGGCTTGATGGGGAACAATCCAGTCAATGTTATCTTTTGTCAGCCCGTTCTTTTCTGCTATAGCTGCACTGACATCAGACATATTAGAGACAGCGTACTTGAACACAGTTCTACCTTCCTGATGAATATAATGCATTTTATTGTCAACCGTGAAATAAGAAGGAGGACAAACCGAACCACCCGCTTTCATGTGGAGGAAAGGCAATCCCTTACCATCAGTTCTCAATATAGCATCCATAATTCCCAAGTCTTCCGTGGTCGGTTCAAGCATAAAAGCTGCCGCTCCATCACCGAAGATAGGGCATGTTGCACGTTCTGTGTAATCCACCATTGATGACATTTTATCGGCACCAACAATGATTACTTTTTTATATCGTCCCGAACGAATAAAATTGGCAGCTGTTTCCATCAGATACAAGAATCCGCTACAAGCAGCCTGTAGATCGAAAGCAAAAGCATTTTTTAGTCCGAGTTTATCACAAAGAATAGAAGCTGTTGAGGGGAAATGATAGTCAGGAGTAGTAGTTGCAACGATAACTAAATCAATGTCATCAGGATTTGAACCCGTTTTTTTCATCAACTGTTTAGCTGCCTTACGGGCCATATACGAAGTACCTAATCCCTCTTCGTTCAGTATTCGTCTTTCTTTTACTCCGATACGAGTCATAATCCACTCGTCATTGGTATCCACCATCTTAGATATCTCGTCGTTTGTCAAGACATAATCAGGTACATATCCTCCGACTCCTGTGATTACTGCATTTATTTTTTCCATCAATTCTGTTTTAATTTAGCAATACATCTAATACTTAAAGCAGCCGGAGAGCATTGCTCTCTGGCTGTTTGATAAGTATAAGCTTATTCAGACTGCAATTATACAGCAGCTTCTTTTTCAATTGCCAGCTTACCTCTGTAGTATCCGCAAGCGCCGCATACTGTGTGGTAAACATGCCATTCACCGCAGTTCGGGCAAATAGCCAATGTAGGAGCTACTGCTTTATCATGAGTTCTTCTCTTTGCAGTTCTTGTTTTTGATTGTCTTCTCTTAGGATGTGCCATTTTCTTTTAAACTTTAATTATTATCTAATATTTTTTTTAATTCATTCCAGCGCGGATCAATCTGTTCCTCCGCTTCATCTTCCACAACGATATCCTCACCAGCGCCAAAAGATTCTTCTGCATCGTCATCACCACTTGTTCTAAGATGCTTGTTCAGCTTACTGGTCACAGCTTTATTGCATTTACCGGGAGCATGCACATGCTTCATCGGGATAGCCAAAGCTATAAACTCGTACATAAACCAAGCTACATTGATCTCCCCTTCTTCCTCAGGGATCACAATCAGATTATCTCCCTCTTCAGCATATTCACGGCCAAATTTTACCATCAACTTATCTGAGGAAGTAACCGGCTGCTCCATCTCATCCAAACAACGGTCACATGGTACCCATACGATACCTTCTGTCTGGAAGCTCAATTCAAAAGCACGAGAGGTCTTTTTAACCGTCAACTCTACGTTGACTTTACCTTTCTGAACTTCAGGGCCATCAATATGAGCGAAAAAAAGATTGTCAAGTAGAAACTCATACTTACATGAGTCTGCTTGCATTCCTTTCAAATCAATTTTGTATTTATCAAACTTTCCCAAAGCTTCTTTTTTTTAATCGTTGCAAAGGTACAAAAAAAGCCCAAACGTTATGTACTACTTAACTAATTTTCATCTGAATCTTAAGTAGGTAGACATAATTCGGGCGACAAAGATACGAATAATAATCCTCATAACATATAAATTATCAGTAAATATTCGTATTTTAAGTAGTATTTTATTTATAAACGAGTGCATCAGTTCGGTTGTTATCCTCCCTCCTTCTTTTCCTACGTCTATAAACAAGTCATCCCCTCGTGTCTTCTGACCCGAGGGGATGAACTCTCTGAAAAAAACGGCGACTACCTACTCTCCCA
>ENA-UERY01000473-UERY01000473.1-human-gut-metagenome-genome-assembly--contig:-NODE-473-length-34192-cov-6.212018_pt1 | contig 34192 bp, 26 predicted proteins | sample MGYA00242989_ERZ507990 | MGnify/ENA primary metagenome ERZ507990 (study PRJEB26167, sample SAMN06115529) | human gut metagenome | host: Homo sapiens | place: China:Fujian | collected 2015-08-26...
TAGCTTCCCCACGGGTTGATGCTTGCGCGGTCGGCGGTCGTTACGAGCTGTACGGGGCGGTAGAGTCCGCCTCCGGGTTCAACCCCTACTCCTGTATTGTCGAATTTTTTTGCAATATAAACGACCAGTCTCAGATTATGCTCAATCAGAAGCTTTTTCGCCTCCTGATCATCTTCTGTTCCCAGCCGTCCGATCACTTCCTCTTCTTTTTCATTTTCAAGCGGCGGTGGAAGAATATCCGTTCCCCCTATGTAATGAATCTCTTTCTGCCCTCCGAAGATCAGCGTCCTAAAATCAGGCACTACTTTCAGTTTAAATTTCTCCGGCACTGCTACTTTTACTATCATTTTCATTTTCCTCCTAAATATTCAGATAATCATGGTTCAGGATCAACTGGTATTCCTGCTTCTCTGAAATCGTTCCTTCACTGATTCCGATCAACGGTTTTTCAATCCATTTTTCCCCGTCCATGCTGACACACATTTTCTCGATTCGGAAGATTTTTATCACACCGGTTCCACTGATACTCTGATAAGGGATGTACCGCATTTTCGGTTCCGTATCCCTCAGGACAGATCCTTCTTTCTGCTGTTGTTCTCTGAACTTTTCATAGAATTCATGGTCGAGAATACTGACCGGATCACCACTGACCGGATCGCATAAAAGATTTCCCGTATCCATCAGTGCCATGACGCTCATCTTTCTCTCGTTCAAATACAGCGTCACCTCACACCGCACCTGTTCTTTTCCGCTTATTTTTCTTAACAGTTTCCAGCATTTCACAAAGAGAAATGCCGTTCCCACTGCCGTCCCATAAAAAAGGCTGATATACCTTAAATACGGCCGGAATGCTGTCATCATGCCTCCCATAAAAACCGCACATAGATATAATAATATGTAGGCCTTTATAAATTGAGCTTTCGTTCTGATACGGAGACCGGTTATAAGCATACAACTGCTGACAATTCCATGAAAAAAAATAAGTTGAAAGACTCCGGGGATCCCCACGACTATTCCAAGGCACATCATCCCGCTCCCAAGCCCTCCGCCCAGAAAGATTCTCTGCCAGTTACTTTTGCATTTCAGAACCCGATTCAGTACAAGAAGCAACAGACTGTCCATCATGAAATTTTCCAGAAACAACAAATCAATATACAATTCGTAGTGCATATTCCACCTTCCTTCTCCTTTGTATGCATGACTCATTATATGCCTGCACCAAAGCAGAAGTTTGTCGGACACTGACAGAAAGATCAGAATATATTTCGACAACCTCCTGCTTAACAGCCCGTTGTTCCTGCATTCTGCAAATTGCATTTTGTGCAACAAAAAAAGAACCGGCTTTAACCGGTTCTTTTCTAAAATCTATTCATTCTGTCTTTCAGAATCCAACGATTGTCTTTCCCTGCTTACTTTTTAAAGAAATCAGGAATCTTGATCGACTGCTCTTTTACATTGCTTGAAGGTGTTCTCGGCTGCAGTGTCGGCATTGTTCCTCCCTGCGGTCTTACTGTGGAACCTGCTCTTCTCTCATGATCCAGTGTAGATCTCACATGAGATTCTCCGCCGGACGGAAGAATGGATCCAACCTTCTGCTGTCCTTCCAGTCTTGCTTTTAACTTAGAAGCACTTCCGCCTACATTATGTAAGCCGGTAGCAATAACTGTGATCGTACATTCATCAGATTTTGTATCATCATACATCGCACCAAAGATAATACTTGCACTCTCGCCTGCCAGCTCCTGAACATAATCAGCCGCATCAGATGCATCCATCAGCGTAATATCACCGGATACATTGACGATAACGTTTGATGCACCCTGGATCGTAGTCTCAAGCAGCGGACTTGCAACAGCCTGCTTTACAGCCTCAAGAGCCTTATCATCACCGCGTCCTGCACCGATACCGATATGTGCAATACCCTTGTCCTTCATAACCGTCTGGATATCCGCAAAGTCAAGGTTAATCAGGGATGGGACATTGATCAGGTCAGTGATACCCTGAATACCCTGCTGAAGAACCTCATCTGCTTTCTTCAGGGCTTCCGGCATTGTAGTGCGTCTGTCTACAACCTCAAGAAGCTTATCATTTGGAATAACGATGATCGTATCTACATTTTCTTTTAATTTATCAATACCACTTGTGGCATTCTGCATTCTAGTCTTGGATTCAAAACGGAACGGCTTTGTGACAACACCTACCGTCAATGCACCCTGCTCTTTGGCAATACGTGCAATAACAGGAGCTGCTCCTGTTCCTGTTCCTCCACCCATTCCACAGGTAACAAATACCATGTCTGCACCTTTCAGTGCTGCCTGGATCTCTTCTGAACTTTCTTCCGCAGCTTTCTCCCCTACCTCCGGCTGTGCACCTGCACCAAGTCCTTTTGTAAGCTTTTCACCGATCTGCATCAATGTCGGTGCTTTACAAAGCTGTAATGCCTGCTTATCTGTATTTACAGCTATAAATTCTACACCCGCAATCTGCTCGTCGATCATTCGGTTAACGGCATTATTACCGCCTCCGCCGACTCCGACAACAATTATTCTTGCGGCCGCTTCAGATTCATTGGTCTTAATTTCTAACAAGAGTATTTCCTCCTTTGTCGTCTCATTAATCTTTTATACATCCCTTAATTTTAATTGAACGATACAATTCAATAAGTATATAATAAAGTCTTTTCCGTAAATAATCAATAGATTTTTTCTTATTTTCTGATTTTTTTATTCAATTTACATTCTTTTCCTTTTATTGCACGTCAGCGGTCTGCTCCGCAGTCTGAGGTGTAAACCGGATGGATGCGGAAGACGAATCAAAATTCTCCAGATGGAGTGTTCCTGCGGTGTCAGGATACTTCTTTTTCAGTTCTTCCAGGATCGGTCCTACCTGTGCCAGACGCTCTTCATACTTCTCATTTCCCAGCAGTACTTCCACTGCTCCGAAATATAATACGACATCACTTCCATCTGTATTGCAGACGATCCGCTCCGGTGACAGGGCATTTTTTCTGAGATATCTGGATGTCTCTGCCAGTTTCTCAAAAATCGCATCATCCTCCACAGGAAGCACTTTTCCGATTTCCACCTCTGCTGTATCAAAAGAAAGTCCTTCAATATACGGGACTCCCTCGATCTGCTTTGCACTCCGAAGCGTTGCGATCCCCTGTTCATCAAAATACAGCATCGCCTCATCATAATCTACATAGCCGAGCATACTTTTTTCAACCACTGTCACAGCAACCGTCCACGGATTCTTCAATGACACTTTCAGGCTCTCTACTCCTGACGGAAGTTCTCCCTTGTCAAAAGTATATTTTCCTAAAAGATACAGAGAATTTACTGACAATGGATCTTTTTCAATCCAGTTCGTGATTGTTCCCTCTCCATAATACACATTTCCACTGACCTGGATCTTTCTGGTGCGGAATCCGAAAATACATATCAGCACCAGAACTGCCACGGTCAGGATCAGGATTAGAATCATTTTTCCTATATTTTTCTTTCGCTTTTTTCTCTTCATATATGCTCCTCTGTCTTAACGTTCTCCTGCCCCGTTTTCCGGACGCATCTCTTTTTTCTGATTCCTGCCGGAATACCCGGAAACACTCAGCACAAGTCCCATCTCCAGTAATAAAAATACAACCGATGTTCCTCCATAACTGATAAATGGCAGCGTGATTCCTGTATTGGGAATGGAATTTGTTACCACTGCAATATTTAAAATGATCTGGATCATCATATGTGCCATCGCTCCTGTTGCAATCAATGCACCGGTCAGATCCTCCGCCTTTGCAGCAATCACAAAGAATCTCCAGATCAGGATCAGAAAAACTCCGATCAGGATTCCCGCACCCACCAGTCCCAGTTCTTCGCAGATGATCGAAAAGATCATATCATTTTGTGCCTCAGGAAGAAACCCCAGCTTCTGGACACTGTTCCCCAGTCCTCTGCCAAATAAGCCTCCGCTTCCAATGGCATACAATCCCTGCAGGGTCTGATAACCTTTTTCGTATTTCTCCGGATTTCTCCAGATTGCGATCCGTTCCAGCCTGTAACTCTCCAATGCAAGGAAGATCGTCATAAATCCCGCTCCACCTGCAATCATCCAGAAAAATTGCAGATATTTCGGACTCGCCGTGAAGATCATCACTGCCCCAATTCCTAAAATAATGATCGCTGTGCTTAAGTTACTCGCTCCTACAAGTCCCACGATGGGAAGAATCGTCAGCATAGTAAGGACAATACTTTTGAATTTTCCCATCTTTTTTATATTCTTTTCAATCAGCCATGAAAGAAATACGATCACCGCTACCTTTGCAAATTCTGAAGGCTGAAATGAAACCGGGCCCAAAGACAGCCATCTTTTGGACCCGTTATATTCCTCTCCAAACAGCAGAACTGCCACCCCCAGCAGGATTGACAGCAGATATCCCGGCACTGCCAGTGGAATCCATCTATGGTAATCAATCCTCGAAATAACCGCCATTCCGACAAGTCCGAGACCTGTGGCAAAGCCCTGCTTTTTTAAATAATAGAAAGAGTCGTGAAACTTTACATTTCCATTATAAGCACTGATGCTGGTTAGGAGAACCAGTCCTGCAATTACCAGCACAAGTACCGTGACAAGTAATGTATCATCATAGGTGCATCGCTTTGCAGGATGCCTCAATCCAGATCCACTCCTTATAACTGATTTACAAGTTCTTTGAATTTATCTCCACGCTGCTCATAATTTTTGAACATTCCCCAGCTTGCACATGCCGGTGAAAGAAGTACTGCATCTCCCGGTTCTGCATACTCAACGCATTTTTCAAATGCCTCTTCAAATGTATCTGCCATTACGATCTCATGAAATCCGAGTTTCTCAGCCGTCTGTGCGATCTTTTCTCTTGTAGCTCCGATCAGAACCAGCTTTTTGACCTTTCCGTCAAACGCATTGATCCATTCATCATATGCAGAATCTTTATCATATCCTCCACCGATCAGTACCGTTGGGCGGTTCATTGCCTGGATTCCCTTGATCGCAGCATCCGGGTTCGTTCCCTTGGAATCATTATAATAAACAACGCCGTCTTTTTCTGCCACAAATTCAATCCGATGCTCTACTCCCTGAAATTCCTTCAAGGTCTTTCGGATGATCTCAACCGGTACTCCATAAGCTGCTGCCATCGCTGCTGCTGCCATCGCATTTTCATGATTATGCGTACCGAGAATATTCAGTTCATTGACTGTACAGATCTCTGTCTTTTCACCATTCAGGCTCAGCACGATCTTCTCTCCGTCCAGATAGATTCCCTCTTCCAGTATACGCTGGCTGCTGAAATATAGAACCTTTGCTTTCAATGTCTCACCAAACTGACGTGTCACTGCATCTTCGTAATTCAGAACGCACGTATCCTCTTCCGTCTGGTTCTTTGCAATATTCTCTTTCGCTGCAATATAAGCTTCCATTGTATGGTGACGGTTCAGATGATCCGGTGTGATATTCAGGATCGCACTGACACGCGGACGGAATGTCTCAATCGTCTCAAGCTGAAAACTGCTCATCTCTGCCACGATCACAGAATCTTCTGTTGTCTCAAGTGCCACACTGGTATAAGGATTTCCAATATTTCCAACTACATATGTATTCTCTGTATAGTTCTTCATGATCTGACCAAGCAGAGAAGTTGTCGTCGTCTTTCCGTTGGTTCCGGTAATCGCAAGAACCTCTCCCTTTCCTGCTTCATATGCCAGTTCGATTTCCCCCCAGATCGGGATTCCCCGGTCTCTCATCTCATTCACAATCGGAAGATCGGTCGGAACTCCCGGACTCATAACAACCAGATCCAGTGTCTTCAGCAGCTGTGCCTTTTTTTCGTCCGCAAGTGTACCAAGAAGAATCTGTAAACTGCCATTCCCGGATTCCGGGATCTTTGACAGGATCTCTTCTCTGTCCAGCTTATCATTCCCATCATAAAGTACGACTTCTGCACCTTCCCGGAGCAACAGACTGCATGCCGCTTCTCCACTGATTCCTGAACCAAATACAAGTACCTTTTTTTCTTTGATCTTCATCTTTTATACCCCCATAAGAGCAATCAGGCAAAGGATTGCCGTAATGATCGAAAATACAGCTACAACTCTCGTCTCAGACCATCCGCACAACTCAAAGTGATGATGGATCGGAGCCATCTTAAAGAGTCTCTTTCCGCCTGTCTTCTTAAAATATGTTACCTGCAGAATTACTGAAATCACCTCTGCAAGATAGATAAATCCCACAATGAGAATAAATAACGGCATTCTCATCATATAGGCAGTTCCAGCTACAAAACCGCCCAGTGCAAGTGATCCTGTATCGCCCATGAATACACTCGCCGGATAAACATTAAAAAGCAGGAATCCCATCAATGCTCCTACAACCGCACAGGTGATCGGTTCCAGTCCACTCTTTGTTCCAACCGCTACAACTGTAAAAAATGTTGCAACCAGTACTGTGACGCTGGAGGCAAGTCCGTCCAGTCCGTCTGTAAAATTCGTACCATTCACAGTACCGATCACTGCAAAGAACAGTACCGGAATTGCAAGCCATCCAAGATTCAGTTCGTACCCGTGCGTAAACGGAACGATCATGGTCAGCGGAACCTTTGCCACTTTTACGAGATAATATGCAAAGATCGCCGTCACTACGATCTGCAATGCCATCTTCTGCATTGGATAAAGTCCATCCGAACGCTTCATGACTACCTTCAGATAGTCATCCAGAAAACCGATCAGTCCGAACCCAACGGTAAGGAACAGAACCGGAATGATCTGCGGGTAATCTTTTACATAGATCAGAGATGTGACCGCAACGGATGCAAGGATGATCACGCCTCCCATGGTAGGCGTCCCTGCCTTCTTCAGATGCGACTGGACTCCTTCTACCCTCTCTGTCTGCCCCATCTTCAGCTTTCTTAAAAACGGGATCACGACCGGTCCGAGGATCAGACTGATCGCAAATGAAATCAATACCGGAATTACTATATGACTGTTCATACATACACCTCTTTATTTCTTTTGTTGTACGTCCGGAAATTTCCGCTCCCTTTTCAGAAGTATCTCTTTCAAAACGCCTTTTACAGTATACCCTATCAGTCAGCTTTTTTCAATCCCGAGATACGGCAGCACGTTATCATAAATGCTGCGTAACACCGGTGCAGCGATCGTACCGCCATAATAAACTCCCTGTGGATTACGGATCACCACGATTCCGAGAACCTGTGGATTTTCCGCCGGGGCAAACCCTATAAAGGAAGAAATATATTTATTTGCACTTCTTGGAAGTGTCTGGGACGTTGCAGTTTTTCCTCCGACAGAATACCCCTCCACCGCTCCGTTTCTTCCGGATCCTTCTTCCACCACACTCTTTAAAAGCATCCGCATGGTTTCTGAAGTTTTTTCTGATACGATCCCTTTTTTCTCTTCATACTGAAACTGTTCCAGTACCGTTCCTTCTCCGTCTTCAATGGAAATTCCAAAATGCGGCGTGACTCTTTTTCCACCATTGACCAGGGAACTGACTGTCGTTGCCATCTGAATCGGTGTGATCTGAAAAGACTGGCCGAAAGACATCGTTGCAAGTTCCACCAGTCCGATATCTTCCTTTTTATGCATAATCGTTCCCGCTTCTCCCGGCAGATCCACATTGGTCAGCCCCAGTAAGCCAAACTGCTTAAAATATTCATAAAAACGGTCTGCCCCCAGCCGCAGACCAATATCTATAAAAACCGGATTACAGGAATTCTGAATCCCCTGTATAAAAGTTTCCTGCCCATGTCCGCCCACCTTGTGGCACCGAATCCTGCGGTCTTCCACCACCCGGTATCCTGGGCAGGAAAATGTATCAGAAAGTGACACCACTCCTTCCTCCAGGCAGGCTGATGATGTAATGATCTTAAAAGTAGATCCAGGTTCATAGGTGTCATTAATACATTCATTTCTCCACATCCGGTTCAGCCGTTCCTGTAATTCTACATCAGAAAGAGGTTCTTCTGCCACTTCGGTATTCAGTTCATAGGGTGTATTCAGATTAAATTCCGGCACATTCACCATCGCCAGGATTTCTCCGTTCTGTGGATTCATGAGCAGGACAGAGACACTGTCTGCCTGCTTTTCTTCCAGGACTTTTTCCGCCGCCTGCTGACAGAAACTCTGAATATTATAATCCATACTGATCCGCAGATTTCCTCCTGCTACCGGCTCGATCCGGTCTTCAGCGACTCCTTCCAGTTCAATCCCTCTTGCGTCTGTCACTGTTAAGATCGTTCCATTGATTCCTTTCAGATACTCTTCATATTTCACTTCCAGGCCAATGATCCCCTGATTATCTCCACCGGTAAATCCAAGGACTCTGGAAGCCAGGTCACGATAAGGATAATATCTTTTAAAGTCTTCATCCACTTTCACTCCGTCCAGATCATAATCCCGGATTCTGTCACCTGTCTCTTTTTCTACATTTGTCCTGATTTTCTCCATGGATGTGACTTTTTGTATTTTCTCTGCGATTTTACTCTCATCCATTTCCAGTTCTTCTGCAAGGATCCTGGCTACTTTTTCCGGTTCGGTCACCTGGCTGTGGATCACGGAGATCGTACAGACCGTCTTGTTGGCTGCCAGGACAACTCCATTACGGTCCAGGATCTCTCCTCTGGCTGCTTTGATCTTCCGTTCCCGCTCATGAAGATCCTTTGCCAGTTTCTGATAATGTTCTGCATCAAATACCATCAGATAAAATAATCTCGCCATAAGAGAAACGATCAACACAACTGCGATTGAAAATACAACCAGCATTTTCTTTTTATTATAGGTCTTATTTTTCATAAAAAATAACTCTGAAAAGAATGTCTTTATAACTTATTCCATCCTTTTCAGAGTTATACATTAATCTCCGTTGTTCACAGTTGCCCAACTGTCCAGATCCGGTTTGTAGTTTTCATCTGCAGAAGAGTCTGTCTTTTTATCATATGTATCTGTATAATTTTCATCGAAATCAGAGTACTCCGTATCTCCGAAATCCTTTCCTTCCGCCTGTGCCGCAGCCGCCGCATCTGCTGCTTTGATCTGCTCACTCTCCTGGATCGTCGTAATTCCAAGATAAGGGAATGCTTCTTCCATGATCGATTTTGCAAGTTCCAGGACAAGAAGACTGTTGTCCTGTGCCGAAACATTCGGCTCATCAATCACAACATACACCACTACTTCCGGATTTTCCTGTGGTGCATATCCGATATAGGACAGAAGATATTTTCCCTCTTTTCTCGGAATCTTCTGTGCTGTTCCGGTTTTTGCTCCGATATCGTATCCTTCTACTGCCGCCTTTTTTCCGGTACCGTACTCCATGGTTGCTTTCATATAGGATTTCAGCATCGTGGAAGTTTCCGCTGAAACAGTCTTTCGTAAAAGAACCGGATCTTTTGTCTCGATCACATTTCCATTCTGATCCTGGATCTGCTTTACTACATGTGGTTCATAATAATATCCGCCGTTGATCAGTGATGAAAATCCGGTAATAAGCTGTACCATCGTCACATTAAAACTCTGACCAAAAGAGTTGGTAGCCAGATCCACTGCTGTCATATTGTCTGCCGTATATAGAAGTCCCGCAGTTCCGGCCTCCCCCGGAAGATCAATGCCTGTATATTCCCCAAAACCAAAAATATGCTGATATCTTGTGAAATGATCCACTCCGATACTTTCTGCCATCGTCATCAGTGCCACATTACATGAATTTGCGATTGCATCCTGGATCGTTTCCATTCCATGTCCTGACCGCAGATGGCATCCGATATCATAATCTGCCACTCTCAGTGATCCACCACAATAATACGTTTCATTTCCGGTCAGTGTTCCGCTTTCCAGCCCGGCTGCAACCGTAAACGGTTTCATCGTCGAACCCGGCTCATAGGTATCACTGATGCAGAAGTTTCTCCACATCTGATTCCTTTTTTCCGTCTTCTCTTCCTCAGTCATTCCGTTGATCGTATCTTCTGAATAAATTGCAGACAGATCTGCCGGATTGTTCAGGTCATAATCCGGGTAAGATGCCTGTGCCAGAATCTCACCTGTATTTGGATTCATGATCATGACTGCTGTATTTTTACTTCCCGGCTCTCCGCTCCTTGCCTCACCGGCATGGGCCTGATTAAATGCCAGGATCTTATCTTCCACAATCTTCTGCAGGCTCACATCAATGGTCGTCACAACCGTATCTCCATTCTTTGCTGCTTTCACTGTATGCTCTGCTGAAGAGGAAGACCCGGAATCAAAATAGCCATATTCTCTTCCATCTGTACCACTCAGTACTGCATTATATGCATTCTCTATGCCAAAAGAGCCCTCGCCTTCTGAATTGGTAAAACCGATCGTGCTGCTCGCCAGCCGGTTATACGGATAAAGCCGGGTGTAGTCATCTTCCAGCCAGATTCCCTTTACATTGGGATAATTCTCATCATCTGCATCGATCTCATTAAATTTCTTTGCAGCTGCATAATCAATCCCTTTTTTTACAATACTGTACCGGCTCTCCGGATTGGTACTGATCAGATCCCTGATCTGTGCTTCATCAATTCCAAAGCAGTCCTTCAGGACCTGGATCGTAGGTTCTATGTATTTATCTTTGTCCGTCATAACTTTGACATCCAGGATTACGTTATATACCCTCTCGCTTGTAGCGATCTTCGTACCGTTTCGGTCAACAATATCTCCTCTTTTATAGGGGATGACCCTGCTTCCATAATTTTGCTGATCCAGTACTTTTTTGGTATATTTGCTGCCCTTGGTCACATTAATATAAGTAATCCTTCCAATAAGAACAACAAAAGCCAGTATAACTGCCATAAATAGCATTACCAGCTTTCGTTGCATCCTTACCGGAAATTTTCTTGTCAGAAATTCAAATCTGTTCTTTCTTTTTCTTCCTGCCATCTTAAACTAATCCTTATTTTGATACATCCCTGGACTGGGCAAGAACACCGTCCTTTGGGATCTCCTCATATTGCTTTACATAATCACTCGTAGGACTTTTGTATTCCACAACATTTCCCTGGGATTCATAAACCATTCCCATCTCGTTCATGGCCTTTTCTCTCACCGTGTCCAGATTCACGGAGTCAACAGCCGCATTATACGCTGTATCATTTGCCTCTGTCAAGTCCGCAAGTTCTTCCTGCATCGAAGTAACATGAGCTGATCTTGTAACAACTTCTGTCTGCAGTCTGATGTACACCACACAGACCGCTACTGTACAGACCGCTGCAAGAATGAAAAATATCGCATAAGCCGGACTGATCTTCATCGCACGATTCCGGTTTCTCATTACCTGACTGCTTGTCTTCCCTGTCTTTGCAGGACGAACTTCCTGTCTTCTTTTGGGCTGAACTTCTGCCTGACGTACAGCATTTCCATATACATAAAACTTTTCTCTGTCAGAAGTGACTCTGTTCTGCTGTCTGTATCTTCTATCTGCTGCCATCCTATACAGCCCCTTTCCCTGAAATTTGCTCTCTCAGGCTCTCCCCTTCCCGAAAGAACGTTCTTTTATACTCTAAATACTCCCTTTTTACCTAAGCACGTTCAAAAATTCTGAGCTTCGCACTTTTTGAACGACTGTTTACCTCCAGCTCTTCTTCCGACGGAAGAATTGGCTTTCTGGTGATCACCTTTCCCTTTGATACATTTCCACATACGCAAACCGGGAAATGGCTCGGACAGGTACAAGGATTCTCATTTTTTCTGAAAGAACTCTTGACGATTCTGTCCTCCAGTGAATGAAACGTAATAATGCACAGTCTTCCACCCGGATTCAGCAGTTCAATCATGTCATCCAATGTATCTCGCAATACATCCAATTCATGATTCAGCTCAATCCTGATCGCCTGAAATGTCCTTTTGGACGGATGTCCTGACGTTTTCCGGACTTTCATCGGAATCGCATGGCTGATGATCTCATTCAGTTGTCCTGTTGTCTCTATCGGTGCTTTTTTCCGTTCTGCGACAATATGCTTTGCAATGTTCTTTGCAAACCGGTCTTCTCCGTAGTCGCGTATCACCCGATAAAGTTCTGATTCACTGTAATCATTGATAATGTCACGGGCTGTCATCTTCTGTCTCTGATCCATCCTCATATCAAGCGGTGCATCCACCCGATAGGAAAATCCTCTTTCTGCAGTATCTAACTGATACGATGAAACTCCCAGATCCACCGTGATCCCATCCACTTTATCAATGCCCAGTTTCTGGAGCTGCTGCTTCATATCGCAATAGTTGCTCCTGACTATCGTGACTTTCTCCCCGAAGCATTCCAGACGTTTTCCCGCTGCCCTGATTGCATCGGCGTCCTGATCTATTCCTATTAATCTCCCCTGACTGCCCAGTCGACTGCAGACTTCATAAGCATGTCCGCCTCCACCTAATGTTGCATCCACATAGATGCCATCCGGTTTTACGTTCAGCCCGTCCACGGTCTCATACAACAGTACTGATATATGCTCGAATGCCATAATTTCCTCCTTTTGGCTGCCTTCTCCCCGGCTGCCTTCTGTCATCAGATGCGTATTCCTATCGCTTCCATGCGTTCCGCAATCGCATCCAGATCTTCTTCACTGATCTGACTCTTTTCTTCCCAAAGAGCTTTATCCCAGATCTCAACGCGGTCCTGTACTCCTACAAGTACCACTTCCTTCTCAAGATGTGCTGCTTTTCTGAGTGACGTAGGAACAAGCACTCTCCCCTGCCTGTCAAAACTTCCCTCATTTGCACTTCCGAAAAAATAACGCTTGAACATTCTGGCATCCTTGTTCATCCGTGGTAAAGACTCGAGTTCGGCAACGAATTTGTTCCATTCTTCCTGAGAGTACACAAAAAGACAGCCTTCCAGTCCATTACAGATAACGAAGCTGTCACCCAGCCCTTCTCTTAATTTGGCCGGAATGATTAATCTGCCCTTTTCATCAATGTTATGATTATACTCTCCTAATAACATCCGGAACCCTTTCTCTCAAACGTAAGACTCCATTAGCCTCCACAATGTGCCACTTCTCACCACTTTCTTACCACTTGCCTCCATTGTAAACCACTCTCCCCCCTTTTTCAAGAGTTTTTTCATTCTTTTCCAATACTTTTTCATGCACAGGAACCTTCAGTCACCCGGACCTCGTACAAGCACAGCTTTTAACTCATTGTCCGTATAAATACAGAGAATCTGCCACCGGCGGCTTCTCCTGCATCCTTTGGCAAAAAAAAGAGACATAATGTACAACTTCTGCCATACATTATATCTCTCACTTTTCTTTTCATTCTTCTATTCCGCATCCCGTGATGGCTTTCTTCCACCAGCCCCCACTTTCTGATCCGGTATCCGGGAAGTTTCCCACTTCCCACCACTTTATTCTGCAGAGGAAAGTCCATTCAGGTAATCCGTGATCGAGTCATAATTCACTTCTGTAACCGCTCTCTCTTTGTTCGATTCATGCATATCATATGCTGAATATCCCAACCAGCCAATCAGTGCCACTGCAATCACTGCAACAACTCCCTTTCGTACGATTCCCATCATCTTCTGCTTACGCATCAGCTTTTTCCGATTTTCTTTTTCCTTTTTATAACGATCAACTTTTGCCTGACTCATCTTCTTCTGCTCCTTTCAATACGCTTTTTTCATTCTACCACAAAGCGTATTAAAGTACAACTATTATTCCACCGTCATTTGCATACATACTGCTGATTCCTGCCGTATCTACAATAAAGCTTTCTTTTACATTTATCTTCTCACGGATCAGCTTTTCCACAGCCATCGCACGTTCAGGACAGTTGCAATGAGAAATTGCAAGAATCTTTTCCGTCGGATTGATCGCATCTGCGGCGATCTGTTCTGCCATCTTCGCCAGAGCTTTCTTCATGCCTCTTCCCTGTCCAAGCTGACAGATCTGACCTTCCGGGTTCGCCCCCATGACCGGCTTGATATTCAGGGCACTCACCGCCAGCGATTTCAGTCCTGTCAGTCTTCCGTTCTTCCGCAGCGTATCAAGATTCTCAAGCACAAAATAAGTATGCTGTTCCTCGATATACCGGTCAACACTTGCGATTACTTCTTCAAACTCCATTCCCTTTTCTTCACATTCCTGAATCTTCAATGCGATCAGAGATTCTCCGACCGATGCTGATCTTGAATTAAAGACATGGATCTGTTTCCTGCCATACTCTTCTTCATATAACTTTCTTCCAAGCTCTGCACTGTTATGAGAACCGCTCAGTTCTGCCGAAAGCGTCACGGCATAAACCCGCTCCGCTTCGCAATGATACAGCTCCATATATTTCTCCGGTGATGGGCAGGAAGACTTCGGGCATTCCGAACTTTCGGCAACCCGCTTCAGGAAATCTGCCTGATCAAAAGATTCATCATCCTGAATATGGACACCATCTACCTCCATACTCAGAGATGCCGTCTTATAGATTCCACTCTTCTTCATCTCATCAGTCAGTTCTCCACAACTATCTACAACTATTCTGTACTCCATTTATAATCCCTCCTGCGTCACAACGCGTATTATCTTCTTCCATTATATGTAGTTTTTAATACTACGTTTAAATATATCACACTTCTCATGAAATGAAAAGCCTTTTATTCGATAGTTTATAACCTTTTGTTCAAAATATCAGAGACGCTGCCTGCACCTGGCAGACAGCGTCTCTGATATTTCTTCAAATTCCCCGATAACGGCTTTAATCTTTTAATTCTATTTTTGATGAGATCCCAAGTGCAATCCCCATCTCTGCTAAAAGGAAGACGACTGCTGTACCTCCGTAACTGATAAATGGAAGTGTAACTCCTGTGGTAGGGATCAGACCGGTCACGACTGCAATATTTAAGATCACCTGCAGAGCAATATGCGAAAAGATGCCCGCTGCGATCAGAGATCCATAAAGATCCGGTGCATTTCTTGCAATAAACATCAGCCGGTAAAGCATGAATCCAAACAGACAGAGGATCAGGATCGCTCCGAATACTCCCAGTTCTTCGCAGATCACCGTCAGGATCATATCATTCTGTGCCTCCGGGATCGCACTTAATTTCTGGGTACTGTTCCCGAGACCTTTCCCGAAAAATCCACCTGATCCGATTGCATATAAGCCCTGAAGGAACTGATAACTGTCCTTGTCTGAATTTGCTTCCGGATTCAGCCATGCAATGATCCTCCGCATACGGAAATCCGTACTCGTTGCCATATCACTGATCTGTATTTTCAGATAAACTACCACAATAACTGCCAGAACCAATACCACACATGCAAAAACGACAAACCGTTTTGTCTTTGGATGTACTAAAAACAGGAGCAGAACCGTGATCGCCATGACAATGATCGCTGTACTCAGATTATCCGTAAGCACAAAGACACCGCCTGCAGCCACAACCCCATAAGCCCCGATCTTAAGCCAGCCCCTGATGCCGTAAGCTTTTTTTCCATATTCACACAATTTATATGAAATGAAAAGGATCACTGCGATCTTCGTCACCTCTGCCGGCTGAAAGGACATATTTCCAGGCAACTGGATCCATCTCCTTGCACCGTTGAGTTCCATTCCCAAAGGAGTCTTTACCAGTGCCATCAGAACCATTGCCACCAGAAAAATCTCCGTGTGAAATGCAGCATAAATATGATAATCTATCTTCGATACAGCAAGCATGATCAGAATCCCCACTGCCCCGATGATCGCCTGCTTCGTAAAATAGAACATATCATTTCCGTTCTCAACCTGTGCGGTATATGCACTTGTACTGTACAGCATGATCAGTCCAAAACACATCAGGAAAATGATCACCAGTAAAAGATCATAGTCAAAGTACTTCGTTCCTTCTTTTTTCTTCTTTTTTCTCATCTGCTGTATGATTGCACTTAAGCTGCTTTCCTGCTGCCTGCTGCGTGATCTCTGTCCGGAGCGGTTCTGCGGTGCGGGTGTTCTTGATACTGCTCTTCTGTATTCCAGTTCACGCTCATACGCTTCCCGGTAATTTTTCTGCCCCCGCTGCGTTCTTCGCTCCGCTCTCTCTGCTCTTTGCGGATTCACCGGCTGCATCGGCTGCGTATCCCCAAGATTTCTTCTTTTATTCCCCATCTTGACCTGCCTTTTGTCCTATCTTGTATGCATGGCAGGATGTACCGGCTTACCATGTCCGAAATATCTGTCATACCATACAAGGAAAATGTAAACTGTCCAGATCTTACGGCTGTTATCGGTCTTTTCATTGCTGTTCTTTCCTGCCTTATGATCATCCAGCATTTTAATCAGTAACTTTGTATCAAAAAATTTCTTTGCAGCATCCGTCTGAAACATCTCTTTTACCCGTGAATAATAACGATCTTCTTTCAGCCATACACGGATCGGAATCGGGAATCCGAGTTTCTTCTTTTCGGCAGTCTTGCTACGGATATTTCTTTCTGCTGCCGCTCTTAAAGCTACTTTTGTCTGCGGAGCACGAACCTTATAGTCCAACGGCAATGTCTCTGCAAGTTCCAGCACCTTCTTATCAAGGAACGGAACTCTTACTTCCAGGGAATTTGCCATTCCCATCTTATCTCCCTTCATGAGGATATCATGTACCAGCCATAAATGAAGATCTACATACTGCATCTTTGTGACCGGATCCTTTCCTTTCACTCTGTCATATAAAGGCTTCGTGATCTTCTGAATGCCCGGTTTACAGCCGTTTTTCAGGATCTTATTCGCTTCACGCTCTGTAAAAATATTCGTTGCATTGGCAAAATATCTTTCTTCCAGTGTCTTGCCATGACGCATCAGGAAACCTCTTCCTTTCATTCCACGAGGCAGGCAGCGTTCTGCAAATGCTCCAAGGAACCGACGGATCGGCATTGGGATCTTATTAAAAGACGTATGCTCCAATGGCTCACAGTAAATATTATACCCTCCAAACAGTTCGTCCGATCCCTCTCCTGAAAGAACAACCTTTACTTTTTTGGATGCCTCTTCACTTAAAAAGTACAGTGCAATCGCTGCCGGATCAGCCACCGGCTCATCCATATAGTACTGAATATCAGACAGTCTGTCCCAGTACTCTTCCGGTGTGATCACTTTTGCATCATTCTTCATATTAATGCTTGCGGCAAATTCCTTTGCATCCTGGATCTCACTGTATTTTCCTTCATCAAATCCTACTGTAAAAGTACGGTCCACCTGTCCCAGATAAGTCAGATAACTGGAATCTACTCCGCTCGACAGATAGGAGGCAACCTCTACATCACTGATCTTATGCATGGCAACCGATTCTTTCATAACCGCTTCCACATCATCCACGATCTCTTCAAAAGATTTTTCTGTATCCCCTGTAAAATTCGGTTCAAAATAACGGGTAATGTTCAGTTCACCATTCTCATAAGTAAAATAATGTCCCGGCTGTAGACAGAACACCCCTTTGAAAAAAGTCTCATTTGTAGGGACAAACTGGAAAGAAAGATAATTTCCAAGTGCATCCTCATTAAATACCTTGTCAAATTTCGGATGCTCCATAAATGCCTTGATCTCTGATGCAAACATCAGCGTTCCATTCATCTGTGCATAATACAGCGGTTTGATTCCGAAAATATCCCTTGCCACAAATAATTTCTTTTTCCTGGTATCCCAAATGGCAAAGGCATACATCCCACGCAGTCTTTCCACCAGACTTTCGCCCCACTCTTCATAGCCGTGGATCAATGTCTCAGAATCTGTATTGGATACAAAAGTATGTCCCGCATCCTGAAGCTCTTTCTTCAGCTCCTGATAATTATAAATCTCTCCATTAAATACAAGAACCATGCTTTTGTCTTCATTATAAAGAGGCTGATCTCCTACTGAGGAAAGATCGATGATACTCAGACGTCTGAATCCAAGTGCAGCATCCTCATCCACATATTTTCCCTCGCTGTCCGGCCCACGGTGTATGATGGTATTCATCATATTAACAAGTACCTGTTCTCTGTCATCAACACTTCCGACAAATCCTGCAAATCCACACATATACTATCCGCTCCTTTTATAATTTCTCTTTTTACTAGGTTCGGGGAAATTCCTTTTTAATTGAAAAATACTGTGAGCGTTCAAGTTTCACAGTATCCCCATTGATAACTCTATTAAATTCCAGTCTTTCAGGCAAAACACTCCGGCTTTCCCGGACCGTCCTGTCCTGTTCGTTGCACTCGGGGTGACAGGATTCGAACCTGCGACCTCACGGCCCCCAGCCGTGCACTCTAACCAAACTGAGCCACACCCCGCCAACTCGTACATTATAAATGATTTATATTCAAATGTAAAGAGGACACTTTCTCACATTTCGTTTAAAATTCCATACAATAATTCTGTAGATACCAGGAAAGGAGTTTTTTCATTGCCAATTTATCAGAATCAAATAAACCAGCACCGTTCCTGTCAGTCCGGACATAGCTGCAACTGCCGCCGTCCTGTCCCGGAACCCGGCAATCAGCCTGTCTGTCAGAAAATCCAGCCTGTACCGGCGAAACCTGACTGTGGCTGCGGTATAAAAGATCCTCTGGAAAATCTTCCGATTGCAATGGCTTATGTTCCATGGCAGCGTTGGAGAGATCTTTACGATTCCAATAAAGGATTCCACCGTGGCACGATCTTCCGGGAACTTGATAAGCCATTTTGTGGAAAAGGAGGCGTATGTCAGTGACCTGTCAGAAAATGAATCGCAGAGAACTTTTAAATTATATCAATGAGATCAGTTTTGCCGTAGATGACACAAAATTATTTCTGGATACACATCCCTGGGATCAGAATGTACTCCTCTTTTTTAATGAATGCAGCCGAAAGCGGAACGAAGCATTACGGGATTATGCTTCTGCCTACGGTCCGCTTACGATTGATACTGCAACTGCCTGTGAGTCTGATTACTGGTCCTGGATCAATGAGCCATGGCCGTGGCAGGAAGGAGGCTGCTGAATATGTGGAATTATGAAAAAAGATTACAGTACCCTGTCAAGATCACACAGACCAATCCCCGTCTTGCACAGGTTATTATCAGCCAGTTTGGCGGGCCTGACGGGGAACTGGGTGCATCTATGCGGTATTTATCCCAAAGGTATACTATGCCATATAAAGAAGTCACCGGAATACTGACCGACATCGGGACAGAAGAGCTTGCCCACCTTGAGATTGTCTGTGCGATTGTCTACCAGTTGACCCGCAATCTTTCCCCTGAGGAGATCGAACGTTCTGGATTTGCTCCATATTATGTGGATCATACTCTTGCTCTCTGGCCGCAGTCTGCAGGAGGTGTTCCATGGAGTGCAACAACGTTCCAGTCAAAAGGTGATCCGATCACTGATCTCCATGAAAACCTCAGTGCCGAACAGAAAGCACGCACTACTTATGATAATATCCTCCGGCTGATCAAAGATCCTGAAGTCTGTGACCCAATCCGTTTCTTAAGAGAACGGGAGATTGTACATTACCAGAGATTCGGTGAAAGTCTCCGCATTGTTCAGGAAAAACTGGACAGTAAGAATTTCTATGCTGTCAATCCTGAATTTGACCGGTAATTTTGTCCGGCACTGATGAGAAAAAAGGCTGACACTCTGCGATTCCTCCTCGTAAAAGTGTCAGCCTCTTTGCATATTATAACATAAACTCAGCTTTTATTCTTTTTATTTACTTGTCTGCTTTGCTCCTAAAATAACCGTCACACTCTGCTCCTGGTACTCTCCATTGCTCTGTGGTACCTGGATCGTAAGCTCTTCTTCATCACCTTTTGCATAATACTGCAGTTGTTCCTGAAGATCATCCATACTTGAAACCGTTGTTCCGTTGATTCCTGTAATGATGCATCCTCTTGTCATTCCTGCCTTTTCTGCTCCACCACCTTTAGTAACTTCTGATACATATACACCTTCCGGCATATTCAACTGCTGGGAGTACTCTGTAGAAACGCTCATTCCCTTGATTCCGATTGCTCCCTGATCTGCTTCGGCAACTTTTGTCTTTGTCTCCTGGTTCATCAGGTTCTCGATCAGATCTGATACATCACTGATCGGGATCGCATATCCAACACCCTCAACAGAATCTCCTACCAGCTTGGATGAATTAATTCCAATTACTTCACCACTGGCATTGACAAGAGCTCCGCCACTATTTCCAGGATTGATCGCTGCATCTGTCTGAATCAGTTTCACACTGCTCTCTGTCGTTTCTCCGGTTGTCTGGTCTGTCTCTGATACAGAACGGTTCAAAGCACTGATGACTCCTGTTGTAACTGACTGTCCATATCCAAGTGCATTTCCGATCGCGATCGCCGGTTCTCCCACTTTCAGCTCTGTAGAATCACCAAGCGTTGCAACTGAGATAGCCTTCTTCGTATCTTCAGAAATAGAATCCAGCGGAACTGCAACCACAGCAACATCATATTCTGAATCCGTTCCTTTAATATTTGCTTCAACACTGTTGCCATCTGCAAAGGTAACTGTCAGTGTATCACTTCCGGCAACCACATGGTTATTTGTCACAACCAGAAGTTCTGAATCATTCTGTGAAATGATGATTCCTGTACCGGCACTTTCACTTTCCTGCTTGGAAGTTCCTCCGAAATAGTTCTGAACCTCCTGCACACTCATATTCGTAATAGAAACGATGGATGGCATTACATTTTCCACCACACTGGATACATCTGATGTGACCACACTGGATGTCTTCGTCAGTGATGCATTACTGGTAACTGCACTGGTCGATGTAGTACTGGTACTTTTCTGCGTTGTTCCGAGCTTCAGTACTTTCGTTCCCACATAATTAGTAGTAAGGAATGTAGCACTTGATACAACTCCGAACATCAGTGCCAGTCCTGTTACCGCAACAGCCTTCGGCATTTTTTTATGCTCCTTTTTCTTTTTTGGTGTCTTTCCATCATCACCCTGTCCATTATTATAAAATGTCGTACCGTTTGATGTATTTCCTTCTGTCTCATTTGGATTATAATAACTATACTGATTATCCATGATTCATACCCGCTTTCTCTTATATTTATTTTGTATTTCTTTTATGGTTATATAGTAATAAAGGATTGTGATGAAAGTGTGTTCATTTGATTAACAAATGTTGAAAGCAGGCACATTATGATCAATTTCATAATATGCCTGCCTCTCTTTTCCTTACAGATCTACAAAATCCACATCATATTCCGGGTTTTTTCTGCCTCTTCGTGGTCTCTTAAAATTTCTTGTATCTCCTTTTAAAGGATCTGCCTTCTCATCTTCTTCTATCTCGCTGTCATCATATTCGTCGTATTCATCGTCATACTCGTCTTCATACTCATCGTCGTATTCATCGTCATACTCATCATCGTCTTCGTCTTCATACTCATCATCGTCTTCGTCTTCATATTCATCGTCGTACTCGTCTTCGTACTCATCGTCGTATTCATCGTCATACTCGTCTTCGTACTCATCGTCATATTCATCGTCATACTCATCGTCCGGCTCTTTCTCTGCCTTGCGGTTTTTTTTCTTCTTTGCCGGCTTTTCTTCTTCCTCTTCAAACGGGATATCGTACTCATCATAAAGATCATCCAGTTCCTGATTTCTGTGAACAAGCTTGATTGCAAAAATGATCATGAGGATCAGAAGAATCAGAACAAATGCTCCTGCTGCGATCAGGACAAATAAAGTATGATCTGCGATAAAATTTCCTATTTTAGAAAGAGCTGACTCATTCGTCTTCTCTTTTACCTGCTCTGTCGGTGTCTCAACCGCCTGATAAGTTCCATCTGATGAATCATACTGATAAAATCCTTTTTCTCCGGTTCTTGTATTTAAAGCATACATCAGATCATACCGGTCATTCTCCGGATCAGCCCAGTAAGGATAACTCTGGTCTCCAACTGTCAGTTCTCCCTGCTGATAAGAAGACGGAAGCGATACATCTCCTGTATCACTCAGAAGAATGATCGAGGTACTGTCTGAAATCTGAATCTCCGTATACGGTAAAAATGTAGCATCCTCTTCATTATAAAGGAAAAACTTTCCTGTTCCCGCAGAATCTACAAGATATCCGATACATACACCTGCACCATTCTTCGCAAATTTTCTTTCTTCACCATTGAATGTAAGCTTTGTTTCTGTATATCCCTCCGGAAGATCTGCTGCAGTAAATGCCTCTGAGAAGAGATAATCTGTCCCGTTTACTGAAACTGTGATATTGGTTGTCTCTCCGGCAACGGGAGTCCCTCCCTCTGCCGCAGTTGTCGTAATCTCTGTACTGCCATCATCGCCTGCTGCTACTTTTACTGCGGAAGAACCTTCTGCCAGTGTCAGTGTCTCGTCATTGTAAAGATACGCTTTGGAGCTTTGAACACTGATCGTTGTATCTCCGGCTTTCAGTGCTTTAAACTGAAGTGTCGTACGCAGTTCATTCTCAGAACCTGTTCCACTGCCTGAGTAAGTCAGATTCCCTGAGCCATCTGCCTGAACACCATCACCACTGACAAATTCAAGAGCAGATGTATCATAGCTCATTGTGATATCTGCATCTCCGATCGCATCTCCTCCGGTCTTTACAACCAGGCTTACATCTACCGTTTCTCCTACCTTTGTCTCCGGGTCTGAGAACATCAGTTGTCCCTGTGCAGCACTGACAATCGTGCCAAACATTGGTACTGTAAGGCAGACCGATAAAATCATCGCTGCTGCTTTTTTCATCATCTTCATGTAACTACCCCTTTGTTCATATTAGATTTAAGTCATTATCTCTTATCATACACGGTTTTTCTATAATTGTCCACCATTTTCACCAGTTCCACTGCTGTCTCCACTGCTGTCTCCCGGATCGGTTTCACCGGTATCTGCTCCCGGATTTCCATCACCGGTTCCACTGTCTGTTCCGGGATCAGTTCCACTATTTCCATTATCTGACGGCTGATCCGGTACTGTCGGCTCATAGTCATCAGGAGCCGATGGCTGTGGTTCATTATAGGTCCGATCCTGCGTCCCTCCCGTGGATGATGAATCACTTTTTCCCGATGAATTTCCTGAATCCTGTGCATTTCCACCTGTGCCGACCCTCGCAGCAATTTTTTCACTGATACTGTTCACTTTAGAAGACGGACTGTAATCATTTACCCCATATAGAAATTGATGAAGTGCAGATACATTCGATGTCAGATCTTCCGGGATTACAATACTTCCAAGTCCTGATATCGTATCAGTCGATTTATCCTGTGGGAATCCCATATTACCGGATAATTGATACTCCGTATAAGCCTGGGCATAATAAAGGATATCAGAAAGTGTAAAATTGGTTGCAACCTGTGGAAATACCTTGTCGATGATCGCATTCAAAGTCATAAGATCCGCATTTTTTGCCTTTTCTACGATTTTTTCAATAACCAGACGCTGTCGCTCTGTTCTTGTAAAGTCACCACCGGCTGTCGACCGGATTCTTGCATAAGTCGTTGCCTGAACTCCGTCTAATAACTGAAGTCCTGCAGTTTCTACCCGGTGTGCCTCTTTTCCTGCAGAGTCTGCAGTTTCCTGAACAAACTTGTTGAGATACTGGATCTCTTCCTCTTTGATCTCGATCTCCACTCCGCCCAGCAGATCAATCGCATCTGCAATGGCACCGAAATCTACGGTCACATATTTCTGGATATCAAGATCTAGATTCAAATTCAGCATATTGACAGCCTGCGTTGGTCCTCCATAACTGTAAGCAGCATTACATTTCTGAAGAGTTCCGTCAGAAAGATCCAGCAGTGTATCCCGGTAAACTGATATCATCTTTACTTCCTTCGTCTCATTATTCAGACTGGCTACAATAATACAGTCCGTGCGGTTTCCCTTTCCAAGATTTCCATCACGGGAATCCACACCAAAGAGGGCGATATTGGTATAACCTTTTCCCAGATTGATCTCCCCGTTCTTCTCCTGAACTTCTTCATTGATAATCAGATCCTTTGCCTCAATATCCTGCGTCTGGATCTTTCCCCACTTTGCTGCGACATAAATTGCTGCCGCAGAAAAAGTACAGATCAGCACCCCTACGGTGCAGAGCAGGACCCGCTGCCACATTTTCAACTTCATAAACCAGTTCTTATTTTTTTCTTTCGCTGCCGCTGCACGCCTTCTACCGCGTCTTCTCACTTCTCTGCCCATAAGAAGCACCTCTCTTTATTCCTCTTTAGTTGATCTCTGAAATAAACTGATCTAATGACTGACTTCCTAACATTCGTACTCTCGTCAGAGCATAGGGATCATCTCCCGGATAACATTTGCCCGGTTCTGTCGTAACTGCACATAAAAATCCAGCCTCTTCCACCGTCTGTTCACACTCTGCCGTATAATCCCCGAACGGATATGCAAGTGCATCTCCATTTCCACAATACTCAATGGATTTCTTCAGATCTGCCAGGGCTTCTTCTTTCGATAAAGCCGGGAAAATACCTCCGTGTCCGTAAGTTCCACCACCACGGTGCATATTATCTGTATGCGACTCCAGTGTCAGATACTGATTATTTCGGTAAGGATCCAACATGCTTTTATCATTATAATAACTGGTGATCACGAAAGAAGTTGCAGGTGTCTGATACTTTTCAAATAAAGGGATTGCCAGTTCTATATACAGCGGACCATCATCAAAAGAAAGTACAATGCTTTTATCCGGAAGGATTCTCTCTCCGTCCAGATATTCCCTCACTTCTTTCCAGGTCGGAAAATAATAGTCATTCTCATGCAGATATTTCAATTCTTCTTCCAGTGTTCCCACTTCTATATAATTGGAGTTCAGATTCTCCGGGACACTGTTAGCATCATATACATAATGATACATACAAATCGGAAGACCTTTTGCTCCATATTCTTTATTCGGAGTCACCGTAACGGTTCTCTGTGCTGAGATTTCTTTTCCTTTGGGATCGGTGGCTTTATAAACCAACTGGTGTTCTCCTGCCGTATTCAGATCATATTCCTCCAGACTGACGCTGATATCTGTTCTATTCCCCTGCCGGTCTTTCACAACTGCACCGGCATCCTCATACGGATCTCCAAGCCTGACAGTCACTTCACTGTCACCCTGAAGTTCTATCGTATAATCGGATGTCCCGCTCTGAGCATCTTTCTTTTTTGTATCCTTTGATCCCCCCTTATTTTCAGATGTCGGGGGACTTCCCGCAGTATGACTTCTTTTCCACAGAAAAATTCCTGCCATCCCCGCTGCCAGGATCAGTACCACAACAATTCCAAAAAGCCTTCTTCTCCGCCGAAGTCTTCTGGATCTTCTTCGATGTCTCTGCCTTCTGCCTGAAGTCTGCATATGCGGCTGTCTACTTACCGGTTCCCGTCTGCTTCTTCGCAGTGCTTCATTTCTTCTATGATTGCTTTTGCCTTTTCTTCCCATGTATTCTCCAATGCTTCCCTGTCTAACAGTTCTATATACGCTTTATCTGACCTTTTTCCCAATGCCTCATCCAGTTTTGCTTCAAATTCCTTATGGTCATGCCCGATCAGGACTGACTGATACTTTCTGCACTCATCCATGTCAGTCGTGACGATCGGCTTATTCAATGCCATATATTCAAACAATTTGACCGGAGAGGTTGCTTTTGTGATCTCATTGATCAAAAACGGGATGGTCAGTACATCCATCTTTGCAGCATAATTCTGCAATACATGATAATCCCTTGAACCCAGGAAATGGACATTCTCCTGTCTGTCAAGCCCCGCCTTTTCATAAGAATCATCATATTTAATTCCAAACAGTACGATCTGATACTTTCCCGTCTCTGCAAGTTCTTTAACAAGCTGATAATCAAACCACTTTGCCAATGCCCCGTAATATCCGATCATCGGCTGTCCCTTTTCAAGAATCTCTGCAAATTCTTTTTCAAACTTAAAGTCCGGATCAATTTCATTATGGAAATGGTTATAATCCACACCGTTACAAGAAAACACCAGATGAGAATCCCCTCTTTTTGACAGGACATCCCTTTGCAGTGCATCTGCTGTTACAACCACGATCGAGTCTTTCTCCTTCATGGTCTTCTCGTACTTTTCCCTGACATTGACCGGCAATTCATCCGTTCCGGCAAGGTGAGGATTCAGATCATCAATATATTCATATACAACCTTATATCCACGTCGCTCATACTCCTCGATCTGCCCTTTGGTCAGTGTCCAGTCTGTTGAATAGAACTGAACATATCTTGGTTTTTCCTGCTGCTCAATGGCTTCAAAAATATAGTTAGCAAATGCCTTATTCATAAAATTGACAAGGTAAAGATTTTCTGACTGTCTTTTGATCCTTTTTACATCATCTGTAAATCTTGTCACTTCATACAGCACCAGGGTTCTCTGCTTTGCAAAGTTAGTAAAAATATGCTGCGGTCTCTGATACAGAGGCACATCCCATCCAAAAGAACTTCTCCATACCACAATGCGGTCGTAGTCTTCTCTCTCCAGCATCCGCTTCAATCGCTTTCGGATCTCCTTTTTATTCAATGCCACATAGATTTTCTCTTTCATCGAAATCCGCACAATATAATTGGAATAAATATATCCGGTCATTTTTTTTATTGTTCCGGTCAGTCCATATTTTTTTACAAGATTTTTCACTTTGCTCAGCTTATCTTTCATTTTTCAGCTCCTTTTTCACACTGTCCGGCATTCCGCCTTCTTTAATAAAATCCTTCAGCTCTGCCGCTTTTGCTTTCCAGTCGTTCGCTCTGGCACACTCCATCAACCTGCTTTGGAACTCTTCTGACTTTCCTTTTTCTGCCAGCTTAAGAACATCCTCCACAAAATCTTCTTTTGTATCAGCGATCTTTACCAGTTCATACTTTTTGCACTCCGGCAGTGATGTTGCAACAACCGGTTTTCCCATAGCCATATACTCAAATAACTTCACCGGAGAGGTAGATTCCGTAATATCATTCACAACAAACGGGATCATACATACATCAAAAAAATGTGCATAACCGGCAAGTTCTTCATATGGTCTCTTTCCGAGAAATCTGACATTTTTATATTCTAAAATGCCACTTTCCTGCAGACTTGCATCATGCTCGATCCCGATCAGGATGATCTGTATCTCCGGATGGTCTGCCAGTGCCTTCAGCAGATCATAGTCCACCCAGCTTGCCATTGCCCCGTAATAACCTGCTTTCACAGAATCCGGCCTGAGCCAGGACAGGTACTCTTTCTCTCCTGTCTTCTGATCCGGTGGAAATTTTTCACACTCTGCACCATTCGAGATCAATGCAGCCTTCGCAGCCGGATTAATCTTCCTGACATTTTCATATAAGCGGGTTGCCGTTGCAATAACATAAGTCGCAGGATCTTTTATAAGAGACTCATGTCTTTCAAGGATCATATCCAGTCTGCCCGGTGCGATCAGGTCAGGATTTATATCATCCACATACTCATATAAAATTTTGAATCCTTCTTGCTGATACTGACGAATCCGGCTCATTGGAACTGTATCGGTAGAATAGACCATCAGATACCTGTCCGCCCTTTTCTGACGTAACTGTCTGAGAATCTCATTCCTGTAATAATACAGATCCAGTACAAAACAATTTCCGGCTACCCGGGTGATCCTGGATGGATTTTTATAGTCCACATCATAATAAGAATTGTATAAGACCAGCGTTCTCTCATCTGCCAGCTTTTTTGTCAGATGCTGGGGACGCTGAAGCATGATATTGTAAAACCCAAAATGGTTCTCAAAAATAATTACTGTATCAAATTCCCGGCTCAGTAATTTATCTATCGCATTCTTTCTTTTCCCACGAAGATTTTTTACGTCCCACTTCTCCTGCTTTTTCATCTTGACAGAAATCATGCGCACACTCTGCCTGATACCTTTTTCTTTAATTTTTCCGATCAGTTCACTCATGGCTTTCCTTTCTCAGAACAAACAAAAATTTTATATTATTATTCCAGAACCGTTTCAGCCGCTTTGGTTCTGTTACGATCCTGTATAACCATTCCAGATTACATTTTACGAAGAATTGCGGAGCTCTCTTTTTCATTCCACTCAGTACATCAAAACTTCCGCCGACGCCGATCAGTACGCCTTTTTTAAAAGACGCCATATGCCTGCGGATCAGGAGTTCCTGCATTGGGGCTCCCAGTGCAATCAGTGAAATATCCGGCTCTTTTTCTGCGATCCGTTCAAGAACCGCATCCTTATCTTTCACATATCCATTTTCATATCCGCATAAATAAATCCCCGGATATTCTCTTTCGATCTCTTTAGCCAGCGTCTCTACCACCTCAGGCTTTGCTCCAAAAAGGAACAGGCTTTTTCGGTTTTTATCTGCCCATTCAAAAAGATCACTGCAGATTTCAACACCCGGAATCCTTTCCTTTATATGAAATCCCAGCTTTTTCCCGCCTATGAGGATTCCAATCCCGTCTGCAACGATCGTCGTATCCTCCGCCATCAGCAGTCCTCTTACCTCTTTCATCCGGTCGGCAAGCATAAAGATTTCAGGATTGGCAGTCACCACGCACTGCTTTTTCCCTGCCTCAATCTCCCCTTCCAGCTTTTTCATAAACTCCGCTTTTGAACCCTTATAGATCTTCTTATAATACTCTTTCACATCAAACTCCTGTATCCTGTTCTTTATGATCAGAGACAAGAAAGCCTCCTCTCCGATCTCTCAGTCTTTTTTCTCTGAAGGCTTTATCTCCTCAAACCCTTCTGTACTGTCCTTGATAAACATGATCTTTACCGTCATCAGGATCAGCCGCAGATCCAGCAGGATTGAATAATTCTGAATATACATCAGATCCAGCTTCAGCTTGTCATAAGCTGAAGTATTGTATTTTCCATAAATCTGTGCATACCCTGTCAGTCCACCTTTCACTTTCATTCTGTAGGTAAATTCCGGTACTTCCTCCACGTATTTTTCTACATGTTCCACACGTTCCGGTCTTGGACCGACCACGCTCATATTTCCAATCAGAATATCAAAGAACTGAGGAAGTTCATCCAGCCTCGTCTTGCGGATTATCTTTCCAACCGGAGTAATCCTTGCATCATCATCTGTCGCCGGGATTACTTCTCCGTCCTTTTCTGCATTTTCGATCATACTTCTGAACTTATGGATCTTAAATACCTTTCCGTTGATCGTACAACGATCCTGGACAAAAAATACTGGGCCGCCATCATATGCCTTAATGGCAATCGCGATCACCAGCATGACCGGTGAAGTAATGACCAGTGCAATAATCGATACAACCAGATCCAGTACTCTCTTTGCCAGCCGCTGGTCAAACGTCAGTCCTTCATTTTTTGCCAGCAATAACGGTGTATCAAACATATGGTTATTTTCCGAACTTCTGATAATGATATCGGAAATCTTTGGTGTGATATACGTTCTGATTCCATGTGCGTAACAATATTTTAAAAGCCGGTTGCGAAGTGGTGCATGAATATCGCAGAGAAAGACGGTATCATAATCATCAATCTTCTTTACGACCATGTCCCACTCCTCATCCACATTAAATGATTCTTTAATGATATAACGGTCACTTCTCATCCGCACTTTCCTGCGGAACGGCATCGGGTCATACTCCTGATACAGCAAAAGTACAATTCTCGCCGGGAACAGACGCCGGAACAGCTTTGCCGAAAAGATCACCCACAGCAGGATCACCAGCATATCCACACACGTCAGACATGTCAATGGCAGGACACTTACAAATCTTGCCGAAAGAAGCACTGTCTCCAGATAAATACATACATTGGCCGCCGCTGCTGCCAGTCCATGGGAAAGGCACAGATTACTCATCCGCAGGGACCCCACATTCATTCCTCCCATAAGATACATAAAGATAAAGTAGAAGAAAGCGTAAAATGCTCCCATCAGCCAATATCCTTTATGATAAAATGGAAATACAATTCCCCAGTTATGATATCTTTTCCAGACAACGATGAACATCCCTGTCAGCACAAGTACAAGAACCATCACAGTCAGGAATCGGATCAGACGTTTATACGGATCCAGTTTATTTTGTTGCTTCATCTATCTTTGCTCCAATCAATTCATAATCATACAATTTTGATTATAGTATATAATTCCCTTTTTTTCAACAATTCAACCCCTGCAAACCTGCTCTGTACAGCAAAATAAGAATTTTTTAAGAAAATTTGACGAATTATGACAAATATATTAAACTGAAAGGCAGATTAATCAAAGGAGATCTCTATATGAAACCACAAACCAAAAATAAAATATCATTCCTTCTATATAGTTACTTTTTTCTGATCGCATTATTTTATCCAATGCAGTATGTCAGCTTTGACAGTGCTTACTATACAGAATTTACCTTTGCAGGTCTTTTTGCCGGCTTGCTGATCCTTTGGACCGTTTTCGCCTATCATCGTCCGGTCCGTCTGACTGATCCGTCTGACCGACGATTCTGCTGCTGGATCCTGGTGCTTTTAGTCCTGTATAACCTTTTTTCTCTGTATATAAACTTCACACATTCACGGTGGTTATGGGAACAGTTCAACTTTTCACTGGCGGTCTTGTTTTTTATAGTACTTCTGATCCATGGGGCAGCTTTCTTCCGGCAAGAACCTCTGGCTGTTTCGGTACTGCTGGTTTTTCAGGTTGTAACAACAATTCTTGGTATTATCGTATACTATCTGGGATACACCTCCGTTTCTTTCATAAACGGCATGGTCATACCGGTCGCAAAAGATCCGAATTATTACGAGACCCGTTTCAGTTGGATCTATTACCATAAGAGCCAGTACTGCTTTGTTCTTCTCCTCTTTATTGCTTTCAGTGTGATCTGCCGGAAGCAGTTTAAGAATAAATGGTTTTTCCCGGTTTCCAATCTTGTTTTCCTTTTTGGAATCGTGATTTCCCATACATATACTGCACTTTTTGCTGCCGTGCTGATCTATGCAGGACTTGCACTTGATGCTCTCCGGTCAAAACTCCGGACGCTCAATAAGAAGTATTTTCTTCTCCTGATTCCACCGGTCATCCTCCTGGCATTTGTTATCTGGCGTATGAGCCGTGAACGTAATATCTGGACACTTGGCAGCCGTACTTATATCTGGGCAGAAGGAATCCGACAGATACTGAAAAATCCTCTGGGGATTGGAACCGGCTTTGGACCTGCCAAATTCTCTGTTCCGGGAATTTCTTTTCAGGTCTATAACTGCCACAATGTATTTCTGAATGAAATGTGGAGATTTTCTCTGCCGGTAGGATTATTATTCACACTGATTTTTGTCAGCATCCTGATCTACTCCCTGAAAAAGAAGTTCTTTTTCCTTCATATCGGGATCTGGATTGCTTTCCTTATCTCTCTCGGAATGGATTATTCTCTTTTAGGGCGGGAATTTACTCTGACTTTCTTTTACTTTTATATGATCTTTTTCCTTCCGAATACAAAGGAACAGATTTCTGACTGAATATCACAAAAAGGCATCGGATTTTTATCTCCAATGCCTTTTTCTTTTTTCTCCGCCTATCTTGAATAATAGGAAGAAGGAAGCTGCTCTGTCTTTACAACCTGCCCGTTTTTAATATACTTACGATATGCCACAGCACTTCTGCTTCCGGTCTTCCATGACACAATGTCTACTGAATCAAACCAGTCCGGCTGGATGCCCCATACTTCAGCATAAAGTGTATTTCCGCTCACGTATGTTACAAGTTTCACTGCATAATTGTAATCATTTCTGATCTTCAGATCAGACGATCCATAATTCACCATCGCATCCTGTCCGATCGGCACATAGGTAGATGGTACAGAATGATTCCTTCTCTGCACGATCGTAAGCCCTGCTCTCAATGCCGCACCGTACAGCGTCGTACTTGCCTGACAGATTCCTCCGCCATAACCGACTCCGCCTACAACGCCTCCCGGAAGAAAGCCTTGAGCCTTTCCACATGGACCTGCTATTCCAAAGAAAGAAAGCGTCTGTCCCGGCTGGATCGTAACCTGGTTAAAGTAAAGCAATGCTTTCGTCATATTGTATGTACCATTATAATTATTGGTAGATACGGTAGAAAATACAGAAATACGTCTTGGACTGTTCATCAGCCGGCCATACGCATCAAATCTGTATGTCACACCATTGATCGTGATCGTGCCATTCATTACCAGATGACCATAACTATTATAATAATAACGATAACCGTCCTTATTTCTCCAGCCTGTATGCATCTTTCCGCTGTCGGTGAGATAATACCAGTTTCCGCCAATCTTTAATCCTTTATTCCTTGCAAGCGTTCCATCTGCCTGATAATAGTATTTTCCACCATCTTTCGTCCGCCAGTAATCTTTCTTCATATTACCCGCAGCATCAAAATAGTACCAGTCATTTCCATCTTTTACACCATCATCAAATGCCTGTCGGCCCAACGGGGTAAAACCGATCACTTTTCCATTCTCGGTCTTCAGTCCCCGGTATGCTGCTCCGTTATTCTGGAAAATATAACGATATTTTCCAATCTTCATATCCCGGTTCAGTACCAGATGACCTTCCTCATCATAATAATACCAGTCAGCACCTTTCTGACGGAACTGGGATTCATATCGTCTGCCATTTCCATCCAGATAATACCAGTAGCCATCAATCTTCATCCCTGCATTCAGGATCAGATGTCCCTGAGCATCATAATAATAGTGACTACCATCTTTTTCTCTCCACCCGGAGCTTAACATCTTTCCATCTTTCTGGAAATAGTACCAGTAACCACTCAGCTTTTTCCCTGTATCTGTCAGGCAGAATCCCTGCTGGTCATAATAATACAGTCCGTCCTCCCCAACATACCATCCTGTATAAACTGCACCGCTTCCTGTAAATTTATAATGCTTTCCATTGATATCCAGTTCACAATTTGTCACCAGATATCCATTTTCATCATAATAATACTGCGTATTGTTCTTCTGACGGAACTGAGCCGTATATCTTCTTCCGCTTCCATCGACATAATACCAGTGACCGTCCAGCTCAATTCCACGGTTCGTTACTAAATGAGCTGCTTCATCATAATAGTAATAATTTCCTGCCTTCTCTCTCCAGCCTGAGCTTAACAGCTTTCCATCTTTCTGGAAATAACACCAGTAGCCATTCAGCTGCATTCCTGCATCTTCTGCCCGGCTGCCGTCTGCCTGATAATAATATGTATCTGTGCCGTCTGTATACAAGCCTGTATAAGCTGCACCACTTTCGGTAAATTTATAGTGCTTTCCATTGATGTCCAACTCCTCGTTCAGTACAAGATGTCCTTCCCCGTCATAATAGAAGCTCTGTCCGTTCTTTTGCCTGAAACTATTCTGCTTCATCACACCATCAGCATCAAAATAGTACCAGTAACCATCCAGACTGTATCCGGCATTTCTTAAATCCTTACCCTCCTGATAATAGTGGATTCCATCGGACTCTTCCACCCAGCCATTTTTCTCTTCCGTTATTCCGCTATTTTCTGAACTTTCCTCTGGATCTATCACGTCTTCTGTACTTTTCTCTGAATCCGTTACGTCTGCCTCATGTTCATTTTCCTGCTGTATAGCTGCTGCACTTTCCGTCTCTGCATTCTTCTCTTCCACAAAGCTTTCTGCCACATTCTCTGCTGAATTATCCATTGCATAAGAAGTCATCATCCCAGACAGGGAGAGAACAAACGTCAGCCCCAGGGCTGTCAGCCATTTCTTTTTCATAATGTCCCTTCCATCCTTTCCTTTTCTGAAAATCTTATAGTAATATTGTACCAATAAATTCTTTTTCTGACCAGTAAAAAAAGAAAAATTTACTTTCTTTTTCCATATTCTGTATTTTCTACGCTTTTTTATTTTAAACGCACGAAAAGGGAGAAAACTTTCATTTTCTCCCCTCACGGTCTGACTAATTATCTTTTAATTTTTCAGCAAGATTTTTGGCAGCGATCATAGAGTCTTCCATGGAACAATAAGTCCATGCACCATATCTTCCGATCGTGTAAATATTTTCATCTGCCAGATTTTTCTTCAGCTCTGTGATCTGAGCGTCTGTCTCTGAATTAATATGCACATAAGCCGGATCCATTAAAATGGTGGAATGTGCTTCTAATTTTGTCTCTTCGTCAATAATTCCCAGCTTCAGAAGATTCTCAAGTGTCAGTCTTAACTGCTCATCGATCATCCCCTGCGTTACAACCGCATCTTTACTGT
>ENA-UERY01000486-UERY01000486.1-human-gut-metagenome-genome-assembly--contig:-NODE-486-length-33466-cov-6.289377_pt1 | contig 33466 bp, 37 predicted proteins | sample MGYA00242989_ERZ507990 | MGnify/ENA primary metagenome ERZ507990 (study PRJEB26167, sample SAMN06115529) | human gut metagenome | host: Homo sapiens | place: China:Fujian | collected 2015-08-26...
TCGGACGCGATCCTGCCGCCCTCCGGCGGCAGGATGATACAGATATTTTATCATAAAGCTGGATATTTGCATAGAAAATATGGTGGATTTTGGAGAGAGCTTCGGAAAAAACATCGGAAATATTCAATATGCTCTTGACAAGTTACCAACCGGTCACTATAATGAAGTTACCGAATGGTTACTCTGGAGGGATGACATGGCACGGGATACAAAAAACCGTATCATTGAGACTGCGCTCGCGCTGTTTTCGCAGAGCGGCTATCTTGCGACCTCGATGAACGATATCGCACAGCAGGTCGGCCTTACCAAGGCTGCGCTGTACAAGCATTTTTCGGGCAAGCAAGAGATACTGGACTGCATCGTCGCGCAGATGGAGCGCATGGACCTGGAGCGGGCGCAGGAATACGAGATGCCCGAGACCGAACCGGACGGCTTCGCGGAAGCCTATCAGCATATTCCGGTTGAACAGATCTACGCATACAGCCTCGCGCAGTTTCGCCATTGGACCGAGGAAGAGTTCCCGGCGCGTTTCCGCAGGATGCTGACGCTCGAGCAGTACCGCGACCCGGAAATGGGGCGGCTGTATCGCGATTACCTCGCCGGAGGCCCGGTGGAGTATATGGCGGCGATCTTTCGGAGGATGGCGGACTCGGACGCACAGGCAATGCAGCTCGCGCTGCGGTTTTATGGACCGATGTTTCTGCTGTACAGCGTGTATGATGAGAGTGAGGACAGGAAAACGGTCATCGAGGCGCTCGATACGCACATTCGAACGTTTATCGAGCAGCTTGAAGCGGAGAAACGCAGACGGAAATGAAAGGGGAGAGCAGAGTGGAAGCGATCGTTTACACGACGAATACCGGAAGTGCGGCGCAGTATGCGGAAATGCTTGCAAAGGAGACCGGTCTCGCGGCGTATTCACTCGATGAAGCCAGGGGGAAAGTTCCGGCAGACAGCGAGGTCATCTGTCTCGGCTGGGTGATGGCCGGTACGGTCAAGGGGTACGCCGCAGCGGCGAAGCGGTACATCGTCCGCGCGGTCTGCGCGGTGGGCATGACGCAGCCGGGCGCGCAGGGAAAAATCCTGCGCGAGCGGAATAAGCTGCCGGAGAGCGTGCCGCTGTTCCAGCTGCAGGGGAATTTCGACGTAAAAAAGCTGCACGGCATGTATCGGCTGATGATGGAGGTCATGGTCAAAACGGCGGGGAAGGCGCTCGCGGCAAAGTCCGGCCGCACCGCCGAAGAGGACGATATGCTGGACATGATGACAAACGGCGGCGAGCGGGTGCGGGCGGAAAATCTGCACGCGGTGCTCGCATGGTACAGGAGGAGATGATGAGATGATACCGGCATGGAAAATCTATCCGAGCAGTCAGAGACGCAGCACGGTCTATCTGAAGAATGTGGTGAAAAATCCGTTCATCGAGGTCGGGGATTATACGGTTTACGATGATTTCGTGAACGATCCGCGCGATTTCGAACGGAATAATGTGCTGTATCACTATCCGGAGTGCAATCATGACAGGCTGAGGATCGGCAGATTCTGCTCGATCGCGTGCGGCGCGAAATTCATTTTCAATGCCGCCAATCATGCGATGGACAGTCTTTCGACCTACACGTTTCCGCTGTTTTTCGAGGAATGGGATCTGCCGACGGATACGGCGTCCATCGCTGAAACATGGGACAGGAGGGGTGACATCGTGGTCGGAAACGATGTCTGGATCGGCTATGAAGCTATCATTCTCGCCGGTGTCACCATCGGAGACGGCGCGATCATCGGCAGCCGCGCGGTCGTGACGAAGGATGTGCCGCCGTATACGATCGTCGGCGGCCTGCCTGCAAAACCCATCCGAAAGCGTTTCGACGAGGAAACCATCGCACGCCTGGAGGCGCTGCGCTGGTGGGACTGGGATAGAGAGAAGATCAAGCGGAGCATTGACGCAATCCGCCACGGCGATATAGATACACTGGAAAAGAACGCTTAAAGCAGCACCGCACAATGAAACCTGCGGCGCCCTTTCGTCCAACCGCATTGCGGCCGACGATAATCCGATGAAGCTGATGAGCATCGCCATGCGTCCGCTGAGTGCGCCGCCGTTTCCTATCGAGCGCATCGAGGAAATGACGCGCCTCATGGGCGGTGACGGCGAGATGAACTGGTAGGAAAGACGGCTCAGATGGGCCGGAAAAAGACATGAAAACAGCCGGAGCAGAGGATAAGTCTGCTCCGGCTGTCACATATTCACGGCATTCGCCGATCTTTTTCAGCTGGCTGACAGGATAGAACAGAAGAACGGATGCCGCTCGCTGCACCATCCAGCCCATTTCGGGGGACTGCTTCCCGGTCATTCTTCAGCATAGAGCGTTTCTCACAAAACAGACCGTATGACTGTTATTTTTCAGAATTACAGTTGCGAATTTTACGCATCACCGTTAAAATAGAAAGTACATGAAACAGGAAAGAAAGGAAGTGGCGTCACGATGAAGAATAGCGGCAGGTTTCGCAAATATGTGCCGTCCATCCTGCTGCTTCTGCTGTTTGAAGCAGCAGCGGTCGTGCTGTGGCTGGTCAGGGACAACCTGTTCTATCTGCTGAATTTCAGTTACATCGGCTGCTGTCTCGCATTGGGGACGGCGCTGTTCGCCGCCGGGAAACGATACGCCCGGCATTTTGTGCAGCTGGCGGTGGGGGGCTACATGCTGCTGTATCTCGGCGTGATCTCCCGCGAGAATATGCAGATCGAGGGCTTCTGGTACTATCTGTTCCTCGGTGTTTTTGAAGCGGCGACCATCCACTATGCGGCGGCTAAAATCTTAGGTCCGCTGCTGTTCGGGCGCGGCTGGTGCGGCTATGCCTGCTGGACGGCGATGGTGCTCGACTTTTTACCTTACAGGCAGCTGCAGAAGCCGCGCAGGGAAAAGCTGGGCGTTCTGCGCTATGTGATGTTCGCGTTCTCTCTGGCGCTGGTGTCCGGGCTGTTTTTGATGAAGGCCGCAGATCTGGAGCAGATCATGTTCTGGATGTTCCTTGCGGGAAATGCGCTTTACTATATCGCGGGCATTGCACTCGCCTTTGCGTTCAAGGATAACCGCGCATTCTGCAAATATCTGTGCCCGATTACGGTGTTTCTCGCGCCCGCAAGCTATTTTTCGCTGCTGCGTGTCCACTGCGATGAAAGTAAATGCATCCACTGCGGGAAGTGCCTGCGTGTCTGCCCCATGAACGTAGAGGTCAACAAGGAGTCCCGTAAACGGAAAAACGGAACGGAGTGCATCCTCTGCTACGAGTGTACGAAGGTATGTCCCACAAAGGCGCTGCATTAGAACGAAGCAGAGGGAATGCCGCCGATGATTGCGCGGAGCGTGTCCCATGCATCATCAGATGCAGACGAAGGCTGAGACGGGACGGCAGGCAGTTGAATTTTTCATTTGGTTGAGGAATTGTTTGTAATGCACGCTCAGCTCGTTACTATATAACAGCATACGATGGCAGTTTGCGCTTATAAAGCGAGCGCGTTCTCGATCTTATCAATCAGGCCTAAATCAGCCGGAAGCCATTCCACGCTTTTCAGAGTTTCCTTGGTCAGCCATCGTGCCTCGGCCGCCTCTAACAGCTCGAGATCACCGCGAATCAGCTGACACCAGAAGCAATCCATTGAAAGATGAAAGGTCGGATAATCAAATTCAACGGTATCAATCAATTCACCAACAGCAATCTCGGAGGCCAGTTCCTCCCGGATTTCTCTTTTTAAGGCTTGCTGCGGCGTTTCGCCGGGTTCAATTTTTCCGCCGGGGAACTCCCACAGCCCCTTAAAGTCACCGTAGCCGCGCATGGTGGCAAAGATTTTTTCGCCATCACGAATGACTGCGGCGACCACTCGAATTGTTTTCATAAAATGCCTTCCTTATCCGACTACCAGCTTGTTCGTCTTGCGAAGATACTTCGCCGGGATAGGCTGGTCCAGATGCCATGTAATATTCATCGGCATGCTGCCGATGTGCCTCACATAGGCTGCCGTTCCGAGACAGGTATACGGTGCAGCGCCGATGCTGTCCTGCTTGAACTCCCGCACGAAGAGAACGACCTTGCTGCCGCGCTGCCGGTGGTTGATATAACGCTGACCGGTGCTTGCTGTATCGGAGGTCGTGCTCTGACTTTGCCAATGGAACAGGCTTTCGTTGATCGAATAGTCGTTGTACATGGTGGTCGGGGAATAGTCCTTGTCCGCCTTGTTGAGCGTGATAAAGAACACATCGACCTGCTTGTCCGGCAGCCACTTGACACCCTCCCGCACATTTTTCGGCGTCATATAGTCCATTGCAATCAGAATTTGATCTCTGGTATAGGTGCAATGCAGGTCCAGCGGACAATCAAAGCCAAGCGGGACAGGCTGATCGATAAAGTCAATGTTATACAAATCTACAACAAAGATAAAGCGGATTTCACCGGAGACCAGACGCTGTCTGGCTTCATTTCGTTCCTTATCGCTGGAATTAGCGGTAAGAGACATGCAGGGAATACCCTTTGATAGAAAATACGCTTCCATGAATTTAGCATGCTCGACAGAGACGCAAAACCCAAGACCGCGAACCTTATTGATGTCGGTTACATACCGATAGAGAGAATTGACAATATGGCCGGCGCGCTTTTCGGCGACAGCACGGTTCAGAGAAAACACGTTGTTAAGCTCAGCTTTATCATAACCGCCGCGCGTCCAGCGGATGTTGGACAGGTCAACATCATCGGAAACGCCGAAATATTGAAACGGGCAAAGCAGCTTGCGCTCGATCGCCTTCGGCAGTCGGATTTCAGATGCAATGCGGCCATTGAAGTAATCCAGAACGTTTTTTCCATCCATACGTTCCGGCGTTGCGGTCAGACCCAATAAGATTTTCGGCTTGAAGTGGTTCAGCAGTCCTTGATAGGTAGGCGCTGCTGCATGATGGAACTCGTCCACAATGATAAAATCGTAATAGTCCTCCGGGAGAAAATCATACAGCTTCTGAGAAGCTAACGAACTGCATTTCGCTTGTCGGATTGACCTTGCCGTTTGTCGACAGTGCACGCTCCAGTCTTTCCCTGCACCCGTCCTCATAGACTTCAAAGCTGGCGGTGTTCCAATAACTATCGAAGGTTGCTTCCATCTTCTGAATGGTCGGCAGCATATCTTTGATTGTCAGCTTTACATTCCATTCCAGTCCGCTGGACATAGCCGGATTAGAGAGATTGGAAGAACCGACATACGCCGTAGTAAAGCCGGTTTCGCGATAGAACATATACGCTTTTGCATGAAGTCGGGTACGCTCCGTATCGTAGGATACACGGATTTCTGCGTTGGGGAGCTTGCGAAGCGCCTCCACCGCTTTCACATCCGTTGCGCCCATATATGTTGTCGTAATAACGCGGAGCCTGCCGCCGCGTTCCGCAAAACGCTGAAGGTCATCGATGATTAAACGAAGACCGCTCCATTTGACAAACGAAACCAGCATATCAACGCGGTCTGCGGAGGCGATTTCCTTCTTCAGCTCGGAAAACATCTGCGGCTCATGAACTGCTCCGGTAAATAAGCTGCTTTGCGCAATCGATGTTTCAGGGCGAGGGAGGTCCTTTGCCTTTTTCTGGCCGATGCGCATCATAGGATCATCGCGGGACAGCAATGCGAATAGTTGCTCGCCCTCATCGCCCACGGTAAAATCGCGCAGGTCGTCCTGTGCTGTCTCCTGCGAAATCAGATCAACAATTTTGTTGACCAGATTTAACTGCGCAGAAATATCGTCACCGGCAATGCGGTCAAGACCTTTGTGAACGACTTCGGACAGGTACTGCGTTAAGACAGAGGAGGACTCGGCTGCGTCAATTTTTTCGATGTGCTTGCTGTCTTCCGGAAGCTGACGCAGCTCATCCTTGATTTCGGTATTCACTACTTGCTCGTATAGGCCTTGTTTCAGCATGAAAGAAGTCTCCTGTGTGATATCGTAATTCGTAATAGGTATTATTCCTTGAACTGTTTTGAGCAATTTTGACATTTTTATTGTACCCTAAACCTCGAGGAAAATCAAACCATTTATCAGCGCTCTACCTCAAATCTCTTGTAATTGCCCATGGTTTTGGACATAAAAAGAGCGCCTATCCATCCCCGATGCGGGGCAAATAGACGCTCCGTGTACATAGCGATATTCAATTTTATCTCATACAGTGAAAGAGCTTTTTCGTAGCTTTTTATATAAGAAAAGCCGAAAACCCTTGAAAACAAAGGCTTTCGGCGTTGTTCACTGGCGTCCATAAGAGGATTTGAACCTCCGACCCCACGCTTAGGAGAGCTCCAACCTATTGTCACTCTCTGTCAATCTGAGGTAAGGTAAACCCATATGGGACACTATTAAAAACTGTTTCCGATTCAATTTGAGTTATTCTGAATACCCCCTCTGTCAAGCTCTGTCAAGCTCTGAAAGTTAGCTGATTGTTTGCTCCAGCTAATAATCGGGGAATGCCTTGATATTACCATCGACATCTGTTATATGACCACCATGCTTCGTACGTTCGATCATGGTAAACAGTATTCAATTAAACTTCCTATCGAAAGCACAAGATATTTTCTTGTCTACAATTAATATACCGCATACGAGACGGTTTGTCCATGCGTTTTTGACTGGCAAATTTTATTCATTAAAAATTTCTGTAACCTTTTCTGTAACGGAATCGAAGAACTTCTAAAAGTCTTTTCTGTTCATCTACATTGGCTTCGAGAAATAATTCCTGTCTGCCTTGTGTTCGTGTATGCTACCAACTATTTGAATTTAAAGATTCATTTATTGATTCATTTGAAGCTTTATTTGTATTATTATTCCGATACTTATTTCTTATATCGTTGCGAATCGTTTTTTCACTAAAATTACACTATTTTTTCACTATTTTTCATTACTTCATCGTCTTCGCCAGTGAATTGAGCAATGCCCGCATCTCTGGATTTGCCAACACTTTTGCCAGAAGTTCCGGATCGATTTCATCAGCAACAGTTGCATTATTATTTTCCTGCTGTACATGCATCTGTGGATCCAGATTCTTCTTCTCATAAAATGCTTCTTCAAAAAGCTCTGCATTTTTCCTTCGGTCATCATCCAGAATATGAGAGTACACATCCGTAACCATATTGACCTGAGCATGGCCGGAATCACCCTGTACCGCCTTGATGTCTCCACCATTCAATTTCAGCTTATAAGTAACGCTGCTATGACGGAAACTGTGAAATACAACCGGTGGGAGATTATAGTCCTCGATCAGTTTTTTTAAAGGACCACGGATTGCTCCATCTCCGAGAGGAAGCCCAAAGGTACTTGCCATAACCAGGTTATAGTCCATATATTCATCACCAAGAATTTCTTTCATTTCATCTTGCTCAGCTTTCCAGTCTACCAGCATATTAGCAACGCTCTTCGGTAAGAATATTTTACGCACACTGCTTTCTGTCTTCGGTGTTTTCAGAATACGGACCGTAGAATTCTTCTTATGATTTGTCGGAAATACCAACAACACATCTTTTCCATCCAATGCATTTAAAGATTCTTTTCTTATACGCTGTGATTCTTTGTTGATGAAGACATATGCACGGTTTTCTTCAATTGCCTCATGAGAAATATCTACACAATCCCAGGTAAGACCAAGCAGCTCACCAAGTCGCAGGGAACATGAGAAAGATAGATTAATTGCGAGCTTTAATCGTTCATCTTCACAGACACTGAGCGCATACATCAATGTATCCGCTGTCCAGATGTCTCTTTTTTGTGATTTATGTTTTGGTACAGTCGCATGGGTGCAAGGATTCTTCTCCATCAACTCCCATTTCACTGCCTGTTCAAAACAGTTTCTAAGCAGCTTATTAATATCCCTGACCGTACTGGAAGATACAAATTCATTTCGACTGGTTTTATTCAATGGATTGATAACTGCACGTCTCTTCAAAAGACTCTGATAATATCTTTCGATGAAACGGGTATTGATCTCTGAGAGTTTCGTATCACCAATGATCGGAAGAATATAGTTATTGATAAGAGAGACATTTCCTTCATATGTAGAAAGAGCCCAGTTTTCTTTGCCATAAAGTGCAACATATTCTGTAATAAGCTCGTCCAGTGTTTTGCATTTACGGACGACAAATGATCCCATCTCTTTTTTATATTCAATTTCTTTTTTTCTTCTCTTTGCTTCGGCTTTCGTTTCATAGGTTTCCCACTTCTGTTTCCTCTCACCTTTTTCATTCGTATAAGAATAGATTACATTAAATTTTCCGTTTCGTTCTCTTATTGATGCCATATTATTGCATACTCCTTTCCAAATCTCTTTGCTCCATCCAGTCCTCAAATTCATCCCGACGGATCCTAACTCGACTGCCAACTTTTATTACTGTGAACTTTCCTTTATCCGCCCACTTGTTGATCATGCTTCTGCTGACCTTTGCCAGATAGGAAGCTTCATCAAAAGTAAGATACTTTATATTTCCATTGCTTCCTCGTATTCCGGTCTGTGATAATTTCTTCCGCCGGAAATTAGCCAGGGCAATATTTTGTTCCTGTGCAAGTTCTTCATAATCATTCGATGGATCCAGCTTATACCGATCCTGACCTTTCAGGAATTTTCGAAAACTCTCTTTTGTGATCCTTTTCTTTTCTGCAATCACAATGAATTCAAAAAAATGACTATACTTTGGATTATCAAGAATTGTATATACTGCGCTTCTGGTTGTTCCAAGCAGCTGTGCCATCTCAGGCATCGTAATTGTTGCATCTTCCAGAAGAGCGTCTTTTTTTCTGTCTTCCTTTGTTCGATACCGGGACTGGCTTTTATACCAGTTCTGAAAAGATTCTTTTGGTATTCGTTTCCAGTAATCGACAATAACAGCTTCCATTTGATTTTTCTTGAGTAAATCATAAACAAGATACTCATCAACACCCAACAGATCCGCAACTTCCTTAACGGAATAGGACCAGGATTTCAATTCTTTCCCTGGTTCTTCTCCGGTAACTTTATGGTATTTAATCTGATTGGCGTACCATTTTTCAAAGCTGGCAATATTGATTCGTATCTTTCCAGCAATCTCTTTAGATTCAAAAACATTTTTATGCACCAGCCAGTATCGATCTGTCTTTTTTAATCCCAGCAGCTTTCCCATTTCCGGCACGGTCATCCAGGTTCTCTTTTGTGTCGGACGCCGTTTGTAAGGACTGTCTTCTGATATCTTTGAAATGATCTCTTCAACATCGTCCATTTCCGGAACTTCTTTTTGTTTCATAATTGCTGTTGCCATTTATTCTTCACTTCCTGTCTTTTTTAGTGTTAGTGTTTTTTCTTATATCATATCTCAAATCCAGATAAAAATTTAGGATGTCGATTGCAGACAAAATCTGCCTGATCAACACCCTGTTTTTTATTGTTCCAAGTTATCGAGCCAGTCATCGAAACTCTTCTTAGAGATGCGATACTTTCCGCCATCCAACTGGATCCACCGGAATTCCTTTTTCTTTAAAAGGTTATAAATAGTAGGTCTGCTGACTCCTAAGATTTCCTGTAACTCTTGAACTGTATAACATCTTTTTTCTGACATTTCTTTATCCTCTTTTCTTTGAAATATGAAAGAAAAATTATCCCTTCATATAACGAAACGCTCAGAGCATGTTTTACAGTGGTCAAAAGCAAATTTTTTTACTTTTTTCTTACGAGTTTTCTTTAATGCAACTCGTAACATTAGATTTTTACATTTTTCATGAAATTAAGTAAAGAAAAAGAGCATATGGAATTGAATCCATACACTCTATGATTACTGGAACTTTATTTCATTTTTAATTCAACAAACTTGAATTTACAAACTACTTTTTAATAAGTTTTAGCTCTATATTTCTTCTATCAGCAATTTTTTGAAGTATATCAACTATATATGAACATTGTTCTTTGACGGACAAGACAGACAATTCATCATTTTGTTGTATTTGTTTCATAGCTTCTTGTAATTCTGAAAGCTCTAATAAATTGACTGCTACACAGAAGAAATTTTTTCTGCGACCGTCATTATAGTTAGCAAGTAAATGAGAAAGAATTTGCATTTTTTCCCGTTGTTGAAGATTATACTGTTCAACACCAATGTCCTGTATCATTTTCAAGTCTGCTTTTTGGCGTTTATGAGTTATAAAAGAATCATATTTATCAATATACCGATATTTTTCACATGGATAACTTTCACATTCATAACAATATTCAATTTTACCATGTTCAAGGCTACACTTAGCAATTCCGCACGATTGATTACCATTCCCGCAACCGCCACAGTGCTTTCCTAAAAACATAGGGCATAACCCACAATTCAATCCGCAAAGGGAAAATAATTGATTTTTTCGCTCAAATCCTTTCATATTATCAGTTCCTTATAAATTCCGATTTTAATGTCTCTATTATACCATAATGATACTATTATAAAAAAGGAAAAAGAGCTCCTTCGAGCTCTTTTGATTCAGTTCTGTAGTCGAGTAGACTAAGACCTCTCAATCTTAGCCCCTCACAGATCCGTAAACTTGGGTGCTGCCCCTTGTTCTCAATGTTCGCAAGGTAGCGCGGCGAGATAAACATTTCGTCGCCTACTTTCTTGCGGCTCTCCTTGCATCCCTCACGCGCTGCCTTTATCGCTGCCCCAAAAGCCTTAAAGTCGTATCGTGGTACTGGTCTTTTTGCCATAGTTATTCACCCTATTACATTTTACTGTTCCCCTTTCTTCTTGGATATGTCTACGTAGTTCTATCAGTTAGCCAAAATAATTCATATATATATATGTTGACAACAAGCTGCTTTTGTATATAATATTATATAAAAGGGGGGGAATGTTTATGTTACATAGCATGCGTATTCGATAAGCATTGAAATCAAAAAAGATTTTTCCCATTTTCAATATGGGCTTTTTTGTCATGCTTATTTTGCGTATGCTATACAACAAAACTAACGACGTATAGACATAGTATAAAAACTATGCCTTAATTTTGTTGTAGTATTATATGTATAAATGCAGGTCAATGCTCATGTTGAGAATTGACCTGCATTTTTTTGCGCAAAAGGAGAAATATTATGCTTGAAAAATATTGGATAAAATGTCCAATTTGTAACGGAAAGACGAGGGTTCAAGTATTTTATAATACGGTATTAAGAAATTTTCCTCTTTTCTGCCCTAAATGTAAATTAACGCATATCGTTGATGTTGAAAAACTAGAAATCATAATCAAAAACTCTGAAAAACAAACTTTTTAATTTTGAAAAGGAAGGATATTTAAATGAAACACTTACCTAAAAGTACACCTACGGAAATATTGAATGACCCATACGGATTTACTTACAAAGAAATGTCGGAAGTAATTGGAGAGGATAAAGCAAGAGCCTTATATACGGAATTGTATAAACAGCCATTTCACAAAGAAAATCTATCAATATCAACAAAAAAAGTCTATAAAAGTAGCGATACTGAAAAGTATGTTTATGAATTGAAAGATAACAGGTATATTGAAACGGTTTTTATTAAACGGCGAGATGGTGGGACTGTTTGCGTAAGTACGCAAGTTGGTTGTTCTGTTGGCTGTATTTTTTGTGAGTCCGGACGCAATGGTTTTGTTCGTAATCTAACACCGTCTGAAATTGTGCAGCAGGTTGTATTGATACGTCAAAAAGTAAATCGTATCGTTTTTATGGGAATGGGAGAACCTTTATTCAATTACGACAACTTGATTGCAGCAATCCATATTCTTCGAGATAGAAATGGACTTAACTTTCCAACCGACGGCATTACCGTATCAACAGTTGGTCCAGTTAATCAATTAAAAAAATTGCGCGAAGAACATCTAAAAATTCAGTTGACAATATCTTTACATGCAGCAACACAGGCTGCGAGAAACTGTATCATTCCTCATATGCACATGTACGCTATTGAAGATGTTGTTAAGCAAGCATTGTCCTATTCTCAAAGGCATAATCGAAAAGTGGTATTTGCGTATTTGCTTTTACCAGGTATAAATGACCGTTCCTCAGATATAAGGCAACTTGCAAAATGGTTTAAGGGCAAAAATGTTATGATTAACGTGCTGCAATACAACCCGACGAGTAATTCAAAAATTAGAGCACCACAAAAACAAGAAATGGTTGCGTTCAAACATCAATTAGAGCAAACAGGACTTGAAGTTACCATGAGAGTTTCTCATGGTAGAGAGATTAAAGCAGCTTGTGGACAGTTAGCTAATACATATAATAAAGCCAAAAAACAACAGAAATAATTTAATTAAAAGAGCCAGACGCACAGACGCAGAGCCGATAATATGCAGTTTGAAATACTGCTGTTATCGGCTCTTTTTTGATTTTAATTTGTGCCCCTAATAACCATATTGGAGCAAAATCAGAACTGTTGCTTGTCGTTCTTTGATTTCCGCAGCAGCTTTGAAAAATCAAAGCCGCCGTTTCTTTTTATCTTCTAATGAAATGACGCGGTATCACTGTTAAAAGCGGCGGCTAAAGGAGGTAGCCGCCATGAAGCACATACCCTATCGACAAAATCCGACGGTCATTGACATATCAAAAAAAGCCCGACCACCGCCGGGAACCTCTCTACCCTTGACTATGAACTGTCTAATCATCTAAATACTGCTTACAATACCTATACGCCTGTCCGGGCTTTTCGGACAGGCGTATTTTGCTGCTCAAAAAATTTTTTGAAAAAATTTCAAAAAATCTTCGGCGTTTTTCAAAAACGCCGTATTGCCCCGCGAAAAGGGGGAAGCACCACCAACTTTCCAACGAGAAAGGAGGTGAGAATGTGGAACCTAATAGCAGGGAGTTTTACAAACAATGTGCTTTTCAGAAGTTTTGTAATACGGTGCTGCACAATGAAGCGTGTGACGCTCACAGGGAGCTGCACAGGCATAAGGCAAGGGAAGTCACCTTTTCCGATTTGCCCTTAGACGAAGCGCGGCAACTTCATACCTTTGATGAATATTTCAAACGGGAAACCGCCGAAACCGTCTTTGAGAAAGCCGGGAAGAAAATCACGCCGAAGCTGCTTCTTGAAGCAATCCGTACTTTGCCGGAAGAAAAGCGCAAAGCCGTACTCCTGTACTATTTCGAGGGAATGAACGACACCGAGATTGCGGAGCTGTTCGATACGTCGAGAAGCACGATACAGTACAGGCGGACAAGCTCTTTTGAGCTACTAAAAAAATATCTGGAGGAAAATGCTGATGAATGGGACGAATGGTAACGAACCCGGCTACCCGGAAAAAGCCCTTGTTCCCTATCCTGTCATTTTGGCAGCGACAAAGGGCGACCCGGACGCTATGAAGATTGTCTTGCAGCATTTCAGCGGCTACATAGCCCGCCTCTCCATGCGGAAGCTGTACGACGAGCGCGGGAACGTCTATTTTGGCGTAGACCACGACATTCGGGAACGGCTGCAAGCAAAACTGATGATGGCTGTCCTCACCTTTAAGGCAGAGGAATAAACCGCAGCGGCGGGACGCTTTCTCTCTCCCCCTTTTCCGTTCCGCTGCTGACGCGGCAGCAAAGCCATTCTGAACCTTGACAAAGAAAGCGGCGCAAGATAACGGCGGCGCAGCATAGGGCAAATCGGATACGTTCCTTTTGCGCCGAGCCATACGGCGGGTGCGCCATGACGCTATCCGGGTGAGGTTATCCCCACCCGGACAGCCGAGCGACCAACACCGCGCCGGAAAGCAAGTGTAGCGGCTTGCGGGCGACGACACGCAAAATATACAATGATACTTCCTTACAGCCACAGTCCGAGCGTTAAGAGCGTCGCAGGCAATGGGTAGGGCTGCATGAGAACCATGCGGGGGTGCAATTCCCATGAGGTTATGCTAATAACCGTCCGATTAAAGCTCTCTTTCTACTTTTGAAACTATTGTACTCTATTGAAAGGGGGACATTTTAATGAATATTACTGATGTGCCTATCTGGGAGAAGTACACGCTCACCATTGAGGAAGCGTCAAAATATTTCCGTATCGGGGAAAACAAGCTGCGTAAATTAGCGGAAGAAAACCCGGCTGCCGGGTGGGTGATTATGAACGGCAACCGTATTCAAATCAAGCGAAAACAGTTTGAAAAATTCATTGACACTTTGGAAGTTATATAGTGAAATCGAGCCTTGAATGTGGTATAATAGATACAAGCATATCAAGGCTCTTTCCGTCATGGAAAGGAGCATGACGAACAATGTCGGAGAAAAGACGAGATAACAGGAACCGCATTTTACGCACAGGAGAGAGCCAGAGAAAAGACGGAAGATATGCTTACAAATATATAGATACCTTTGGGAACCCGCAATTTGTTTACGCTTGGAAGTTAGTACCTACCGACAAGACCCCGGCGGGAAAACGTGAAGATATTTCGCTTCGGGAAAAGGAAAAAGAGATACAGAAAGACCTTGACGACGGGATTGACACGTTGGGAAAGAAAATGACTGTCTGCCAACTCTACGCAAAGCAGATAAGGCACCGGGCAAATGTACGGCATGGCACAAAACAGGGGCGCAAGCAGCTTATGAGGATTTTGGAAGAAGATAGTCTTGGAGCTTGCAGCATTGAGAGCGTGAAGCTGTCCGACGCGAAAGAATGGGCTTTACGCATGAAAGATAAGGGCTATTCATTCAAGACAATCAACAATCACAAGCGTTCTCTGAAAGCTGCCTTTTACACAGCCATACAGGACGATTGCATTAGGAAAAATCCCTTTGACTTCCAGTTGAACACCGTTTTAGAAGATAACACCGAACCAAAGGTACCTCTATCCCCAACACAGGAAGCGTCTTTCCTGTCCTTTGTGCAGAGTGATAAAGTCTATCAGAAGTATTACGACGAGATTATCATACTGTTAGGAACAGGGCTTCGCATTTCTGAACTCTGCGGACTGACTGAAAGCGATATTGACTTTGAGCATAAGCTAATCAACGTAGACCACCAGCTTTTGAAAGTATCGGGAGTTGGGTATCATGTTGAAACGCCAAAGACAAAAAGCGGTATCAGACAAATTCCAATGAGTACCAAAGTCTATGAAGCGTTCAAGCGTGTGCTGAATGACAGGGGACGGGCAGACAATTTTATTGTCGGCGGTTACAGCAGATTTTTATTCCTTAACCGGAACGGGCTACCGAAAGTAGCAGTCAACTTTGAAACCATGTTCCGGGGGCTTGTGAAGAAGTACAACAAAAGCCATGAGGAAGCCTTACCGAAAGTGACAACGCCCCATACCCTACGCCATACGTTCTGTACCAATTTAGCAAACGCCGGAATGAACCCGAAAGCATTGCAGTATATCATGGGACATTCCAACATCAACATGACGCTGAACTATTACGCCCATGCTACCTCTGATAGTGCAATGGCAGAAATGGAACGGCTGATTGCTTAGTAGTAGATAGAGGTTTTACTACTTGATTTACTACTTTTGGACGCGAAAACATGAGGGGAAATGAGAATATATAAGAGCTTCTTCCGATTTGAAAAATGCCGGAAAGCCTGTAAATACAGGCTATACCGGCTTATGAGAACTTATAAAGAGATAGTCAAAAACTATATTTTGATTTTTGTTAAAAATACAAGTAATCTTCTGTCCAGAGACATTAAGGAGAACTCTGGCTCGACTCCTTATCTTTGCGCAAGCGCAGAAAACAATGGAGTAAGTAGTTTTATTTCTTACGATGATCCTTCCTTTTTAAATAGAGGAAACTGTGTTTTTATTGGAGGAAAGACTTTTGTTGTCTCGTATCAAGAAAAAGATTTCTTCTCTAATGACAGTCACAACTTAGCCTTATACCTTAAAGAAAAGAAATACTCTCATAAGGACATCCTGCTCGGGTTGGCAACTTGTATCAACCTGAGCTTGAGGCATAGGTACTCTTGGGGCAATAGCATTAGTTCGCAAAAAATAAAGCATGACTTTGTAACCCTACCTTTGAATAACGGTCAGCCTGATTTTGAAACATTAGGGCACTTGACCTCTGCGTTGAAAAAACTAGTTTTGAAATCTGTCAATGATTTCGTAACTGAGAAGACATCAAAGTTAATTACTCAGTGATTCTGAAGATCCCCGAAACCGGAGGTTTCGACCGCGACAGCGGTGGGCAGGACAGCCGAAAATTTTCAATTTTCGACCGAGCAATAGCGAGGTGCTGATGCATTTTGGTGTCTAGGTCTTTAGACTAGACACCAAAATGCGATCCTGCCTTAGTTCTTTTTTGAATTTAATTTGTTTTTAGAGGGGACGCTAAGCGCTCCCCTCAACCCCTAGCCCGGCAGTCTCGCTTTTTCAAAGGGAGACTGCAAACGGGCTCTGATTTCAAAGTTGGTCTTAAGTTTTCCACAGCCGGTTTACACGGCTTGTGGGAAACTTCCTCTCTGCTTGCAGTTGTCCATAACTTTCCCCAAGTAAGCGCTTGGCCCATCACTGGCTGTAGCGACCGGGGTTTGCTGTGGGCAACTGCAAGAGCCGAAAAGTTTATTTGAATAAACTTTTTGAGAAGATTGAACCGGTCATTTTGTCCCGAGTCGATCCGGTTTTCAGATTAAATCTCAAGTTTTCCATAGCCGCTTACAGCGGCTTGTGGGAAACTTCCTCTCTGCTTGCAGTTGTCCATAACTTTCCCCAAGGAAGCGCTTGGCCCATCACTGGCTGTAGCGACCGGGGTTTGCTGTGGGCAACTGCAAGGGCCAAAAAGTTTGTACGTACAAACTTTTTGAGAAGATCGAGCCGATCAATTTGTCCCAGGTCATTCTGAGTTTTTGATTGAATCTCAAGTTTTCCATAGCCGCTTACAGCGGCTTGTAGAGAACCTTCTCCCTGCTTTTTTAGGAGATATTCGGTCAAGAAACACCTTGCCCCAGTCGGCTAATTAACCAACTGGGGCATTTACTCAGGCGCTCTTACCGCGACCACATCAGCAGTACTAGTGCGACGATCACCTTAGGTAACCACCGCTTAAGTACCTTTGATATAATCAGAGCAGAAGATTTTTTAGATCGCATGATAATCTTCCATTTGAGCGGCTCGAGACGGCGAATCTCGGGCCGTTTGCTTTGGTTTTTGCTTCAACGATTGAGCGGGTGACCACAGCGAAACCGTCCAATTCCATATCGGCCATGCGAAACCGATTCGGGCGGAAGCATTCTAGCAAACTAGTGGCAACAGCTTCCCGAAGCTTATGGATAACTTCCTCTCTGCGTGCAGTTGTCCATGACTGCCCCAAGGGAGCGCTTGGCCCATCACTGGCTGTAGCGACCGGGGTTTGCTGTGGGCAACTGCAAGAGCCAAAAAGGGGCTGTTGCAAAAGTCTGTCGAAAGCAGGCTTTCAACATCTCTTTTTGTATTTAAGAACTTAACGTATAGAAAAAAATGATAACTCTTTGATTTAAAAGCAAGTAGAGGAAATCGAACCCCCTGCTGTGCTATGGTAATATGTTTCGCCAAGAATCACATACCATGAATCATTTTACAATTTCTGAGCCTCTCCTTCTCTATACCCTCCCGCTTGAGGCGAAGGAACAGGAAAAACTAGTACTTTGTAACAATAATATTTTCGCTTAAAGTTCCGGATACAAATGACGGAGCTTTATGCGAGCGTCGCTAGCTGTAAATTACCAGTTAACAACTCTTTTTTCAGCATTTCTTTGCACAATAAAACTTTTAACAGCATTCCTGAGGGCACTTATTTCGGCGACTCTAAAGGGAATGCATTGGCGAACCTATCTCCGCTATGTTAAGCCAGGAACCGTGCTTGAGTGTGTAATGCAGTTTCAGCTTTTCGCGTAACCGATGTACTTCTTCCGGATCAAACGCTTCATATAGAGATGAAAGTTTATGGGTGTTCAGATTGTCCATCACAAGTATTACTTTCTTCGCTGTCGGGTAATGGACATCGACTAAATCACGAATGAATTGCGCCCAATCTTTCTTTGCTCGTTTGTTTTCGACTTCGGCAACCATCTTACCTGTTAAAGGCTCTACAGCTAAAAACAATTCGGCTACGCCTAAACGGACATATTCATTATCAACTTTCTCGATGCTGCCGGACTTGGCCGGCAGCGATTGCCTGACTTCACCTATGAACTGTTTCGGAGACTCGTCCATACAAATAACCGGATAGGCCCGATCGTAAGGGCGCTGATAAACATCCAATACATCTTCCATGCAAGTCACAAACTCGGCGTCGTGGTGCGGCGGTATCTTCCAGTATTCACTCAGGTGAGGCTTAAATTCGTAATGACATGGAGCCCCTTTGCTCCCGGCGAGATTGAGAGAGCAAAATGAAAGTGTCAAATTTCTCGTTAAAGGTGATTCCATGTCAGTTAGAAGGATACTCGCAAAAACGATCGATACGGATCTTGAATACGAAGTCATCGGTATAGATTTGGCTAAGAATTGCGTCAGTGCTGCTCTGTTAACAACAGATGGTGAAGTAGTCGGCATCGACCGTCTTGACTATTCTGAGCTCGAGAAAAGTGCTCAGGCGCTCAGTCCTACGACGTTCGCCATGGAGCCGTGCACTGAAATGAATTATTTAGGGAAGTTCTGCAAAATACGTAATTATTCCCATTCGCCCATCGGAGACTTAATTTTCGAAGAATCTGGCAGAAATTTTCCATCGGGGAGGAATTGATCAGGGCCTAATCAATCAATTTCCTCCCTCATAGATATAATTATCCTAGGCGAAGCTAACCTTGGTTCGATTTTCGAAGCAATTTCCGATGAACATGTTGGCAATCGAGGCCAGGCGTCGTATTTTTGGCCAGCCCTCTGTATCTCAAAATCGTGTTTACTTAGCAAAGTAAATAAGTTAAGAGCTAAAAAATAGACCTCATGGGCGTTGCCACACAAAAGGTCAATCAGAATCTGTCAAACTCAGGCTTTATGAAGCATTCGATCCAGAGGAAGCGCACCGGTTACGCGATAAGCTGGAGCTGCACTACACGCCCAAGCACGGTTCCTGGCTTAACGTAGCGGAGATAGGCTTTAGCATATTGAAGCGACAATGCATTCCGTTTAGAGTCGCCGATATAAACGTTCTCCGGAACACCGTTAACAGTTTTATTGCTCAGAGAAATGCTGAAAAAAGAGTCGTCAATTGGCAATTTACAGCTAGCGACGCTCGCATAAAGCTCCGGCATTTATATCCGGATCTTTAAACGAAAATATTATTGTTACAAGGTGCTAGCTTTTTTTCTCTCTCAATTGAATTGAAAGAATTAGAGGGGTGATGGTCTGATAAAAGTCAAATTTTGCAACGTCCCCTTCTTGGCGTTAGCCGTCGATCTCCACAAAATCTGCGAGGCTAAAGGTCAATACTTCTCCGCTCCCTAGAGTTTGGTTAAACAGTTACATGTGACGTTAGCGTCAAGTGCTCTATTAACTGCCTAATTCTTTTTCATTGAATCTGTCGTTGAGACAATCAAAAGCGAGCTTCTAAACCACTGCAGAAGGGGATCTTTATCCGTCTTCTCATGCCAAATAAGACGTGGAATTTGGACCTTTCCAGGGGTTCTCGTCTTCACCTCTGTGATGCCATATCGAAGTATTAACTTCTCTGAGGTCTTACGGGGAGCGACCAATAGACAGTCGCACGTTTCAAGGCTCGGGACAAAAGGAAGAAAGTAAGGACTGATTACCAAACTTCTTGCATTCTTCCAGCGGGGAAATGCCTCTTCACGCAAGGTCCTACAACTGCTCTGAGGTTCGCCGACTCGTATATCGATAAACGGATAGCGGCAAATCTCTGCATCACTTACCGCTTCCCCAGTACGCGCCAAAGGGTGATCAGTACGTGCCAGTAGACAATATTCATTTTTAGATAAATTAAGGCTCTTAAAACCCGGGGGAAGAGATTTCACGATAGGCGAAATAAAGAAATCGAGTTCGCTCCGTTGTACCTTTTCAAATTTGTTTCCCTTTAACTCCTCAAACTTAAGCTGAATTCCTGGTGCACGAGCAAGGATGAAGTGGAGGATGCCTGGAAAAATACTGTAAGGCGCATTGTCTACACAACCAATACGTATCGTGCGTGAAACTTTAGAAAGACAAAAGGTTTCTTGGGAAATAAGGGCCTCAAGCGCAAACACGGCAGCATTCACCTTTTCCACCACTTCTTCTGCTCTGCTAGTAGGCACAAGTCCGTTCTTTGCCTTAATGAAAAGTCTGTCGTCAAATATGTTTCGCAAATGAGTGAGGTAGTGACTAGCTGTCGGCGTGGTCAGCGACAATTTTGCGGCCGCTGCTGTCAAATTACTTTCTTTAAAAAGTTCCTGCAAAAGCCGCAACTCCACAAACGATGGATATTCTTTCATTATTTGAAATTTAATGTTTAAACTATTTCAAAAGTATAAATGGAATTGACAATTTTCCTCTCTTGAGTCAGCTCCTAGAATTTTCCGCATGTTCTTTATCCATTTCGACTTATTCGAAAAGCACCTCACAGGAGAAAACATGCAAAAGAAACTTGTTGTTCGTACCATGATTGCCGCTGTTGCCTTTGCATTAGCAGGCGGGGCCTTCGCTGCCGGCGGTTCTTCCGGACCTGCCGTCAAATACCCGAAACAAGGCCAAATCGGGGAAATTATTACTAATCCTTACCGCATCGCTCCCTTAACCGCTATCATCCGCAATGGCGGATACAAACTTGAAAATGTTTCCGTTCGCATCGTACCGAAAAAGGACGGTCAGGAAATCAGCTACAAGGTCACCCCTGAAGAAGTTATGACTCATGCTGGCATTCCGGTCTTCGGACTCTATCCGGACTACGTGAACACGATAGAAGTGACCTATACCCGTATCGACGCAAAAGGCGAGAAAAAAGACATCAAAGAGTCCTACCAAGTTTATGCTCCACCCGTTTACGGTGAAGTGAACGGCAGCCCTTCGCTTAAGTCCACTATGTTTGACACCACAGTTGTCAAAGTTGATCCAAAATATAAGGATCGTCTCTATCTCGTCAACAACCTCCTTACCGCTCCTTCCAAAGGTGCCCGCTTCATCTGGAATAACCCAACCGGAGGCGCTATTGAATGGACCTTCTATCCTCAGAACGCGATCATCGATACCACGGGGGCTGTACGTTGGTATCTTCTGCCAGATTCGATCTACAACATGGAAGATCCGTACCGCGCAGGCGTCATGATGGGTTTCCAACAGGGTAAGGACGGAGCTCTAACTTGGGGGTACGGCCAACGCTACGTTAAGTACGACATCATGGGACGTGAAATTTTTAACCGCAGATTGCCGCCTGCTTACAACGATTTCTCACACTCCTTTGATCAGGCCCAAAACGGAAATTATCTGCTACGTGTAGCTTCCAGCGATTACAAGAGACCCGACGGAAAGAATGTCCGTACTGTCCGCGACGTAATTGTTGAACTCTCACCAGAAGGTAAAGTTGTAGACGAATGGCGCCTCTTTGATATCCTCGACCCGTATCGTGACATCGTCATTAAGTCTCTTGATCAAGGCGCAGTTTGCCTGAACCTTGATGCTTCTCATGCTGGCAAATCTCTTTCGGCCGAAGACCTTGCCAAAATGGAAAAATCCGACACATTCGGTGATATCTCCGGCGTAGGGGCTGGCCGTAACTGGGCTCACGTCAACTCCGTCGACTATGATCCGACAGATGACTCTATCATCATTAGTTCCCGCCATCAGTCTGCCATCATCAAAATTGGTCGGGACAAGAAAGTTAAGTGGATCCTCTCCGCCCCGGACGGCTGGAAAGGGGATCTCGCCAAAAAAGTTCTCAAACCCATTGATAAGGACGGTAAGCCTGTCAAATGTGAAAACGGCAAGTGCGAAGGTAACTTTGACTACACCTGGACGCAGCACACCGCTTTCCGTATCGATTCCAAGAGCAATAAAGACGTAGTTTATGTCACTGCTTTCGATAACGGTGACGGCCGCGGCTTTGAGCAGCCTGCCATGCCAACCATGAAATACAGCCGTGCAGTGGTCTATAAGATTGACCAGAAGAATGGCACGGTTCAACAGGTTTGGGAATTCGGCAAAGAGCGAGGCCACAATTGGTACAGCCCCGTTACCTCACTCACCCAATACGAACCTGACAAAGACTCCGTCATGGTTTACTCTGCAACACCCGAAATGCAGCTTCAAAACGGACGAGCAATCGGCAATCCGTCGCCCTACCTCATGGAATTTGACTGGGGCAAAAAGGATCCAGCCGTAGAAATCCGCATCAACGGCTCCATGGGTTACCAGGCAATGCCTTTCCGCATCAATAAGGCCTTTGGCCAGTCCAGTAAAAAGGAAAGTACCAAGTAGCAAATCCGTTTCCTGAAACTTAACTAGTTTCGGAGAAGAGCGAGACTCTTCTCCGAAAGCCAAAACTTTTTCTCATCGTCAAATACACAAGTTAGAAAAACATCATGAGTATCACAAGAAGAAATGCTATGGGCGCAGTACTTGCGTTTTCCATGGCCCTAACCGCTCCACTTTCTTTTGCTGCAGTAACAGAAGGCACGGACTACGTGGTCCTTGAAAGCCCGGTCGATATCGGCAAAGGAACCGTTATTAAAGTCTTCAGTTACGACTGCCCCTTCTGCTATAAATACGCTAAAGCCGTCGACAAAGCTGTTATGGGAAAACTCCCGGACATGGAATTCGTCCCTTTCCATTTGAAGACAAAAGGAAAATACGGCCTCCAAGGTTCAACTCTCTTTGCTGTAGCCCTTGTTAAAGACAAAGCTGCCGGACTGAAACCCTTAGATCCCAAGTCCAACTTCCACAAGATCGAAATGGCCCTCTATAAGGCCTATCACGACAAAAAGGAACGTTGGAACGATGGTGCCGATCCGGATGCGTTTATCAAGACCGGACTCGATGCTGTTGGTTGGAATCGTGCGCAATACGACAAAGACGCAACTGACCCAAAGGTAAAAGAACTCATTGATCTCTGGGAAGTTTCCTACCCCATCGCCAAGGTTCAAGGTGTCCCGGCTTACGTGGTCAACGGAAAATATCTTCTAATGACTAAGAACATCATGTCACTTGACAGCATGGTCAACAAGATCAAAGAGTTATCCGCAAAATAACGAAGACGGAGTACACCATGCAATTTTTCAGCAATTTGGCGAAGTCTCCAGTCGAGACCCTCGATACGTGGCAGAAAACTCGCTACCCTTGGGCCATCATGGCAGCTACAATGGCCGGCCTCGTGCTTGTCGCTCACTTTGTATTCCAGGAGTGGCTTTACATGGCGCCCTGCGAACAGTGCGTCTACATCCGCTATGGCAACCTTGTGATGGCCTTAGGAGGCTTGATCGCACTTATCAATCCACGGATCCTCGCACTAAGACTTGCTGCTTATGCAGTTAGCTTCTACGGACTCATCTACACGATGATCTGCAGCTGGAAACTTATGGCGATCCATGATGCAGTGCATTCAGACGATCCGGCCGCGACCTTCGGTATTCAGGGTTGCTCTGCGGAAGCCCATTATCCGTTTGATCTCCCTTTGGCACAATGGGCGCCAGGGTGGTTTCAACAGACCGGCGACTGTGGTTACGACAGTCCGATGCCCCCGGAAGGAGTAGACCTTTCCGGTCTGAGAGGCTTCCTCGTCGATCTGTATCAAAGCTATGACGGCTGGTATCTTATCCCGCAATGGCACTTTATGGACATGGCAGAGTGCTGCATGCTCGCCTGTGTTATTGCCGGCGCAGTGCTTCTCGCTATGTTTGCTAGTTCAATTGCCGCGCAGATGATGCACAAATCGACGCTCATTCGGAAACCAGTATAAAAACTCAAAAAACCTGGAATCTTCTGCGGAACATACATAATCCCGTACTCTCTTGAAATAGCCTGTGATTATTTTTGATCGGGCTATTTTTTTACTAATTTTTGTTTTTTTTATAAAAAATATATGGCATTTTTATAGTAATAGGTCTATTACGATGGGTCGCTCTAGGGTTTAAGATGCTCCTCATTTCAGCCTCCACACTTACGTCAGGAAAGACACTTACGGCGAGACTTACAGAAATGAATGGGATCCGGAAAAGAAACGCTCCTGTATCGCACAAAGAAAGTACGTCGGAGCCTTAGATACAGCGATCGGAAGAGTTCGGGTCGGCAAGGAATATCTTTTCGAGAATCCTCAGAACGAAGGTTAGATCCTTTATTACGAAGATAAACAGCTTGTTTAATGAACACGGAAGAAGTTCAGGAAGAGCTGGACAAAAGGATTCCGAGTCCTCTTAATGACATTGTCAACTACAGTGTCCCTGCTACCTGCTGGCTGAGTACTCTGCAAGGCGTAAAGCTCGAAAACTTAAAAGAGACTTTCGGAGCGGAAGTCAGGGCGGGCTTATTGATGCACTAATCGTCCTTCTCAGGACTTTTGCAACATCCCCTTTTTGAAAATACCTTAGAAGTCAAAAGGCCTCCGAAGAGGCCCTTTGAATATGGTATTTTCTATGAATTATTTTCCGTTAACTGCGTCCTTGAACATTTTCCCGGCTACAAATTTCGGCTGCACAGAAGCCGGAATTTTGATTTCTTTGCCGGTAGCCGGATTACGTCCGGTTCTAGCAGCACGTTCGGCAGATTTAAAAGTACCGAAACCGATCAACGCGATTTCATCACCAGCCTTTACCGTTTTGACCACTTGGGCAATAAGGGCCTCTAAAATTTCTTTGACGTCGGCCTTGGATTTTCCGGTTTCTTCGGCAACGGCTGCAACCAATTCAGTTTTGTTAAATTCGTTTCTCCTTAAAAAATTGGGGGTTTGTAAAAAGTAAGAGTAAACCTTAATAGGGGTTTTCCTAATCTCTCTTTTTATAGGAATATCAAATTTTATAATCGTCGAACCTTGCTGATCTTGCAAGACAAATTAGTACTCAATAAATGCAAAGGATTGAACATGAAGAAACAACTTCTTGCTATGGCTCTTGGTCTCACGTTTGCAGTTGCTGCAAACGCCGCTGACGCACAGTATCGGCTTGTTATTCACGGTGGCGCCGGCAACATTACTGCTGACCGTTTTACCCCTGAACAACAAGCTGAATACCATGCAGGTCTCCAAAAGGCCCTTCTTGCTGGTAACAAAGTTTTAGCTAGTGGTGGTACGGCTATTGATGCAGTGAAGGCTGCTATCAACGAAATGGAACTCAATCCGATCTTTAATGCTGGTCGTGGTGCTGTGTTCACAAATGAAGGTAAGAACGAACTTGACTCTTCTATCATGGACGGTAAGACCCTTATGGCAGGTGCCGTTGCTGGTGTTACCAATATTAAGCACCCGATTAATTGTGCAGACATCGTTCGCACGAAGTCTCCTCACGTTATGATGGCGACGAAGGGTGCAGAAAAGTTCTGTGCTCAAAACGGTGCAGAAACGGTTGATCCGAAGTGGTTCTTCACGCAAAACCGTTATGACCAGCTCAAGAAAGCTCAAGAAAAAGAACAAGTTATTCTTGACCACGATGGCGCTACAAAGAAAAAGACTGCTAACGCAGAGCTCTACATTGATCCGTTAATGTATGACTATAAGTATGGTACGGTTGGTGCTGTTGCCTTAGATAAAGACGGTAACCTTGCAGCAGGTACCTCCACGGGTGGTATGACCAATAAGCGCTATGGTCGCATCGGTGACAGTCCTGTGATTGGTGCTGGTACCTATGCTAATAATAAGTCCGTCGCAGTATCTGCAACGGGTTCTGGCGAAAAGTTCATCCGTACGTCTGCCGCTTTCAATGTTCACTCCCGTTACACGCACTTAGGTGAAAATGTTCAAAAGGCTGGTGACGCAGTGATCAAAGAAATCGGTGACATCAAGGGCACGGGCGGTATGATTATTCTCGACGCTAAGGGTAACTTCGCCTTCCCGATGAACTCCGGTGGTATGCACCGCGGTATGATCGACTCTAAGGGCGTCCCGATGACCGCTATGTTCGGTGATGAACAATTGCGTCATTTCAAAGCTAAGTAATCTATAGCCTATCGGAGGGGGTGGCGATAAGCCACCCTTCCACACCACCGGGCATACGGGTCCGTACACGGCGGTTCCTCTAAACATCTAGCCCTACAAGTCCGTCAAGCAGAGCCATCCATGCTTGCGTTTTGGGGCTAATTTTATCTTGTTTCTCGGGCTCTTCTTCTTTCAACTTGAGAGTCCGTATTTTGCGGCTCCGGGCAATTCGCATTCGGCCCGACAAATTTGAATTGCTCAGTGAGCACTTTCCTCAAAAATTGCTTTCGGGTTTCGCATTCTGAATACTGCCAGCGCAGACTCTCTACCAAACGAGAGTCGGAAAATAAACGAGGTTTGCTCAGCTGCTCTATGGCGTCCAAAACGTCCTTGGCTTCTATGAAAATAGCGACATCTCGGCGCCCGGCAAGCTCGGCCCGCTTTTCTTCAAGCCACTTCTTGACTGACTCATTCATTTTCCTTCTCCGTTTTCTTTACCGCTGATCTTATTTTTAATCTATCTTTGTGCTGCGAAAGAAATTCGTCAATCTCTTTGATATGCAAACCTATTTTTTGATCCAGCTGTTTCAGGACCGCCGGTATCGCAGCAATGTCTGAAGGGTTCAATTCTCCCGATTTATTCTGTTCATTCAAAACTCTGGCGATCTGGTTCAAGTTCACGCCGATCCGATTCAATGAAAGAGTTGAATCGGATATAAGCTGATACTGTTTCGGATCAATTTGGGATTTATCCAACAGCAATTCTCTGACGGCAGATACGATTAATGCCTGACGTGTTTGTCCTCGGACTGCCGCTAATTTCCTGATAGCTTCCAGCTCGCTTTTTGTCATTCGGAGCTTGATTGGGAACTTATCTTCTTCGCAGCTTTCTCTGTCAACATCAAGCGATACTTTTAACTCCGGCAAGTTAAGAGATTCCTTTATGACTTCTTTTATGACGAAGTGGGTGTAGGCAGATAGATTCATATTATTAAGCCGGGCAAGCTGCTTCCAGATGTCTTTTTCTTCCTGCGTCAGCCATACACTCATTGATGTTTTATCTTTATTCATACCAAGACTGAGGGGAACTATGCCCCTTTTTATCAAGCTTCTATGATGCGATTTAACGTCACGTCCTCAGCCGGAACTTCCTCTTCCGTACCGTCCTCATATTTGACAACAACGAAACCGTCTAAAGATTTTTTCTTATAAAGCAGCTCGCATTCTCTGCCTTCAATCAGGCAAAGGATCATGGGTTTTTTATAAGTAGATTCTTCAGATTGCACCTGCAAAAAGTCATCCGCAGCGGTTTCAAGTTCTTCAGATTTCTCAGAATGTTCTTCTTCGTCGGATGTGGTCTTTTCCTCATAGTTGTCGATTGAACCGCATTCTTCCGGCGTTTCAATCTCTTTTTTCAGACCCTCTTCTGAGTTAACTATTTCGGCTTCTTCAGATTCGCTGTCTGCCTCTTCCGGCTTATTCTCTGACTCTTCAGAGGCAACTATATCTTTCGTTGCTGGTGAGACTGATGTATCTAAAACAGGTTCATCCGACACTTGGTCTGAAGGCTGAGATATATCTTCTTGGTCTTGAAAAGTTTGTACGTACAAACTTTTTGGTTCAAACTTTCGGGCTTCAGCTTGACTGATTTTTTCGTTTTCGGCTACAAATTTCGCTGTCTCCTCGGGATATTCCTGCCAAGTTTTGAAAAGGGCATAAGCAGACTGAATACTACCGATTTTTTTTGAGGTTAACGCTTCTTTAATGCATTCCGGCAATTCCGGCCATACGGCATATTGAGAAACGATAGCCTTATTCAAACCCAATTTTTCGACTACTTCAGCTTGTTTATCACCGGCCTCCAACTGTCGGCATATAAACTCTGCGATTTCGACCACAGTCAGATTGGCTCTTTTAATGTTCTCGGCCATTTGGACATAACCGATTTCTTCCGGTTTGAGCGTCTTTTTGACAATTGCGCGGATTGTTTTGGCTCCGTTCAGCTTTACAGCCCGGAACCGTCTTTCTCCGGCAATGATGTAATACTCGCCTTCTTTGTCCGGCGAAGGGCGCAGGACAATCGGCTGGATAAGACCGTGGGTTTTAATGCTTTCTGCGAGTTCCTTTAAAGAATCCTCGTCAAACTCTTTACGAGGCTGCTGCGGATCGGCTTTAATAACTTCGAGCTCGACATCCCGCATTGTCTCTTCAGGTACTTCTGAGCGTCTATGAGTAAAGTCTTTAGCTGCTTTATTGATATTGCCTAAGTTCAGATTTAATCCCATTTTCGTTTCCCTTATTAAGGTTCAGCAACAGGCTGAACATCAACTGCTACCAATTTGTCACTGTCTTCGGATTTCTTAATTTGAATTTGTTTCTGAGGCGTTAATCCGAGCTGCTTAAATATTGATACCCAAACTCTTGCCAATTCGAGCGCTTCGCGTCTTGGTTTGCCGTTTTCGCTGAAAAATACGGGACGGCAAAACTGCTGCGCAGCTGTGTATTCGCTTCTGTCATAGATGCAGCACACGCCTTCAAACTTTCCGGTTTTCGGCTCGTATTTCTTCAGAAGCAGATTTTGGGTTTGCTCGATAACCCATTCAAAGTTTTTCTTTTGAATGCCCTGCATCTTCACCATGCTCATCAGCAGCCCCAAAAATTCCAAGGAATTGTTCACGTTCTCCTGAATAACCTTTGCACGCGCTAAAGTTTTTTCGACCCCACTGATAGATTCTGATTTGACCTGAAAAGGGATTAGGTAATGGGTGCTCAGGCTTAGTGCAATCAGCTGACGAACATCGGCGCTCGGTGAGCAATCAATAATGCACAGGTCGAAATTGTCACTCACGGCGTCCAATGCCGAATAAAGATTTTGTGTGATTCCTGCGGCATCCCTCATGCTTTCCAACTCAAGCAGATTGTCGTCTCCGGGAATGACCATGAAAGGCTCTTCAGCCTTCACCAAGCCACCGTTTTTCATGATTAAACCAGCGGTTGTATCGGTCGGAACGCATAAACCTGAGTTAATCAGAATATCGCTTGTATTTCTTTGCTGATCCAAATCGACAACAAGAACTCGGTTGCCGAGTTTGAAACGACAGAAAAGCGCAAATTGCGTGGCGATAAATGACTTGCCTACGCCGCCTTTCTCATTGATGATTGCTAATGTTTTCATACTACCCCTTTTGTTAATCATTGATCTTTTTAAAAGCCGTGATTTCTTCAGAATAAAATGTCCAATTTCCTTTCTTCCATCCGGCGCTTCTTTGCAAGCCGCCTTTTAGCATGACTTCATAAACCTCTTCCGAGTCGGGGTTAAATTTCGGGTATGCATTCCAGCCGCCGGGATCGAATTCTGTTTGATTCTCCAAGACTGCCTCAGCCGGGCGCGGTGAAAACTCTCTGTACGCAGCAATTTGATTTTCAAACCGAACCCAGTATTTATCTTTGGTAATTTTTCCGGTACGGTATGACCCGTTTTTCAGTTTGACCAACCAATAATCGCACTCTCTGGTTTCACCGTTAATGGCCGGTTCAGTATCCAGTCTGGGCGGTATGACATCAGGCCATGCATTCCATTCGTGAGGCCGGTACTGTGACTCTTTAAGAAGGTGCGCTCTATCTGCAATCACATCTATCTGTTTGCCCGTGATACTTAAATCTGAAGGGATACTGAATACCAAATTATTGGCATTTCGATTCTCAAAGGCCGCTGAAAAGATTTCAGGAAAGACTGAATCATCTTTCATCAGCATTCGAATTGAACCGATCAAAGTCTGATCGCAAAGTTCTTCCGGATTAAAGGGTGCTGTCATGTTTTTCTCCTAGGGTTTTATATTTAGAGGTCGCCAAGCCACAACTTCCGTTGTCACCGGGTGAACCAAACCGCCCTCATACTCAACGGTAAAAGTTACATCACTGCTAAATGTCTCAGTCCAATACCCGCGTGTCTCATAGGTTTTGTCGGCTCCTTCGGGGCGGTAAGCTAAACGAACGACCTTAAATTGTTCCGGCAGCGGTTCAATCTGCCCCGAAAGAACCTTTTGCCAGTCGATCTTTTTCCATGATTTATTTAGAGATTGAATCAGGCGCATGATTCCTCCTCCTTTGAAAAGGAAAAACGTGTAGGCTTAAGCGCCTTGGTTTTTCTATAGAGAATGCTTTCCGAGAGGGAGGCAGAAGCCCCTTTTGAGATGAAATCTTCTAATTTTCTTAAGGGAAGAAAAACACGGGACTCGACCCGCACTGGCCGGTGCGGGAGGAATCCCTGAGAAATAAGGAGATTAGTCGTGAAACGTAAACAAGTACGACTATTTCTGCTCCTTATCGTGCTGAGGGAATTATCCGTCAGAGCTGACTTCGTTGTCAACTTTGAAGGCTCTGTTTCCTTAGCGGTAATTGGAGCAGCCGCGCTATTGTTCTTAATTAAGGAATAGTGCTCGATGCCGGGACGGTTGTTTTGTTCCGGCATTTTTTCTGCTAAGAATGCCGAGAGAGATTCAGTCGGTTTCCTGTAAAATGCCCTACGCGGAATAAGCGGGCTCTCCGGGCGCAAAAGCCGGGCCCCGGCTGATTTCCTTGATTGTTTGTAAAAGAAAAGGTCGTTGTCGGCGGTATAAGATTCTCGCCGAGGATTCCCTGAAAGGGATGAAAGGCGGTACGGGTGTTCATTTCGACCCCGTAAAACGGCAACGGCCCAACTGCTGAGAACAGTCGAGCCGAAGTCAATCAAGGGAGCACTAGCGATGCAGTCGAAGAACTCGCTAATCTCCGTAGAGATATTAACACAAGTAAACAGAGAAGGCTTTAACTTCAAAGTTAAAGTTGCGGTGCCTTTGGCGCTGCTAGTGTTGATTATCTCGGCAGTCGCTGACAGTTGGTTTTCATAACCGTCAGCTGCGTTGAGGTTTAACGCAGGAAGTCCCGGTTCGGGGCTTCCGGCTGTTTTTTGTCTGAGGTTGTTCGGCATAACTGTCTCGGTTACTGTTTCTTGCGGAATAACGGAAATTTCGTTCCGTGCAGGTCGATAAAAGAAATCTCTGTGAATAATTCAGATGCCTGAAGCGCTTCGAGGCACATTCGGAATCCGTTTGTTCTTGAATCTATTTCCGGGCATTCTTTTCGGAATCTTTTGAGCGCTTGTTTAAAGAGTTCGTCGTCCAGACAGGAAATCAAATACTGCTTCTCTCCCATTGATTCATAAATGAACCTGTCCAAAGACTTTTTCTGCTGTCCTGATTTCATTTTGTCCCTCTGTAACTTTCCCAGTTGAAAACGACAAAAGTGTTGGTCTCAAAGATCCGATCTACAGTGCGTTCGTCCATAAACTCTTCCAAGGAATCTTCCCCGCGCAGGGAAAGGTTAGAAATGAGGATCGTCGGCTTTAATTGTTCGTAACGGTCATTGATGATGGTGAAAAACAGATCTTTTTCTCTCGGAGAAATCTCACGATTCGTACCGATTTCGTCGATGACCAAGCAGTCCAGTCCGGCCAGCTTCTTAAGGTACTTTTTCTGAGAATCATCCGTCGAGTTCCATGTTGCCTTCACAGCCGTAAAGACTTGATCCAGAGACGTGTAAAGCGCTGCTTTCTTTCCGGCAATAATCTCTTTCAGCAAGGAACAAGCCAAATGCGTTTTTCCGGTTCCGGGGCGCCCGGTCAAAAGCAGTCCGTGCCCCGTTTTACGGTAATCCCCGAAACGCTTCACAAAGTCTCGGCAAAGGGTTACTGCGGCCCTTTGCCCGTCGTTCGTCACTTCATAGGTTTCAAAGGTTTGATCTGTGAATCTGGCAGGTATCAGCGCTTGGCCGAACGCGGCTTGACAGCGTTTTTCTGCTTCACAAAGCGGACAGCCGTTTGTGTAGCGCGTCCCTGAGGCATCCGTTATGGAGTACACGTAGGACGTACCGTGAACCGGACAGGTTTTGAAAGTCTTTTGGACGTTATCGGTATCAGATGACATGGCGTTCCTTGGGTTAGTAATCGTTGGGGTTAGTGTTCGTAATTCGGATCAAGGCTGTAGGAGCCGTCGGGATTCTTGATTAACCCTTCCGTCCAGTCTCTGTCCGAATACTTCTTTTTCTTCGGAACGTAATTCGGGTCGGGGCTCCAAGATCCGTCGGGGTTTTGAATCAGTCCTTCCGTGTAATCCCGCTCGGATTTTTTCTTTTTCCGACGTGTTTTAACGGTGACCGTTTCTCTTTCCAACGCGGAGATCACGTAAGCGATTGATCCCGAAAACATAGCCCCTTCAGAACGTTTTTGTTCTTTGCATCTGGCAATCAGCTGGTCAAAAGCCTCTTGATCGAACCGAGGAAGAACTTCGGAAAAAAGCGCATTGAAGCGGGTTTGATTTCGGTCGGAGCGTGAAACCCATGCTTCGAGAAACTTTTTGTCCAGACCGGATTCAACCAAAAGCGTTTGGGCTTCCTGAAGCGTCCAAACTTTTCCGGCTGAGAATTTTTCGTTTTCGCGCGAATTTTGATTTTTTAAATTTTCAGTTTTTTCTTTAACCGATTCCGATACCGATTCCGATTTATTTTTATTATTTTTATTAATTAAAAAATTATCAGATATCGGATTATCGGACGCGCATACGTGCGCGAGGGACGGACCGGCTTCCGGCTCAAACTCGGGAGCATTGGGCAAATTTTCTGATTTTCCTTGAAAATCAAAGGATTGTGCTTTGTCAGTTGTAGCAAAATTTTCGTTTGCTAGATTTTTGCCAGCAGTTTGCTTGGCATTTGCTACAACTTTGCTAGAACTTTGCAAGTCGTTTGCTACGGTTTTGCTAGGAGTTTGGTAGCCGTTTGCAAGCTCTTTGCTAGAAGTTTGCTTGGCGTTTGCTACAACTTTGCTAGAACTTTGCAAGCCGTTTGCTACAGTTTTGCTAGGAGTTTGGTAGCCGTTTGCTAAAGGTTTGCCAGAGGTTTCCTTGATCTCTTCCGGTTCATCGCCAATTGTTTGCTGCTCTTCCGTAACTTCGTTGACAGAGATTTCTTCATCAAAAACGGGAGAATTTTGATTTTTTCGGTTTCGGGCTTTCGTTAAGCCGCCTTTCATTCCGGCCAGAGCTCGGGCGACTCGTTTTTGAACTTCTTTTTCGATTAAATTCTCTAATTGTTCTGACTGGCTATCCACTGAAGGAGACTTCCATAGTCCTTCTTTGGTTTGAACGAAGTAGTTATTTAAAAAACGTTGTAAGTTTTCGTCCAATGGAATTTCAACATTTGCGATACCTGCTATCTCAAATTCGTTTAATGGTTCTTCTTTAAAACAGTAAGAGGTTTGTAACTTAAATAAGAGAATCTTGTACTTATCTGGCAGCGATGAAAATTCCCTTGTAAAGTCTTCTAGTGTCAGTTGATAGAGTCTCATATAAGTTGAACCTTTTTGTCCCTGCATAAGAATCTTTTTGTGTAAGGACAAAAACTGTAATAAATTAATATTGAGATTAGTTTATATGAGATGTGCTAATAT
>ENA-UERY01000501-UERY01000501.1-human-gut-metagenome-genome-assembly--contig:-NODE-501-length-32854-cov-5.127315_pt1 | contig 32854 bp, 29 predicted proteins | sample MGYA00242989_ERZ507990 | MGnify/ENA primary metagenome ERZ507990 (study PRJEB26167, sample SAMN06115529) | human gut metagenome | host: Homo sapiens | place: China:Fujian | collected 2015-08-26...
AAAGAAATCAGGGAATTAGTTGAAGAAAAATAGCCCGATTAAAAAAAATCACGGGCTATTTCACGGGAGTTTGGGTTATATCACCGTCATGAATGACGGTGATATAAGGGCCCTGTTGATAAAACAAAGGCCGGGCAAATTTGACCGACCTTTGCTTGTAAGCGGCTAACCTCATGCCGCTTCTAGAGAATTAAAAGCTGCTTCGACGTTATCTAACTTCTCTTGGTTCAGAAGCCGATTCGCTGACAGGGATAGGAACTAAAGCCGGCTGCGGAGCGAGGACTTCTTCGATTTCGTTCTCAATCTTTTCTTCGATCTCTTCTAAAAGATCTGGCTCGGTCTTCTTCTTGCTCAGCGTTTCTTTTAATTGCTCCTTATCTAATTCTCCGACCCAGCGGCCGACGACGACGCAGGCAATACCGTTGCCGATCATGTTGGTAATCGATCTTGCTTCGCTCATGAAGCGGTCAACACCGAGAATCAGTGCCAATCCGGCAACCGGAATGTCTCCGACGGCTGAAAGCGTGGCTGCGAGCACAATAAATCCGGAACCGGAAACGCCTGCAGCGCCTTTACTTGTTAAAAGAAGAACGGTTAAAAGCGTAGCCTGCTGAGTAAAGGTCATTTGAATATCGCAGGCTTGCGCAATAAATACCGCTGCCATGGTGAGATAAATCGCGGTTCCGTCAAGGTTGAAAGAATATCCGGTCGGGATTACAAGGCCGGTCACAGAACGGCTCACGCCGGCTTTCTGCATCTTTGTGATCATCTGCGGAAGGACAGCTTCAGAGGAAGATGTACCGAGAACGATCAGAAGTTCCTCTTTAATGTAAGCAAGATAGCGGAAAATCGAGAAACCGTTGAAGCGGCAGATTGCACCCAGGATGCCCAGAACAAAGAACACACAGGTGGCATAAAACACCAGCATGAGTTTGCCTAACGGAAGCAGGGAATGAATGCCGTACTTACCGATGGTGAAGGCCATAGCGCCGAACGCACCGATAGGCGCAACTTTCATGATCCAGTTGATCATGAGGAAGAGAATCTCGGATCCCTTCTTAATGAGTTCGTAGATGGGATGCTGAGAGCCGCCTAAGAACTGAAGTGCAAATCCGAAAATAATTGAAAAGAACAAGACTTGAAGAATATCGCCTTGTGCAAAAGCGCCTACCACGGACGAAGGAATAATGTGGAAAATGAAGTCCAGTGTGGACTGCGGCTTTTCTGCCGTTGCGTACATTGAGACCGAGTTCACATCCAAGGTCGCGGGATCCACGTGCATGCCGGCGCCGGGCTGAAGAACATTGACAAGGAAAAGTCCGACAAGAAGTGCGAGCGTCGTGACGATTTCAAAGTAGAGAAGGGCAATGCCGCCGACCTTGCCGACTTTCTTCATGTCTTCCATTCCGGCAATACCGATGACCACCGTACAGAAAATCACCGGGGCAATGAGCATTTTGATGAGCTTAATGAAACCGTCGCCGAGCGGTTTCATTGACGCGCCGATATCCGGAAAGAAAAAACCTAAAAGAACACCGATCACAATGGCAGCAAGAACTTGAACGTAAAGCACCTTATAAAACGGTTTTTTCATTCATTTACTCCTAAGAAATGGGATTATTTCCCGTTAGTTAAGGGTTTTATCTAACAAAAACAATGAAGGAGTGATTGTAGGGTACGACTTTTACGTTCTTATGACATGTATCTCAAAAGAGGTATGCGGATACAATTTGTATTATTTCGTTGAGAATTTGTCCTTTTTGCTAAGAGCCACAAAAAATCCGAAGCGGTTAATGCTTCGGATTGCAAGGTGATCAAAAGCAGAAATTATTCCGCTGTCGGAGAGGCAATACCGCCGAAAGTCATAGAGGCGACATAAGCGGCTGTGAAGTCTTCAGGGGTCATACCCGGAACAGCAAAACGGAACTGTGTTGTCTGGCCCGGAGCAAGTGCCGGAGTGATTCGGGAGACAAGGAAAGCGCTCTTATAGGCATTCGGGTCTCCGTTGGCTTCTTTACCGTAAACACGGATATCAAAGCCGATGTTCGTGTAAGTAATGCTCTGCGGGTTAACGACCGTGAGAATGAAGTCGCTGCCTTTTTCGTTGCCGGACGGCTTGTCAATCGACATCAGAAAAGTAGCTCCGTTAACACGAATGCTGGAAAGCTTTCTGGCATCCGGCATTAACACGGCTGTGGACGGAGGAACCAGCATTTCAAGGTAATCGACCCGCTTCTGAAGCTGAAGCACGGTTGCTTTGAGATCTTGTACTTGCTGGGTAAGGGAAACCGGTTTTGCTTTTGCCGAAGTTGCAGTTGTTTGAGCCATAACAGAAGTGGATAAGCCTAAAGCGGCAGCTAAAAGAAAAGGAAGAGTTTTTGTGATCATGCAGACCTCCGTTAATTTTCACCACAGGATAACCACTCAATTCGGCTCGTGTTTTTTTTGGTGCGCATTTAAGGCACATCACCGCACGGCTCAAAAATAGAATGGAAACGCTTTGTTAGCGAACAAAAACCGTAATAATAACCGTTGAGTCCTAAAGTGTCGGAGAAGATAAAGTGAAGTGGTTCGGAGTGGATTATCGCTACGTGATTGCCGGAGTCAGCGCTGTTTTTATTTTGGCCTATGAATTTATCGGAAATAAATCCGAAGAAGTCAAAACTGATAAGCAGGAAGCACAGAACTCAAAGGCACTCAGCGTAGAAGCTCTGAATGAAAAACTCTCTTGCGCCTTAAGCGCTCAGTCCGCATCCCTCGAAGGCGCAAAAGCCTCTGTCCTGGGCCAAGACGAAAAGTCCCAAATCAACGTTCGCCTGAATTTTGTCGGTCGCAAAGGCTCTTCTTTTACGGAAGCAGAAAAGAAATACTTCAAAACCTTCCTTCTCGGCTTAACCTGTGTTGAGACGCCGGCCTACTACGACCACAACATCGGAAACGTCAATTATGAGTTTTTAGACGGAGAGGGCTCACGTTTTGACAGCGCGAAGATTCAAACGAAAGCTTGTCTGAACTTCGACAAGAGCCTGAATTCAACGCATATCTCCAGAGACCTGCTTCCGGCGATCGGCTCACTTTTGCGCGATCAGCCCAAGACGGCTCAGCAGCTGCTTAAAACGCCTTACGCCAAAATTCCCGAAATCGAAAGTGAGGACGGCTATGAAGTCACGCCTTTAGGTGTTTCCGATGAAGGCGTGATTCGCTACCGCATCAAACATACTCAGAATCTTGCCGCTAACTTCTCTCAGGAAGACAAACAGCGCTTAGTAACGGGAGGCTTCAACGGCGTTTGCCTCAATCAACAGTTCAGGGACAGATTCAAAGAAGGATTTCCTGCTTACGAAATCGAACACGTCGATAAAAACAATCAGCTGATCGATAAGGTTTTTGTCTCTGAAGATACGTGTCGAAGCGGAAGACCGGACGGCCGCTGATCATTCTGTTGTTTCGGATCCTTCTCGTGATGATTTCAGCCTGTAACATATACAGCAGCTAAACCAACAAGATTAAGACTATGGCTTCAAATTCCACATGGGGATCCAGAATCGGATTCATTCTGGCAAGTGCAGGCTCTGCCGTCGGCTTGGGCGCGATTTGGAAATTCCCTTATCTTGCCGGCAATAACGGCGGTTCCGTTTTCCTTCTCTCTTATCTGCTCTTTACCTTTACAGTTGGTGTGGCGATGCTCATCAGCGAGTATGTCATCGGCCGAGAAGGAAGAATGGGTGCGATCGGTTCCTTAAAGAAAGTGGTCGGCAAGCACTGGGGCGTGTTCGGCACGGTCGGTGTCGTTACCGCTTTTGCGATTCTTTGCTTTTACTCCTGCGTCGGCGGCTGGTGTATCAAGTATTTGATCGACGCATTTACAGGAACCGGAATTGTCTCTAATGCGGACGAACTCAATAAAAACTTCGGTTCGTTTGTGAGCAACGGCGCCTTAGCGTACTTCTATCAGATCATCTTCTTGCTCGCCAACGCGATGATTGTTTCTTTAGGCGTCCAGAAGGGTATCGAGAGACTGGCTAAGTTTTTGATGCCGGTTCTCTTTATCCTCATGCTCATCTTGATCGTTCGAGGATTAACACTTCCCGGCGCCGTTAAAGGTCTGGAATATCTCTTTAAACCGAATTGGAGCGGCTTTACTTCCTCTGCGATCTTTAACGCGATGGGCTTTACTTTCTTCTCGCTGTCTTTAGGTGCGGCCGTGATGGTGACCTATGCCGGCTACCTCTCCGAGAAAGCGAATCTTCTAACCTCCACGGCTTGGGTGGCATTCCTGGCGATCATGGCTGCTGTGCTCGGCGGCTTAATGGTGATGCCTGCCGTGTTTGCCTTTAATTTGTCCCCGACAGCAGGCCCCGGACTCACGTTTGTGACGATGCCGGCGATTTTCTCGCAGATGCCGTTCGGTGTTTTCTTTGCGATTCTGTTCTATTTCTGCTTGGTTGTTGCGGCGATTACGAGTTCAATGTCCATGCTTGAAGCCGTGGTGGCTTCTGTTTTGGACTACACGCGCCTCTCTCGTGCAGCCGTGACTTGGATCACAACTGCGCTGGCCGCTTTTATCGGCCTTTTCTGCACACTGAGCTTCGGCTCTCTGTCCGACTTTAAGATCTTCGGCAAGAACGTCTTTGATTTGCTCGACTTTCTTACCTGCAACGTCGGTATGCCGCTTTCCGAAATCGGCTTCAGCGTGGCCGCAGCTTGGATTGCCTGGAAGGTGACCGCTAAGCAGCTCACGAGCGCAGGTCCCGTGCAAACCTGGCTGCTTTGGGCGATTCGTATTGTGATCGGTATTTTGTCTCCGTTCTTGATTATCACCGTCGTTCTGACCGGTCTTCTGTAATCGAAGACGAACAAATACAAAATCGGCAGGCGAGCTTCTTGGCTTTCCTGCCGATTTTTCTTTGCGTTGTGCCGATTAGAACGGCACCGTTTCCACTAAGAGCGGGCCGATGCGAGGCAGGTCTTTCCAGCAGGTGGTGTAACCGGGACTTAAACGAGCGCGGGACATTTCCCAAGTGCTTTTGCCTAATTTAGAGGCCGCAAAACAGAGCGTATTTTTGCCGTAGCGCGTATTGATGGAGTCCATCAGTTCGCAGACGACCTGCTGCTGCTCGGTCTCCGGCTCCTCAAAAAGATCCTTAGTGACGGCGTCTTTCGGAACGACTTCTCCGACATACACACCGGCGCGTTTGTACAGACAGTTTCTGCGATACGTCTGGTTGAGTAATCTCCGAGCGTAATGAATGATTGTGTTGGTATCCGAGATCGGGTAGGGGAGCCCTACGCACGGATACGCGTGCTGCTGGACATCCTGCAGGCGGAAAGGATTTGTGTTTAAGACGATTCCCACGGTATGGGCAACGGTACCTTCGCGGCGCAAGGTTCTTCCGCATTCCTGGGCGTGGAAAGTAATCGCACCTAAAAGGTCGTCTTTGTCGCAGACCAATTGACTGAAACTGCGGCTTCGCATGATCTGCTGTCTTTTAGGTTTGACAAGTTCCAGCGGAATGCAGGACGTTCCTTGAAGTTCTCTTACCGTCATGGAAAGCGTAATACCGAATCGATCACGGATGGCTTCCGCATCTGCACAAGCTAAATCCAAGGCGGTACGAATACCCATCTTGCCGAGGTGCTCGGTGTAGCGTCTGCCGACGCCCCAGATTTCTGAGACGGGTTCGCAGGCAAGCGCCTTTGCCTGCCGCTGAGGCGTTAAGTCGAGCCAATTGCACACACCTTTAAGTCCGGCGTAGTGTTTTGCCAGATGGTTGCAGTACTTGGCTAAGGTTTTTGTCGGCGCGATGCCGACGCAGGTGGGAATGCCGACATCCTTAAACACTTTATCCTTGATCCGAAAGCCGAGTTTGGTCAGGTCGGTGCCTAATCCTTCGTACCCGCTCATATTGGCAAAGCATTCATCGATGCTGTACGGGTCGATGCAGTCGACTTGGGAAGCGATGGTGGACATCATGCGTCCGGACAGATTGGCATAGAGTTCGTAGTTGCTCGAGAAAACGGCGACGTTTTCCCGAAGGCAGAACTCATCAATCTCGAAGTACGGCTGGCACATTTTGATGCCGAGCTTTTTGGCTTCCTGAGATCGAGCAACGACACACCCGTCATTATTACTGAGCACAATTACGGGACGGTCGGTTAAGTCCGGACGAAAGACTTTTTCGCAGGAGGCGAAGAAGGAGTTTCCGTCCACCAGCGCGAACACCTGCATACTTAGTTGCTTTTTATCGTGTACTTTACGACGCCGATAAAGCGCCATTCATCAAAATCTTTCGGGAGGATAGGTTTATAGATCGGGTTCGAGCTCTCGGGTAGTAGCCGCAGCCCTTTGTCGTCTTTCCTGTAGCGCTTAACGGTAAATTCGTTGTTAATGCTCATGATGACGATGTCGCCGTTTTTAGGTTCCGGCGAGCGATCGACGACCAAGAGGTCGCCTTCGTCCATACCGGCTAAGTCCATTGAGTCGCCTGTTACGTAGACGAAGAATGTTGAGGCAGGATTGGAAACCAAGTATTCATTTAAATCCAGCGCTTTGTCGATATAGCTTTCTGCCGGGGAAGGGAACCCGGCCTGAACGCCGCATTCGTAAACTGGAATGCTCAGGTGCGTCGGATTCATGGCCGGAACAAGAATCTGGTCTGTGTCGAGGGTACGAGCAGGTTCTGCGACACGTTCAAGTTCACAGCGAAGCCATTTTGCGCCGCCTAACTGCTTGAAAACAGGAAACAGTTCATCTGTAAGGCAAATGGAAACACGTTTTGTATTACCAAGACCTTTGCGGCCGGCACCTTCGCGAGCGCCCCCGCGGTTTTCTTTTTTGTCCATAAGAACCGAGTCTTTCTATAAAATATGAAGGAGATTTTTGAAATAATCTTACTATTTCAAAAATCATATTGTCAATTTTTGCATAATTGTTGTGAAACAGTCGCATACTCGGGCGGGAGAATTCGTGACTAAAAATGATTAAAATAAGAGCTGGCAATTGGATGTCTCCATAAGACATACGGGTCGTGATAAAGATCAATTCGTTGATATTTGTTTCGACCCTTTTCTATTCCTTCTAATTCAACAATCGGATTTTCTTTCACTTCGTAGTGCTACTCTCCAAGAAGGACGATTCTTCTTTACATTCTTCGAGTCCAGATAAAATTTGAACATCTTGATTGATTCAAAAGGAGAGATACATGAATAAAACCGAACTTATCGAAGTATTGGCAGAAAAAACAGGCGCAACCAAATTGCTCACCGAAAAGGTCATTAACGCATATCTCGAGACTGTGATGGACACAGTAGCCAAAGGTGAGACTGTTTCAGTAGTTGGTTTCGGCGCGTTCTCGAAGGCTCACCGTAATGCCCGTACAGGAAGAAACCCGTCAAACGGTCAGGCTATCCAGCTTCCGGCTACGGATCTTCCTAAGTTCGTACCTGGGAAGATTTTTAAAGATAAAGTGAAGGCTCAGTAGCCAAAAAATAGTTGGGGGTTGGGTCCCGATTCCTAGCATGGGAAGACGGACCTCTTTTATTTTGGAAAGAACAATTTTTTGAGAAGAAGCATAAATTGGGATGAGTTTCTGAAAGCACTTGAAATACCACATTCTAGCTAAGGCGCAACACCTATAAAATTGTTGATCAACAACTTTCAAGAAAAAAAGATTTTTTATAGTCAGTAAAAGTCACAAAATTAAGCGAGATGCGCGCAGAGGAAAGCAGGGGAGGGATTTATAAAAAGAGAAGATACTTAACCTCTGCTATTAGAACATGAATACCTCAAAAATCAAACTTCTTGCAGCAATCCTCGTATTTGGTTTTTCTTCTCTGGCCTTCTCTCAAACAACGCCGTCTCCGACTCTGGGAATGGAGATTCTCAAGGATTTGGGGAATGTCAAAGACATGGTGGAAGTTCCTGACGGTCCTTTCCACGCCGTCGAAAATCAAGGCGGCGGAATTTTGTTTATCAGTTCGTCCGGACGATTTGTTTTGGGGGGTGTGGCATTTGATATCTGGAACAAAAAGCAGCTGCGCACCGTCAATGATATGCGCTATGCCTTCAATCACATTGACTTTAAGACACTTGGAGTCAATTTCGACGAGATTAAAGCCATTGAATTCGGAAACGGCACCAAAGAAGTAGTGATCTTTGCGGATCCGAACTGTATGTGGTGTCACCGTCTGGTTGAAGAGACCTTAAATGACCAGGCTCTTACTAAGGAATACAAGTTCAAAGTTGTAGCGGTTCCTGCTCTTGGAAATGATTCTTTCATCAAAACCAAACGGCTTTATTGTGCTAAGGAAACCAAGCCCGAAGTTTTATTGGATGCCATGATGCACGATAAAACATTGTCTCTGGAACAAGTTCCCAACTGCAACACTTCTGGTTTGGACAAGAGGCTTGTAATTTCAGAGGCAGTCGGCGTCAAAAGTGTTCCTTTTATTGTTGCCCCGGACGGAAGATTTACAACCGGGAAACCGAGAGACTTAAAGGCTTGGTTGGAGTTAGGCGAAAAAGAAAATGAGCGTCAGGCTCAAATCTATCGTCAGGCAATTAAAGAAGCGGCTGCAAAGCTCACAAAGCAGACAGGATCTTCAATTCATCAATCCGAAACGTCTGAAATCAAAAAATAAAGGAGGGAAGTTTCGTGGGCCTCTTTGACTTCTTTAAATCGAAGGATGATGACGAATCTAAGATCGGGATACCGTCTGATGAACGTACATCCTCTTTTATGCGTCCTTTGGCTTTCGATGAAGAAAATAATCTCTTTATCTTGGAAGACAAGGCGCTTGCCTTTGCATTTCAGTGTTTGCCGTTAAACGGCACAAGCGACGGCTTGCAGGAGCGAATCAAAGAACTTCTGCAAATGGAGTTCCCGCACGACACGATCATGCAGTTTTGCCTGTTTCGGTCACCGGACATTGAAATGGAACTTAAGGATTACCGCGAGCTGAGGCCCACAGTAATTCAGGATCCGATTTTACGAGACAGTGTTAAAAGCCGGGAAAACTTTCTTCGGACGCATACGAGAGAGATGATCGAAACAACTCTTTCGAACGGAGCCTTTTACCGCAACGGGATCATTGTTGATTTGAAATTGATGGTGAGTGTGATTATTCCCATCAAAAACGAGTTACCGACTTCTGAAGACATAGAGCGTGCGAAAAACATCAGCGTGGCTGTGAAATCATCCCTTACAACGATCTGCCTATGTCCGGTTGAAGTAGATGCGAACCGTTACCTGAGATTCATTTCCCCGATGATTAATTGGAGTCGGAATGCTGCATGGACTAACAATTTCGTCGGTTTATGGGAACCGAGCACTCCGCTGTCCAAACAAGTGTTTGATTGGGATACTAACTTGGAAGTTACGTCAGAGGATTTGAAACTCGGTGACTACGCTTATTGTCGCGTCTGTTCCGCAAAGCAATTTCCTGAGATGTATTACTTCGGAGAAGCGGCGAAATACACAGGGAATATTGACGGCTCGACAGATTCTCTGATGTTTCCTTATGCGGTCTGCATCAATTGTTATTTTCCGGATCGAGACGCACTAAAAACTTCGGTTCGAACAAAGCGTCAATTTACGGTGAATCAGGCGTTCGGACCGATTGCTAAATATTCTCCTGAACTATTGGACAAGAAACAAAGTTTCGACATTTTGGACGCCAGTATGCGAGACGGCGCAAAGGCCATGAAGATCTCAGGTTCCGTTTTGGTATTCGGCAAAACCAAGGTTGAGTGTGAATCAAATGCCAGAGCTTTGATGGGATCCTGGCGAGAAAAGTGGTTCACATTGATGTTGGATAAGTACGTCCAGCTGCCCGTTTTTACCCAATGTTTGCCGATGAACGCAAACAACGGAATGTCAAGGTTCCTGTTCAGGACAAAGACCGTTACTACCGATCAGGCAGCAGTATTACTTCCGATTTTCGGAGAATGGAAGGGTACAGGCACCGGGCATCTTCTGATGAGTTCGAGAAACGGCCAAATTATGAGTTTCTCTCTGCACGATACAGGATCGAACAAGAACTGCGTGGTTGCGGCTCAGTCAGGCTCGGGTAAATCTTTCTTTATTAACGAGTTGATTGTTTCGTACCTATCTGAAGGCGCACAAATTTGGGTAATTGACGCGGGTAAGTCTTATAAAAAGCTTTGCGCAGACTTTGAGGGAGACTTTTTACAGTTTGACGAAGAGACTGACATCCGAATGAATCCCTTTGAGTTGATCGAGGATTATGAAGATGAAGAGGATACTTTGGTTTCTTTGCTGCTGAATATGGCGAGCCAAAGCGGAAACATCTCAGACATTCAGACCACGGGGCTAAAGAAAGCTCTTCACGATCTCTGGAAAGAGAAAGGTAAGGAGGCAACTATTGATGATGTGGCTTCCAGGCTATTGAATTTTGAAGACGGAAGATTAAAAGACATCGGGACTCAGCTTTATCCCTTCACGAGTGAAGGTGGCTATGGTCGCTACTTCAAAAAAGGGAATAACGTTAGTTTCAAGAACAAGTTCACAGTGTTGGAATTGGACGAACTTCAAGGTAAGAAACACCTTCGTCAGGTAATCCTTCTTCAGTTAATTCTGCAAATTCAGCACGACGTTTATTTGGGCGACCGTTCGCGCAAAAAGATCGTTGTAGTGGACGAAGCGTGGGACCTTTTGAAAGAAGGTGAGGTGGCAAGTTTCATGGAAGCTGCTTACCGTAAGTTCCGTAAATACAACGGTGCCGTTCTGATTGCCACCCAGTCCGTCAGTGACCTCTATGAAAACCCGGTAGGCCGAGCGATTGCTGAAAACTCAGCTACGATGTGTCTTCTTGGTCAGAAACCGGAAGCCATTGAGTCGGTGACAAAGAAAGGTCAACTCGAACTTTCTCCAGCATACGTAAATCTTTTGAAATCGGTTCATACGGAAGCAGGTGTCTTCTCTGAGATTTTCGTCAAGAGCGAAAGAGGCTACGGAATTTACCGTCTCATTGTGGACGACTATTCAAAACTTTTGTATTCCACTTCTCCTGATGAGCTATCAGCAATCCAACGTTGGATTGATAAGGGTTACTCGAATACAGAAGCCATTCATAAAGTTCTGGAAGAGCGTAAGGCTCGTAATTCTTAATTACGCATGTGGAAAAAATATGCCTGAAAACGTTAATTACTATCACATTACTCCATTGGTAAACGACCTTGAGCGCTTCTTTAACAAATATCGGTTGTTAGCTGTTGAATCAAAGGAGTTGGGGATAAAACTTGAAACTAAAGATCTTGCTACATTTAAACCGTTTCCTAACAAAATCTATGTCATGGGTAGCCTGAAACTGCCTCGTAATAGAAAAGCAAAAGGAATATTGATAAGAAAAGAAGGTAAACCCGTTTTAAATTATTCGGTAGCTTCTTTATGGGAGTTTGAACGTTCTCCGGACCGGATCGAAAGAAGTAAGGTGATCGTTGATTACACGATTTCTCCGAAAGAAGCTATCCCGAAGGAGTATGGAAATCTATTTACCGATGACTTTATGCTTTGGGAAGGCTTTTCGGGTATGGGAAAAGGAGGAGGACGACCTGCTGTCTTCGAGGGTAAGCCCCTTGTCCTCCCAAGCCTGATAAGGATTACTCCTGACGAACTAGAAAAAGAATTTCTTTGCCGAAATTTGGGTGGGATTTGGACACCAAAACACAAAGCGTCAGCCGAAAATCGTATTACCAGACTTCAAACGTTCGGAAACACATTTTTCCCGATGATGTCGCGACAATACTTTCCTATTAGTTGGGGCAGTTGGGAATCATTTCGCCTTGAAGGGGAAAAGTATCCGGCCCTTGAAGATGCTGTTGAACCGAATGTTTGAGAACTTTTTCAACGAAAAAGATGAAAGAGGGCTATGTGAGTTTTGGAGTAAAGGCGCTAATCCTCTTAGCCCTTCTTTCGTCTCTTTTCACATTTCTAACAGCCCGTTTCAGAATAGGTATAGACGATCAGAAGGTCCCGTGCCTGGGACATCACGTGTACTTCATTGATCTTAAGAGAGTTGAAGCAAAGCCTGTAAAAGGTGAGGCTTATTCGTTTGTGATTCGATTAAGACCTTTGGCTCAGAACGATAAAGAACCGCGTGAATTTACGTGGGCCAAGAGACTGGCGGCAGCAGAGGGAGACACGATTGAAATTACCAAAGACGGAAAGTTTCTTGTGAACGGAACAGTTGTTAGAGATTCTCTCCCGTTAGCTGCGAAATTAGGAAAAGAGCCTGAATACTTCAGCCGCAGGCAAGTCTTGAAAAAAGGGGAACTCTACTTTCTGGGTGATACGGAAACCTCTTACGACTCTCGCTATTGGGGCCCGGTGAAAGTTACACAGCTCAGAGGAAAAGTGATCGGCGGAGTTTTCTAAAAATAGTGTGAACGTTATGCGATTGTTTGTTCAAATTTCACCTCTAATGCTTACGGTACTTATTGTCTCTTCAATGGCTTATGCGAACCCGCAAGGTTTGAGGGTTACAGAAGAGGACTCTGCGCGCATTGAAGCCTTAAAAATGGAACCGGCGAAAGAAGCACTGGTGCGCGGCTTTGTGCAAGAAATCCGTTCAAAAGCCGAAGCTGTAGGGTTGGAGCCGACAGACTTTTTGCCTCCGATGCCTTCCGGAGAAAATGATCAAGACTACTCAGCCTATCGCCTCAAGCAAATGCAGATTAAGCGCGAAGCTGCCAATGCTCGTGTAAGGGCGTGGGCTGCTAAAAACGGCGTTAAACCTGAGGCAGGTGCAGTAAGTTCACGCAAAATCAGCCGCAACGAAGCAATGGCCCGAGCTTCTGCCGTTTTTGAGCCGGATCCTTATAAACAGGGAGAACTTTATTCAAAGCTAATCCGAACACCTGCTGTTCAGGGAAAAGCGGTCAAAGTTGATATGATGAACGGCGGTTCTACAGTCCTTCTAGGAGAAAACGGTCGTAGGATTCTGGCTCAAGTAGAAAATCTAAATTCCTCCCAGGCGGTCGAAGATTATGAACTTACGACAGTCGGAGAGATATTCGGACTCAAAAAGAAAGTAGTAAAAAAGAAAAAAAGTAAGCAGAAAATAATGGCTCAAAGAAGAGCGGAGGCAGAACTTGAACGCAAAAATCAGAGAGAACAGGAACGTCTGCTCAAGCGTCAAAAGCAGATCGCAGCAAGGGAAGCCGCCAGACAAAAACGTGAAGCTTTGATTGCAGAACGTGAAGCGAAAAAAGCCAAGCTCAGAGAGAAGAAGTACGCTACCCCTTACAGTGACGGAACCTTTGAGGAAAACGACAAGTCATCTGCCCCGGAGAAGCAGGTTAAAGACTCAAGAAGCGATGGAAACTCAAGAACAGGTACCTCACGTCCCGTTACTGACGCAGCAGCCAGTTCTAACGTTAATCCCGAAAATAAACTTTACGTATCCCCGGAAGAATTAGTCTCAAAGGACGAAGACGCGACCTTAAAGGTCAAAGAAGTATTCCGGAAAACCGAGACCAAAGAGATCAAACGCGGAGAGATTTGGGATCCCGGCGTAATTTACGAAAGCAAAGATAAATCCGCAGGAAAGCCTTTAACTGTTGAGGATCCCGAACCCGGGAAGAATACAAGCCAGAGGGACGAGACGCTTGATTGGAGAAAAAGCAGTCGCTTGGCATCTTTGGCAACTGAATCTGACTCACCTATTGTTCTTTTCGGAAGAAACGATAAACCTAAGGCGTACCGTTCTGTTTTGCTTTCCTTTTTTGGCACTATCGTAAATTCAGCCCATGCAGCAACTGGGGAATCTTCGATTCAGGAAAACCGGGCCAAATTTTCTCCGGAAGATCTGGCTATTTTTAAGGAACAAGCGAAAAAACTGGAATCAAAGCACAAGCCTGAAAATCAAGACTCGGATGCTTTAGAAAAATTAGGGAAAGAGCTTAACGCTCAGAAAGACGCGATTCTTACCAACTCTGAAACAATGCAAATAGCCGGTTCTGCTGTAAAGGAATCTCAAACGCTTTTTAAAGATTTGGAAAATGAGCAGTCTCTTGCTCTGGGATCAAAAGAGCAATCGGCAGCTAATCCTGAAACAGAAACGAAGTGGCTGACAACTTTTTTCATTTCCGAGTCAATGGGAAAGGACAAGGTTAAGGCTCTTATTGACGCCTATGCGGGTGACAATACAGTACGTTTCGTTTTGAAGGGTTTTAACGGTAAAGGAACCATTAACGACGGATTAAAGTGGCTTCTGGATCTGATTCTCGGAATGAATCCTCAGCCGAACATTCTTCTGGACCCGGAGCTATTCCAGCGCTATGACGTTACAGTGGCGCCGACAATGCTGCTTGAGCGAGTTGACGGAGTTCCGGTAGAAAAACAAAGCGCAGACGAGCGAAAGATTTCCAGAACGCTCAAGAATCTTGGTACGGCCTTAGGGTTGGCAGAAGATCAATCTAAGACGGCCGCGGATCAAATTGCACAGGAGGTAGTTGCTAAAAAGGCTTTAACGAGGTGTCCTGCGCTTATCGTTTCCGGTGTGACCTCTCGTGAATGGGCTATTGAAAAGGCTAAAGAAGGAGCCGAATTTAATCAAAAAACTCAAGGCGAAGTTTTTGAAATTTCGGAACGAGACATTCAGGAAATTGCTAAAGAGAGGGTTGCAAGAATCGACTGGGAAAGAAAAAAGGAAGAGGCATTAGATCGCTTCTGGGAACGGCAGCAGGATCATTACGTGAGTCTGCCTTTGGCTCAGGAATCGACAGAACGGATCGTTGATCCGAGCATAGTGCTGAATCGTGATGTTTACGGAGCGGACGGTTCAGTTGTATTCAAGGCCGGGCAAAAATTCAATCCTTTTGATAGGATGCCGTTTACCAAAACAGTCATTATTTTCAATGCATCAATGCCTAAAGAAGTTGAGGCTGTGGGCAAACTTGTCAAAGAAGAACAGTCTCAAAACCGCAATGTTCTTTTGTTAGTGACGGAATTTAAATCTTCAGGTGCTTTCGAGCAGATCAAGTCGATGAATGAAAGTTGGCGAGAGCCTATTTATCTCTTGACACCGGAGCTCAAGGAGCGTTTTCAGATCAGAGTAACCCCTACAGTGGTCCGCGGCGATAACGAAAGGAAGGTCTTCAAAGTTCAGGAGATATCGATGGTTAATTAAAGGCGTACTCAATGACAAATAGGAAGGTAGCAATTAGCTCAACCGCCGGGAAACCCTCGTCCGACAGGACGGGGATGAAAGGCGTTTGATTTTCCTTGATTGCGTACATATTTTTCCAAGATTTCAATGGTGACACCTCCAGCCGATGCGGCAAAATAAGAGGCTGACCAAAAAGAACCGGAGGCTGAATAAGTTCTTAAAAACGGGAATCTCTTAAGTACTGCTCCCGACGAGCGACTTTTAAGCAAGCAAACGGCTTTTGCTGCTGACAAGTCGGGCGGGAATCTCAGAAGCAAGTGAATATGGTCTGCCTCTCCGTTGATTTCGATGGGAGAGCAGCCTATTTTTTCGGCCTCATACCTCAAAGTATCAATGGTATAAGCCAAGACATCACGAGTCATTTTCTTTCTCCGATACTTTGTTGTAAAGATCAGGTGAATGACAATGTTTGAAACCGAGTGTCTTTTTCTCAAAAGTTCCGAAGTCTTCGTCATAAAATGTAGCCGAGAGGCCAAAGATGTTAATAGCAACGAAAGTAAGACTGTATCCGACATCCGAACAGAGGCGTTTTATAAACGGCCAATTCGGAGCGGTGCGCTTCTGCTACAACAAAGCTGTTGCTCTGAAGCGGGACCTCTACCGAAAGAAAGGCATCTCGCTGTCGGTTAACAAAGAGATTAAACCTCTGTTGTCCGTTGCCAAGAAGTCAAGAAAGTACAGGTGGCTCTCGCAATACGATTCCATAAGCCTTCAAGAAGCAGTTCGGCACGCGGATACTGCCTACAAGCGATTTTTCAAGAAAGAGGCTCGATTTCCGCAATTCAAAAGTAAACGGAACAGACAAAGCAGTTATCACTGCACCTCTTTGTCCGTTGGAAAAGACTTCATCAAGATTCCGAAGTGCGAGCCGATTAAAGCAGTAATCCATAGGCAGATACAAGGTAAGGTCAAGAGCATTACCGTATCCCGCGACCGAGTGGGCGACTACTTTGCTTCCATACTGAGCGAAACGCCGGAGAAGGTTCCCGACAAACCGACGGAAGTCGAAGAGTCTAAGGTGATCGGCATTGATCTCGGAATAAAGGACTTTCTGACAGACTCTTTCAACAGAACCGTTGACAATCCCAAGGAACTCAAAAGCGCACTGAAGGAATTGGAAAAAGCGCATAAGGAAGTCTCCCGCAAGGTAAAAGGAAGCAGAAGGAGAAGCAAGGCGGTAAGCTGTCTGGCAAAAGTTTATCGGAAAGTCTCTCGCAAACGCGAGGATTTCCAGCACAAGGTCTCGAAGCGATTGATTGACGAAAACCAAGCGGTCATCGCAGAGAGTTTAAAAATCAAAAACATGATGCATAATCGCAAACTCGCTCGGGCGATAGCAGATGCCGGCTGGGGCGGATTTTTGTCCAAGCTCAAGTACAAGGCGGAAAGAAGCGGAAAGTTCTTCATACAAACGGACACATTTTTTCCGTCCTCGAAGACTTGCCCGCGATGCCGATACAAGTTTGACGGATTGACTCTTGCCATGAGGCAGTGGATTTGTCCGAAGTGCGGCGGTTTAAACCTGCGGGATTATGCAGCCGCGATAAATATCAAACGAGAAGGCATTGTGCAGTTAAAGGCGGCAGGGCTTGCCGTCTTGCGGCGATAAGCCGAAACTCATGGAGGCTCTGTAAGACCTTTCAACCGAAAGGCTCGAGCCGTCGAAGTGAGAAGCCTCGCCCGATTAGGGCGGGGAGAGGTCACAACCATAGCTCTATCTATCTGCATTACTTCTTGTTCTACCGATTTACGGTAACGAGCTGGTAACCTCCTGTACATGAGTAAAGGTTGGTTTGGCTAAGTCGTAGAACACGAGAAAAATGCCAAACAAAAAGAGAAAAATACTCGGGATGAGTTGTTGTAGGATAAGGAGAAGAATTTATGAAATTTGAATACAGGTCGCTAATTTGCAAGATCACAAGTGTAGTTTGCTTTGGTCTTTTTTTATTTCTTCTGTCGAAGTTTGTTTTGCAAGGGTTCGGAAGCATTAATCACTTGGCTGTTTTCGGACTAAATCAAAATTTAAGGGGGGGTAAAATAATATCAATTATTGCCTTTGCTATTTTTCTTAGTTTTTTTGTCTCCTCTAAGTTCTCTTTTTATCTCATTGTTTTTCCAATCGCTTTTCTCTCTGCTCTTTACTCTCCAATTGCATCTGTTTACGGTGCGCCTGATTATCAGTCCTTCGTTTCTTTACTGGCAACAAATTTTTCAGAAGCCACTGAGTTTCTCAGCCTTATACCTATGAAAGAGTATGGAAAATCTTTACTCATCATAGTGCTTGCTCTTCTATGTCATCTAATCGCCTTTAAAGCAAAAATTAAACCCTGGAAAAATAAGACTTATGTCTTGCTTTCCTGCGCGTTCTTGGTAATTGTTTTGGAACCGACGTTGTTTGTTAGAAAGCTTTATTCAGCCGGTGAAGTGACAAAAGAACAGTTGGCCGAACTTGATAAATATTCTGCCAAAAGCTCGTGGCAAAAAAGTGAACGCACAGGTGTCCCAACCGATTACGTTCTTATCATTGGCGAGAGTGCTAGAAAAGATTATTTTCATTCTTACGGCTATCCCGTTGAAAATACACCGTTCTTGGACAATAACTTTACAGTTAAGGTAGACGGAATGAAATCCGGAGGTACATACACGATAGGCTCCCTGACAAATATGTTAACTGTCCCTGATAAGGGTAAATGGAAACCGAGATATGATCGTTCAATTATTGATTTGGCCAAAAGTGCGGGCATTAGGACTTACTGGTTATCGAATCAGGGGATGGTTGGAAAATTTGACACACCAGTGTCAGCCATTGGTAGAAAAGCGGATAAGGCGATTTTTCTCAATAAAGGAGATTATTCGGAAAAAAATATTAGTGATTTTGCCTTATTGAAGCCGTTCAAACAAATACTGGATCAAAAAACAGATCAGTCGCGTCTGATTATTCTCCATACACTTGGCTCACATCCGGATGTATGTAAAAGAATTTTGGATATAAAAAATCCCTACACGACGTGGGATAAAAATCTTTCGTATGTTGCCTGTTATGTGACATCAATAAAAAAAACAGATCAACTTATTGAAAAAGTTTTTGAACTTTTAAAGAAAGAAAAATCAGTAACAGGGCGTCCTTTTTCCATAATCTATTTCTCTGATCACGGTCTTGCACACAAAACTGAAAAAAACAAAATCACCCTCACAAACAATTTCGCTAGTAAGTTTCACTACGATATTCCGCTCATCAAAATAGATTCTGATAGGAATGATCGTATAGAACTTTCCTCTGAGAAGTCGGGGCTTAACTTTACCGAGGGACTGGGAAACTGGATGAACATTCAAAATCTGGATCTTCCAAAAACTAGCCTCTTTGATGGAAAAAATGATTTAACGGATTACGGATTAAAAGAAAAAGTCAATTTAATTTCCACGCCAAAGGATCCTGCAATTGATTTAACTGGAAAACTTGAATAAAGCAGTGGAAACGCACAAGGCCGACCCTCTCGGAATCGGCCTTTTTTCAGCTCGCTAGAGCTTCGTGCGGATTATTGCCCACAGCACCAGAACAAGCACAATCCTGTAATCAAGATTAACATCACCTGTCCAGACAACCGTGTTGTGAGATATAATCTCCCACGAGGTTAGAAATGTTGCTACCATCTCGTCCCTCATAAGAATTGTTTAGATTCACCAAAGCCCGGTCCCGCCCGGGCTTTGTCGCATCTGATCCCTTTCGGGGCCCTCTACGGCAAACGCCGTAATCCTTTGCTAATTCCAAAATTAAGGGATTGGCGTAGATTTCGAGGGCGAGGACTTCGGACAAAGTTCATTTCCTTTCGTGGTTTGCTGATTGTAACCGAGTTAACGACATACAAGATCTTCTTTTGATTTTTTTTCAGAGCAGCGATTCTTCTGTTTTTCGGAACATTTCTGACAGGCTTGGTTTTCATGATCTTTTAAATTAAAGAAGTCGTAAAAGATCAACAAAGCAACCAAGATGCTTAAAAGAATCAGCCTCTTACTCAAGGAAACCGTCGTTTATACGGTTTGTGCTTCTCTGTTCTCGCTCCCATACTATGGAACGGCTTCAGCTCAAACATCTTCCACTAATGCGAATATGCAAAGCGCTGCAATGGCCGGGCGAGAGATGCAAAATTCGGCCATCAGCGACTTGAAAGGTTACGTAAATAAACTTGGTTACGGGGCCAAAGACCTTGTACCTCAGTCGGTTAATGGCGTCAACAACGGAAAAGGTATGACTGTTGATGACGTTCAGAAACTCATGGGGATCTATAAGGACAACGATGAGTACAGGAAGCAAGGCAACTCTTATATCGTTGATCTCGAAAAACGTTCGGTAAATGCAGACTCTTCAGACCCGGAAGCCGCGGCTTATTCCGTCTTGAAGACTGTTTCGGCATTCCCGAAAAACCAAATTACCGAAAATGATCCAATCGTTCAAAAGACAAAAGAAACGCTTGAAGGACTGGAAGATTTTTCCAAGACCTTAGCCAACTGTACGGCAATGGAAGAATATCTGTTGCAGGAGAGAGTAGTGCATGAACCCATCTACGAACAATGTACTAGGGTCATAGACAAAACAGGTTCGTGCCAGATTCAACACCTTTATGACTTAAAGGAACCAATTGAGCACGCGGGAGGCCCGTACAATGTCGGAGCTTGCGAAGGGGAGCAGGGCTGCATCAATATTTGGATCGGCAAAGTCGGCGACAACTATTGGTCGGGACATTGTTCGGTTTACGAAGAATCCACTCAGGTCAGGGTTGTTAATCCGAAAGCCATAAAAAGAGCCGTGCTTGAATACACCAAGTGGGATGACTACATGATGGTGTATGTCGGCAAGCAAGGCCAGGAAGAGCTTATTTGGACGGGTCCGGTTGATTGGCGAAGCAACCCGAATTATTTTCCGCCTGAGACCCCGGGAAAATGCGAACTTTCGACTTCTTGGGAAGCCAAACCGGAGGTTGATGTCACCAAGTGGTTTAAAGAGGTGGACAAGGATTCCATTATCACGTTCAGAATCAGAGTTTCAGTATCCGGGGAAGGTGAAGGATACGGTCGTCTAAGGGTTGAATACGACCCGGGTGCAATTTTGGAAGGAGACAAGTGGACTCCCGAAGAATGCTTTGATTTAGCCAAAGCCGTTTCAGACGGAATGGCCCAGGGTTCGGTTCAATGTGTTGAAATGCCGGGCAACGCAACTCCCGCAGGAAATTGCGTAACAGTCGGCGGATATCAGGTTTGTGAAGACAGATTCGGCGCGTCTCCTTTGAAAGGAATTAGCCGTTTGTGCAGGAAAGTGAACGTAACGGCCAATTATTCTTTTTATAAAGGAGATATGGATTGCTACACCGCTGCGGACGGTACTTTAGTTTGTCCGAAGAACGAAGGAGGAAATTTAGACGACTGCCAGAGATTAGTGGATGCCGGTTGTACTTACATAAAATCCGAGTGTACAGACGGAGCGCAGGGAAGTTCCGGTAACTGTTACGTCTATACCAATACTTACGATTGTGGCTACGATCAGGTTGTATCAACGCCGGTTAGCGAAAGAACTTTCAAATGTTCCGGAAGCGTTGCTTGTATGGGGACGGACTGCATAACAACCGATTTCACCCAAAGTACAGACTTTACTAAAGCGGCGGCCCTTCTTCATGTTGCGCAACAGGCTTCAAAAGATATGACCTGTACGGGAACTGACGAAAACGGCAATGCCACCGGAACTGAAGATGTGGTTTGCACACTCTTCGGCGGATCAGGATTCGAATGTAAAAAGGCTGTTGGCGGAATTCAAAATTGCTGCGAACAGCCTACCAGCGTCAATTTCGTTGACTACATAACCATGACTTTCAAGGTGTACATGGCTGATAGTGCGATGATGAGTCTGAATAGGGAAATGCAACCCTCTTTTGTGGGAGCTTATCAAGACTTACATAATTCGGCTGTAGAAATCGTAAAACAGGGTCTTTCGCCTGTTACGAAACCTCTTACGAGCCATATTGAGAATATTTCGGGAACAGTTAAGAACTTCTTTGAACCTGTCACTAAAGTCGTGGAAACCGTTCAAAAGGAGATTACTAAGTTCATAGAAAATACTATCGCCGAAATGATTAAGAAAATGGGCATACAGACTGGTACTAATGTCGCGACACAAGAAGCTCTGAATGAGGCGGCACAGAAAACGGCACAGCAGGTAACCGAGGCATTAGGTACAGCAGTGGCGGTTGTTGGATATGTCTATGTGGCTTATCAGGTAGCAATGCTGGTTATACAGACCATCTATAAATGTGAGGAAAAAGAATTCGAACTGGCCTCCAATCGTGCTTTGAGGCAGTGCCACTATGTGGGTTCTTATTGCAAGAGTAAAGTTTTAGGGGCATGTATCGAAAAACGTTACAGTTATTGTTGCTATAAATCTCCGCTAGGACGCATTCTCCAAGAACAAATTAGAACTCAGCTTTACGGCTCTGCCAATTTTGGAACTGCTAAAAATCCACGTTGTGAAGGGATCTCTATTGCAGATTTTGGAAAAGTAAATTGGGATGCCATCAATCTGGATGAGTGGGTTGCAATGAGTCAGGAAGCCGGATTCATGGGCGCGGACGTGGAAAAACTCACGATGGAAGCTCTCACGGGAACAGGCGGACCAAGCGATTACAAAGGTCAGAGGTACAACGCTCAGGAAAGAGCTGCACAGCGTCTCGAAGAAGCGCCGATTGACGAAGTTCGCCAAAAACTTGAGGAACAATATTTAACGCCGGGAGACAAACTGAATGCAACTCAAAAATAATTTAAAAGCTCTAGCTGTTTCCTTTTTCTTATTGTTTTCTTTTACCGCAAACTCTCAGGACTTCGTATGTAAAAGTGCGAATCTACTTGGACCTAAGCTTATTACCAATATTTGTTGGCGCTGCATTTTTCCGATGAAACTTGCAGGAGCAACAATGAATCCATTTAACGCAATAAAGGAAGACATGGGAGAAATACCTGCCGGCTCTTCAGATGGATGGTCCTCCGGATCAAACGGCAAGTGGATGGAAGGGATTCAGGATTGGGTGGGAAAAGGCGTTTCAGCCCTTTTTGGAAGCGGAGAAGAAGTGCCGGATGGCGCTTCGGGTCAATCGGTGTGTATGTGTCAGGATCAGCTCGGAGTGCCACGACCGGGTTTTGTCACTGCTTTTTGGGAGCCTTATCGTCTGATTGAATTTCAGACGATCCCGGGATGCCTTGCTACTCTTAACGGTACGAGGCTTAATATAAATCCAATGAATCTTGGTACTCACGGTACAACGCCCACAGGATCACCAGATCAAGCAGCCTTCAACCACTACCACTATTACGTGTTCCCGCTCGTGCATATGTTGGAGCTTTTCTCGGGAAAAGGGTGTAACCCGGGAGGATACTCAGATTTAGATCTGATGTACATCAGCGAATTGGATCCAACATGGAGTAACGGTGAGATTAGTTATTTTGCTAACCCTGAGGCGGCACTGTTTGCGAACCCGGCAGCGCTGGCTTCCTGCATCCCTGATGCTTTATCCAGCATGGTTAATAAACCTATTGAATCTTTATTTTGGTGTGCAGGGACCTGGGGGCTTGTGTATCCCCTTACAGGCAGAATAAACGAACGGTTAGGAATATTGAGACGAACTTCTTTAGGGGCCGTCCGAGTGATGACGCAAATCCATAGGAGAGGATTTGCCTGGGCTACGATGGGAGACGATGCCTTGTGCAACGGTTACATAGCTCCGTACTTTCCTAAAACACAATACAAATTCACGATGGCTCACCCCGTAGCAGATACACAGAGATCTCACAAAGTCGGTGCGGTTGTTGAATCATGGGGGCCCGGAAAAGTAATTCCTGTTGCCGGGGAACAGCCGATTTACTTAATCTGGCGCTGGCTTGATTGTTGCAACAGATTCTAAATTTACCTTGAATTGGGATTAAAAAAGCGTCGGCAGCTGTTACGCGACAGCATAGAATAGCCGCCTAATGTGGGGTACTTAAACTTGTCGTTTGACAGCGTCGGCAGCATTAGTATGTTGCGACGCTTTTTCATTACTTGTCAGTCTGATTAAGGCTCAACATAAATAAATGGATAGACTTTGGAATTGGACATGACTAAAGCCGGTTTGTCCTTGTCTTTTTCTTTACTCTCGATTGGTGGCACATAAACATAGAAGTTGTTGGGTAACAACTTTGCGACCTGCACACTTATATCTTGGGCTTGAACCTTTGAAATCTTTACATCTTCAGCAGAAAAGATTGAAAGAGTATGTGAAATCCGCCAAACTTCTTTTCCTCCATTGGGAAGCCATTTGGGAATCTCGGTTTTAACAGCGTTGATGCCTCCGTGCATAGCAGCGGCAAAAAAAGCACAGGAATGTTTCCCGTCTTCTTTCAACGGACAAATCTCTTTTCCTTTTACCGGAAGGGCAATTCCACTTCCTTCCAAACCAAACACCTTGAATTGCGTGAGACCATTGTCTTCGAGAATTTCAAGACGGTTTGCCTTTATTACTTTTCGTTCGGCTTCGCTGAGTTTGTCAATAAAATATTTCCGTGCCTCCTCTTCCGTCTTTGCCTTCTCTAAGGGGACAAAAGCTAAAACGTAGGGCTTTCTTTCAACACTTGGGGAGAGAAGCAAACTCGCGCCAAGGAAGAACCAGCCGGCCCCAAGCTGATGAGTTTGTGTGGCTAATGAAGTAGGAAACAGCCAGGAAGATGCAACCATTACTCCACCTAACTTGGCTATTTCCACACCGGTATTAGAACCGGCATTAGAGCCGAAGATTTTTTCGAACTGTTCCTTTGTAATGGAAGCGTCTTTGGGGCAAACAATGGATAGGTAATCGCAAATGTTCTTAGCAAGACTTGCGTGTGAGTCATAGACCTGATCGTTCTTATCCTTTTCTATCGCTTCATCTTTTGTCATGGTAGACAAAGAAGAGCAACCGCTTAATCCTAAAAGCGAGATTGCCGTAAAAGTTAAGACGGCCAGCCGTTGGACACAATTCACTGTTTTCTCCTTAAATTGCTTTTCTTTCTATTTATCAAGAATTTAATTCCGTGGGAAAGGCTTCGTCAATAACAGGTAATTAGAAAACGTAGCACTACGTGCAATGAAGAATACCCGGACTCAATCCTTCCTCTTTAAACCTTAACGTAAGAACAATTTCCAGCAGAAGAAAATTTGAGTAATTCCTGCTGTTTTTCAGACAGAGAAAGAATTTTCTTCTGAAAGAATGAACATAAGTATTAAGGAGGAAGGTATGGCTGATAATGCCTTACATCTAAATGACGAGGATAAGCAGGCGCTGGCCGTTTCAATCGCAGATATTGTGGTGCGCCGTATTCCAAGGATTGAGCCTTATTTTGTATCCCGAGCAGATATAGATGTCATGTTGGGGAACGGCTATAACTCTTCTCTTACGGATGAGGTTATTAAAGACCCCAATTTTCCAAAGCCCTACAAACTTTCTCCCAAAGGAAAACGCCGTTGGAAGAGAACAGAAGTTGTCGAGTTCTTCGAACAGCGTTTCAAAGAAGCCGCTTGTTAATTATCTACGAGGAAAGTAAATGAGCACTTTTGAATTGACTGTGGAGCTTGATGAAATTCAGGCTAATCGCCTGACTTCTTTGCTCCAAGAGCGAGAGAAATTGGTCGATGGAATGTACGAAAAGCTTGAGTCTCACCCGAAAGCAGACAAGAAAGACAAAACTTACGTTCAAAAATTGCTTCCTATGGACACGATGATTGTGTCGATTATTGTGGGTGGAAAAACCACATTAACAAAAAAATCCGTTATCGGTGAAGCCTGATTTGGAGAAAAGCAATGGTCGAAGTTGAACTTTGCCATGACGAAGCAGATCTGGAAATTCCCGGCGACTTTGTGAAAGGAGAAGAAATTATCTGTCAGGTCGGAAGATTTGACGGGAACTCTCCTTTTCCCATTGAAACTTACAGCATGATTTTTAAGTTTGACGGCTGGGACTTCTTTACCTATGCCGGCGAAAACTTTCTTTCGATGTTTGATTGTTACACAAAGTTGATGGCTTGGGATTACCTGAAAGTCAAAAAGTCCGAGAACCTTGATTATCAAGGGTAATTTTTAGGAACCTGATTGTTGCAGTTTGGAATATTTTATGGAATCCCAAAAGATTGTCTATTCCCACTATGTTTTGCCAAAAGAAGTAGTGATATTAGAAAATGGCGATGACATTCCTGAAGATGTCATTGTCATTAAACAATTTCCAATTGAGATTTTCTCGTTCCATGAAGATATTGGGCAAGTTAAGCTCGATATTCAAGCCGTAATTGAGAAGTTTTTAAGGGCAAATGCTGTGGTTAACTTCCACACGAATCAAGGTGAATCTCGTGCAACAGTGGCTCTCGTAATCCGAAAAGAGGAAGGCAACTCAACTAGTCTCACGAAAAAGAGAGTTGAGAAGAGAGTCGCTGTAATCGAAAGAAATTTTAAATCGCTAGTAACCACTGACAGAGGACTCGTCAAATCGGTGTACGAAAAGCTCATGTATAAGATTGTTTCGTTTCATCATGATGATATTTGGCTACCGGGGGTTTTCCTCCGTGAGTATGAAGTCTTAGTTCAGCAACTTGATGTGAAGTGAAAGCGCTTTTACTAAGGATTTCGAACCATGGTTAAACCGAATGTCATATTGCTAAACACGTTTAATGGCTAGGGCTAGGGACTATTTAAAAGTCAAAAAAGTAGCCTCTCTTGAGGTCCTGTAATTCATTTGATTAAGGCCAAAATGGAAAGAAAACAAACGGAAGAAGCCATTAGAGAGTTGAGAGAACGTTTTTCAAAACAAATAGCTAGGGAATTGGTTCAATGGGAAAACGAATTGCAAAAGTTATTACCTTTGCCAATTAAGCCGTCGGATGTTCCGATTTATTTGGAATACTTGGACGTTGACAGAGTTTTATTCCAACTTCCGAAAGAGTCATCGGCTATACCTCATACGGAACATTTCGGTGAGGATCCAAAGAAAATCATAGAGACAACAATTCAAGCCAAAGGAGAGAAATAAATGACGCAGCTTTTTCTATCTGATTCTGAGATAAGAAATACGAAAGATTGGATAAAGAAGAAGGATCAATCTCTGACCAAAGGAGCGGTAAGAGTACCGATTTGGTCCTTCTTCAGTCTAGTGAATGGCTTGAATTGCAACTGGATACCGGCAGCCTCCAAACGCGACTTTCTGCGCCAATTGCGAAATAGTTTTGATGAGCAGTATTGGTATTTCAAGGAAGATTCTTCAAAAGTGGAAAAGTTGGTTGCAATTGATAATAGCTATCAAGACCGGCTGGAAGAAAGATTGAGGCTTCCTGTAAATAGTTTGATTTATGATTCAAATCCCTTCCCAGAGGAAGAAAGAGTTCTGATCGGAAACCGTTATGCGGTTGGTTACAGGTTGTTGGAAATTGCAGAGCAAATGTTGCCAAAAGGCAAGTCCGTTCTGTGGCTTTGTCAAGAATTTCCAACACTTGCTGCGCAAGAATATCCGGTGAGAATTGCTCAATTAGAATTTGGTGCTTCGGTTCTATCGGGCTATTTCCCGGTTCTGAGAGACGGCGGAGGGTATTTCGAATTTCTGAGAGCGGGCGGTAAAAGTTCGGGACTCAAAATAGTTCAGCTGAAAAACCGTAACGACATTATTGAAGATCAGCGTCAAAGGGTGAATCTATTTATTGATACCTTAAAAGTTGTCTCGACATCATCCTTCGATGTCGTTTTTGTCCATCTCGATGAAGGTATTACAAAGGCTGAACTGGACAATCAAGACAAAATAATTGAAACAATTAAAGAAGTCTTTATGACAGGAAAAGAGATTTATATAGGACTGGATGATTACCAGCAGGGAACTGATAGTTATTCTTTCGTCCAAGCCGTATCTAGCTGTTATAAGGAATCAAAAGAATCCATGCGGTAGTGTGGAGATAATCTAGGAAAAGGAGAATACTTATGACTTATATCAATTTAATCCATTGGTTTGCGGGTTTTTTAGCTCAACCGCCGGGAAACCCTCGTCCGACAGGACGGGGATGAAAGGCGTTTGATTTTCCTTGATTGCGTACATATTTTTCCAAGATTTCAATGGTGACACCTCCAGCCGATGCGGCAAAATAAGAGGCTGACCAAAAAGAACCGGAGGCTGAATAAGTTCTTAAAAACGGGAATCTCTTAAGTACTGCTCCCGACGAGCGACTTTTAAGCAAGCAAACGGCTTTTGCTGCTGACAAGTCGGGCGGGAATCTCAGAAGCAAGTGAATATGGTCTGCCTCTCCGTTGATTTCGATGGGAGAGCAGCCTATTTTTTCGGCCTCATACCTCAAAGTATCAATGGTATAAGCCAAGACATCACGAGTCATTTTCTTTCTCCGATACTTTGTTGTAAAGATCAGGTGAATGACAATGTTTGAAACCGAGTGTCTTTTTCTCAAAAGTTCCGAAGTCTTCGTCATAAAATGTAGCCGAGAGGCCAAAGATGTTAATAGCAACGAAAGTAAGACTGTATCCGACATCCGAACAGAGGCGTTTTATAAACGGCCAATTCGGAGCGGTGCGCTTCTGCTACAACAAAGCTGTTGCTCTGAAGCGGGACCTCTACCGAAAGAAAGGCATCTCGCTGTCGGTTAACAAAGAGATTAAACCTCTGTTGTCCGTTGCCAAGAAGTCAAGAAAGTACAGGTGGCTCTCGCAATACGATTCCATAAGCCTTCAAGAAGCAGTTCGGCACGCGGATACTGCCTACAAGCGATTTTTCAAGAAAGAGGCTCGATTTCCGCAATTCAAAAGTAAACGGAACAGACAAAGCAGTTATCACTGCACCTCTTTGTCCGTTGGAAAAGACTTCATCAAGATTCCGAAGTGCGAGCCGATTAAAGCAGTAATCCATAGGCAGATACAAGGTAAGGTCAAGAGCATTACCGTATCCCGCGACCGAGTGGGCGACTACTTTGCTTCCATACTGAGCGAAACGCCGGAGAAGGTTCCCGACAAACCGACGGAAGTCGAAGAGTCTAAGGTGATCGGCATTGATCTCGGAATAAAGGACTTTCTGACAGACTCTTTCAACAGAACCGTTGACAATCCCAAGGAACTCAAAAGCGCACTGAAGGAATTGGAAAAAGCGCATAAGGAAGTCTCCCGCAAGGTAAAAGGAAGCAGAAGGAGAAGCAAGGCGGTAAGCTGTCTGGCAAAAGTTTATCGGAAAGTCTCTCGCAAACGCGAGGATTTCCAGCACAAGGTCTCGAAGCGATTGATTGACGAAAACCAAGCGGTCATCGCAGAGAGTTTAAAAATCAAAAACATGATGCATAATCGCAAACTCGCTCGGGCGATAGCAGATGCCGGCTGGGGCGGATTTTTGTCCAAGCTCAAGTACAAGGCGGAAAGAAGCGGAAAGTTCTTCATACAAACGGACACATTTTTTCCGTCCTCGAAGACTTGCCCGCGATGCCGATACAAGTTTGACGGATTGACTCTTGCCATGAGGCAGTGGATTTGTCCGAAGTGCGGCGGTTTAAACCTGCGGGATTATGCAGCCGCGATAAATATCAAACGAGAAGGCATTGTGCAGTTAAAGGCGGCAGGGCTTGCCGTCTTGCGGCGATAAGCCGAAACTCATGGAGGCTCTGTAAGACCTTTCAACCGAAAGGCTCGAGCCGTCGAAGTGAGAAGCCTCGCCCGATTAGGGCGGGGAGAGGTCACTTGTGGCGTATACGGCTTTCGGACTTTTCGTTTTGCATGACGAAAAGACAGTCAAATTGTCTTGGTATGCTTATGGAACTCTCGAAACTCTTGTCATCCTTTCGATTATTGTGTCTCTTAAACCCTGGTAACAGAAAGACCACTGATTCCTATGTGGGTCAACATTTTATTTGTACCAAAAATTGGGAGGTTATTAAATGATGGAAACACCGGAACAATTCGGCATTAAAGATTCAGAGAGGACTCGCTGTGAGATTTGGACTCGCGTTATGGGATACCACCGACCGATTTCCTCTTTCAATGTAGGTAAACAAGGGGAAGCAGCAGAACGTAGGTATTTTTCTGAGAAAAAATGTTATAGAGAATTTCAGGTAAGGCAAAAAGAGAAGCAAATTTGATATACAGAATGAGAAAAAGCTTCTATAATTCGAGCTAAGCGTACCTCACACAGCTCTGGCCTTTTGGTTTATCTGCAACAAGTGAGGTCTTTTTTTATCCGGAGAATGAAAATTCATTTCAACAAGCCACCGTTACCTGTTGAAGAACAAGTCAAACTCCTCCAATCGCGAGGATTAATTGTCCCTGACTCTCAGAGGGCTTCTCGGTATCTTCTCAGCATCGGGTATTACCGCTTCAGTGCTTACTGTATTCCGTTCGAATATTGCCGGGGGAAAATTCATCAGTTTAATGCGAATGTCAACTTCGATGATGTTTTAGAGCTATATATTTTTGACAGAAAACTTAGATGTTTGTTTTGGGAGGCTTTGGAACGTGTTGAGATTCACATTCGCACACAATGGGTCTATGAATTGACAACGCTGACGCAAGATCCGTTTGCCCATTTAAATTCAAATAATTTTTCAAGTAGGAAAAAACATTTGGAAGACTTGGACAAATTGAGAAATGAAATAAACAGGAGCAAGGAAGAGGTTTTTGTGAAACATTTTTCTGAAAACTACGAAGAAGAAACCCCACCTTTATGGGCATGCGTTCACTTGATGACACTTGGTGAACTGATTCATTGGGTTCAGAATACTCATGCTTCTGACGTTAAAAATAGGATGGCTAGATCGTTTGGTTTTGCCAAGTATTACCCTTTTGGTAGTTTTGCAGTTGCTCTCACTGAATTGAGGAATGTGTGTGCGCATCATGTGAGACTTTGGAATCGTTGCTTTATGAAGTCACCAAGGTTGGTGAAGAAACTAACAGTACGAGGCTTCGAAGAATTTCTGCCCATTGAGTCAAGTAATAAACTCTACATTTTTGCAGTTCTTTTGGCCGCTATGCTTAAAGCAGATAATCCTAAGACCACATGGCCGACGAGGTTGGGGGATCTGTTATCAACAAGAAAGCAGAGCCAACTAGAAGCTATGGGCTTCCCGGATAACTGGAAAGAGTACGAAATTTGGGGTCAGGTTGGAAGAGCCTGATAACACCAGCATATATTTGTTTAGAGATAGGGAAGATCGCCGATTTCTTGGGTGAACGGCGGTAAGGGGCTTAAAGAATCCCTAGTACTCTAAGCTTTAACAGATCACAATAGGGAAAAGTTTGCCCGAAGAAAGAGATTAAGGCTGTGAGAAGGACTGGACTGGGTTCATCGAGCTGCACAGTCCGTCGAAAAATGAATGTCAAGGTAAAAATAATGAAAACGGTTTTTAAAGCCCCAGTTTTTTCATTATTGGTACTATCTATCAAAGTAAGTCAAAATTCTGCGCTTCGTAGTTTTAATGAATTTTTTTGTCGAATACGTAGTGCTACGCGCCAAGACTTAATTTCAGCAATTAAGGCTTAGTGAAAGTGTGACAATTTCCTCAAGTAAAAATAAGTGTCATTATGTGTACCTGAGAAAATGTCTGAAAAAAGTTCTAACTTTGAAATAATTGAGGCCGAAGATCGCAATTTTTCGCTCGGCTCTTCTGGTATTAACGAAAATGCTTTAAAAAATCCTGCCTTTGTTTATTTAATTTCTCTGGGAAGCAAATTTTCAAGAAACGGGATGAAAAATGCTTTGCTGCGTTTCGCAAAATTTTTTGGCTTCCAAAATCTGGAAACAGTTCCTTGGGCAAGAATTAACGTTGCTTCTATCAACCTTTATAAAACTCAGTTGCTGAAGGAAGGACGAAGCCCAAACACAATCAATACCTACTTGGCTGCCATTCGAGGTGTTATTAAAGCTGCTTGGCAAATCGGCCTTATCTCAGACCACGAAAAATTGATTCTTGCAACTGTCAAGCCTGTAAGGGGATCTCGGAAATATTCCGGGCGTGCTTTGAGTCAAATTGAATCTTCAAAACTAATTTCCTTCTGTAGGGCAAAAAATGAAGCAATAGATATTCGGGATATCGCAATCATCAGTCTTGGAATAGGGTGTGGGTTGCGAAGGAACGAGCTTTCAGAGTTGAAACTGGATGACATCAATTTCACCGACCAAAGTATTCGGGTAATAGGTAAGGGGAACAAAGAACGCATTGTGTGCGGTTCTGAAATAGTTTTTATCCGGCTGAAAGAGTGGATCAACATCCGCAGTGGAGGAGGTTGTCCGGAAGTCTTCGTGAGGATTGGAAAACACGGAGATCTGCGGTTGAATCAGAAACTATCCCCGATGGCAATTTTTAAGATGCTGCAAAAAAGAGCGCAAGCCGTCGGGCTCGAAAAATTCACGCCTCACGACCTTAGAAGGACGTTCGCAACCAGAATGCTTGATGTCGGGGCCGACATATCTATCGTAAAAGAGGCAATGGGCCATTCTTCCATCAATACAACCCAGCGTTATGACAGAAGAGGTTTGGAAAAGATTCGCGAATATTCGCGCTCCATCCCTGTTTGATTTTTTTTACCGCTTGGAAACCTTGAGTTTTCGACACATTTCCTGGGCAGACGACTGCGAAGACTTGAAACAATAGAAATAGCTAATTAGGAAGAGAATTATGGGTAAGGACAAGAAAGAGGCCATCGACACTGAGCTTGAAAAAGTTGGTATTACATTGTCTACTGAAACTTTAAATTTGCTTTCGAGTCAGGTATCCGAGGCTATTATCAATTCTGACATTTCAAATAAAGTGCTTGTTACCGCCACTGACATAGCCAGAATGATGAGCTACAAACCGTTTTCGTCAGCTATGAGAAAAATAATAGAGTCTCCGGATTTCCCAAAGCCTTTTTCCGTATTAGGAGGCGGAAACAATAAGTGGCTAAAGTCACAGGTAGAAGATTGGATCCTCAAGAAGTATGAAGAAAGTTCCTCACTGAGACGCTTTACCATTTTCAGATCAAGGTAAAACCAAGGGTTTCCTCTTGCCTTAAGGCGGAATTTTACAAATGGACAAAACTTGTCTCGGGATTTCTTCGAAAAGAAGGAGTGCCTCACAACACCTAAAAATTTTTTGTGTTAAGATCTCGCTCGTTGTTGAGGGCGACCGAGACAAAAAAGATTGGCAATCAATCGAGGAAGTGAATTTCAAGTGATTGAAACTTGTTAACCGGTTGATTTATAAAAGTTTATTGGTGCTCATCGAAGGCACCAAAAAATTAAATTGCTAAGCCGTCGTGGTGAAATTGGTAGACACGCCATCTTGAGGGGGTGGTGACGAAAGTCGTGTGAGTTCGAGTCTCACCGACGGCACCAAGATTCAAAAGCCTGATAAACGTTGAGTTGTCAGGCTTTTTCCTTATCGGTTTCTTCTTGCCGATTTCCGGTCCGGTTGTGAAAAGCGCTCGGTCGGACGAGTGGTCAATTAGGCGATTCTCAGAGCGGTCTTCTCGCTTATTTCAAATCTGCAAGGATCTAAGTCATGGAAAAAGAGCTGATGAAAACGCTGTCGGAGCATGGCCCTGAGATTTTGCGTTTTTCAGTGATCTAGCCGGAGTTCGGCTCCGGCATCCTCGTTAAATTTCAATATCCGTACCTA
>ENA-UERY01000521-UERY01000521.1-human-gut-metagenome-genome-assembly--contig:-NODE-521-length-31880-cov-153.840361_pt1 | contig 31880 bp, 29 predicted proteins | sample MGYA00242989_ERZ507990 | MGnify/ENA primary metagenome ERZ507990 (study PRJEB26167, sample SAMN06115529) | human gut metagenome | host: Homo sapiens | place: China:Fujian | collected 2015-08-26...
ACGTAAAGTCGATGTTCTCCTTATCATGTCTGATAGCTACGACGGTAGCCATTTCTTCTACGATTCCACTAAACATAATTTCAGTATTAATTTAACATATACTGCAAAGGTACGAGAAAAAATGAAATCTCCCAACTTTTCTATCTGAAATGTTGGGAGATTTATATTATATTAATGCTTTTATCCGGCAGATTATATCACCTTGACTCTCTGTTTACCTTCTCTTCCATCTATCACAATCTTCTCGAAAATGATGGCAGGATCGTTTGGTGTGAGAGTAAGGGTATGGATGCCATCGCCTGTAACGGGCAGTTCTATTTCTATCACCTTGTCGATGATGCGGGAGGCTACCGTAGGATAGTAGATGTTGTAGATATTCTCCGGCTTCTCGTTCAGATTATGATTTAAGTTGACGACGACCGGCTCGGCTCCATCTACGCTTACGCCATAAGTCATGCCGCCCTTGTTCTGATAATCAAGGGTAGATTTGGTGATAATATGTATGCGTACCTTCTTGCTGTCAGTAGCAGATGATGCGCCTTGGCGTGCCAGAGCGTTCATCTTGAACCTGTAGGTGAGGCTGGCTCCTTTTACGCTTTTGGTGTATGGCATCAGGGTGACACCGGCTACACTTTTGCCCATGAATGGAATCTCTGTCCATTTTGCCTCGGCAGCATCCGTCTTGCTGCTATAGTAAGGAGCTTCGATTTCTACCACGCCGTTGTTTTCGCTGATAATCACTCCATCCTTGGAGGTTACCCGGAAGAGCTCCGGACAGGTATCTTTCTCGAAATCATCATTCCAACTCTTGTAGCCGATATGCTTCTGGGTCATCATGCCGTTCCACTTGCCGCCAGCCATCTTATGGTTGTAATAGTCGCAGATGAGGGAATCGCGCTTGAAGAGGCGCTCGCATTCATCAGCCCATACATTCGCCTTCGGATTGCCCTGCTTATAGAGGGCATGGTTCTGTGCCTGGGCAAAGTACATCTGATGCAGATTGCTCATCATCTCGATAGGGAAGAGGATGATCTGGCGATAGGCATCGTGGTAGGATGCCGGCAGACTGTTGTACTGGCGCAGCGCATCGGCTTCGAGCTGGAGATACTGGTTTACCACCTCCTGCCATTCACCATTTTCCAGACTGTAGGTGTTCTTGTTGAGCATCTCTGGGGTGCAGCGGCCGTTGTACTTGCAGATGAGGTTAAGAATGCGTGCTGCTTCATCAGCTTGCGATTCACCAAACTGCTGTGCGCACCAGTCGCGGGTATGACGGGTGATGTTGTTTACATCGTATTTACGTGGATTCCAAGCCATGTCCATAAACTGGCTGATAGGATATTCCATCGGCTTGAGGTCGCCCACATTGAGAATCCAGAGACGGTCGATGCCATTCTCGTAAGCAAGCGTCAACTGCTCCCAAGGATTCTGCACAGGAGTAACGTTGAGCATCTTTGAGTTTCTTGGAGCACCTACGTAATCTACGTGATAGTATAAGCCCCAACCGCCTTTGTGCTTGCGTTCCTTGGCATTCGGCACACGGCGCACGTTACCCCAGTTGTCATCGCAGAGCAGGAGGGTTACGTCATCAGGTACCTTCATGCCCTTGTCGTAGTAATCCATCACCTCTTTATATAGTGCCCAAACCTGTGGGGTTTCGCTTGCCTTCCTGCCGGTTACGTCAGCGATAATCTTGCGCTGGTCGTTGATGATGTTGGTCATCAGCTTAGTATCAGCCTCTTCACTCATCGCTTCATCGCCGTCGCCGCGCATTCCGATGGTTACAATCTGTTCTGTTCCCTTCATTCGCTCAATGCCTTCACGGAAGAACTTCTGCAGGTTTGTCTTGTTCTTCTGATAGTTCCATGGTCCCCATCCCTTTCGGTTGCGGGCGTATTCCTGGTGGTTGCGGGCCATCGGCTCATGATGGGAAGTACTCATCACTACGCCCATCTCATCTGCCGTCTTCTCGTTTTCAGGGTCATCGGCATAGAAAGCCCAGCCCCACATGGCAGGCCACATCATGTTACCTCTCAGTCGCAATACCAGTTCGAAGACGCGCTGATAGAAACGGTGGTCGCCATATCCGGTGCCGTAGGTGTTCTTTACCCATGACGTTAGGCAAGGTGCCTCATCGTTGAGGAAGATGCCGCGATAACGTACGGCTGGTTCGCCATCTGTATAGATACCCTTGTTTACGAAAATAGAATCGTGGTGCTCTACAGGCACGTCTGCCCAGTCATACCAAGGCGATACGCCCATCTGCTGCGAGAGTTCGTAGATGCCGTAGATGGTGCCTCGTCGGTCGCTGCCAGCAATGACGAGCTGACCATCTATGAGCGTGATGATAAACTTTTCACGTTTGCCCTTCAGCAGATTTCCGTTGATGCGCTTCTGTTTCACCAGTTGGTCGATGGCTGCTGAATGGCCGATGGTGCCTACGAGGATAGCTGGTCGGGCTGTGTCGTTTTTTTTCAGAAAACCGGCATCCGAGGTGAGGGTGGCTGTGGCTCCACTCACACTTTTTATATCTTTCAGCAGGGCATGAGCAGCATAGCTCACTCCCTTGCAGTCGTTGGTGTCCATGTAGATTTCTACCCGGTTATTGGCATTCAGCAGCAAGTCTCCTTGCTTGAAATCTACAAATCTGTCGGCTGCGCTCATGCTGATTGTTGAGAGCAGGGCAGCGCCAGCCAGGAATGTTCGCTTGATGTTGTTTAGTTTCATATTTATTTATTTTGTTGTTATTTTCCGATTGTCAGCAATGTGTTTTTGCCGGTTGCAAAGGTAGCCAAAACTATCCGGATATACTTTATTTTATGTAATCTTTAGTTTTTAATATGTTTCATTTTTACTTTTCTGTCCGTTTCTCTTTGTGTTTTCAAAGAAAAATAGTAATTTTGCATAGTAAAAACAGAAAAAAGAATATATATAATGATAGACAGACCGACGATAGCAAAAATTATGGATGCCACCAAGATAGAAGAGGTGGTATCTGAATTTGTTACGCTCAAGAAGCGTGGCATCAATTATGTCGGCTTGTGTCCTTTTCATAACGATTCCAATCCATCTTTCTCCGTATCTCCAACAAGAGGTATCTGTCATTGCTTTACCTGCGGAAAGGGAGGCAATGCAATCAACTTTCTGATGGAACTGGAACAGATGACCTATCCCGATGCCCTTCGCTGGCTCGCCAAGAAATATAAAATAGAAATTCAGGAACGGGAACTGACCAATGAAGAAAAACAGCGCGAGAGCGAAAGAGAATCCATGTTTATCGTCAACGATTGGGCGGCGAAATATTTCCAGGATATTCTCTTGCATGATGTGGATGGTATCGCTATCGGTATGGCTTATTTCCGAGGAAGAGGTTTCAGAGATGATATCATCAGAAAATTCCAGTTGGGTTTTGCGCTCCCTAAGCGTACTGCTCTTGCTGAGGCAGCTAAGGCGGCTGGCTATAATCCGAAATATCTGGTTGATACGGGACTCTGCTTCAAGGTGGATAAGGACGAAGCTGGCAATAAGTCGGGTGAGGATAAGATTCTTGACCGTTTCTCGGGCAGAGCCATCTTCCCTTGGTTCAGCGTGAGCGGCAAGGTGGTAGCTTTTGGCGGACGAGTTCTCGACAGCAGAACCAAGGGCATCAGCCAGAAATATGTCAACTCGCCTGATAGCGTTATCTATCATAAGGAGCGCGAACTCTATGGACTCTATCAGGCCAAGAAGGCGATAGCCAAGGAGGATTGTGTCTTTATGGTGGAAGGATATACCGATGTTATCTCGATGCATCAGTGTGGCATCGAAAATGTAGTGGCCAACTCGGGTACAGCACTGAGCGTGCATCAGATCAGACTGCTGCATCGCTTTACCAGTAATATCGTTCTTCTCTATGATGGCGATAATGCAGGTATTCATGCTGCGCTGAGAGGTACCGATATGCTGCTCGAAGAAGAGATGAACGTAAAGGTGCTCTTTCTCCCTGATGGTAATGACCCTGACAGTTTCGCCCGCAGTCATTCGGCAGAGGAATTCAGAAGATATATTCAGGAGAATCAGACCGACTTCATACAGTTTAAGACCGATATTCTGCTACGCGGCGTGACAGACCCTGTAAAGCGAAGCCAGGCTATCAATTCGATTGTAGAGAGCATCTCGAAAATCAAGAATCAGATAACGCGCGCTTCTTATATCACCGACTGTTCTCACCGTTTGGGCGTGAACGAGGCAATTATCGTGAATGCCTTGAATAATTTTGTGCGCAATGGTATGAGTGAGCAGGTAAAGGCAGAGCGACGTGCAGCGGGATTGAAAGATTCGACTGTAGCGGCAGCGCAGCAGGCGCAATCGGTGATGAGAGCGGTTACCCCACTGGATAAACTCCTGGAGGTAGAAGGACTTCTGGTACAGTTGATTATTCATCATGGCGACCAGCTCATCACGGTACAGGATGTAGACGGAAATGATGTGGAGGTAGCTGTGGCCCAGTATATCAGTCTTGATTTGGGTGGAGATGGCTTTAAGTTTCATAATGATTTATATAATCAGATTATGCAGGAGGCTGTGGAGCATCTCGAAAAAGAAGATGATTTTGTCGCCGAAACTTATTTTGCCAATCATCCGAATCCGGAAATCAGCAGGTTAGCTGGTTTGCCTACAGGTGACCAGGAGGTATCTACGGCTAGTCTGCAGATGAAGATGAGCGCCGATAAGCTCCGTCAGTTTGTCTTTAAAGACATCTTGAGCTTCCGTACTCATTATATTGCTCAGCGTATTATAGAGGTTCAGCAGGAGTTTGCCAGGAATCCGACCAATCGTGAACTGCTGCAGGAGTTTATGAAACTCAAGCAGATGAACACGCTTCTGGCGAGCCAGGCAAACAATATCTTCAATTAACCGGAACTCCTGTCCTGTGGGGAGGAACTCTGTAAAGAAGTATTAGAGATTTAAAAGGAGAAATGTTATATGATTTATTTTCACTGGATATATCTGTTGCTTTATGTCGTGATAACCGTTCCGGCTATCATCACCGTCTTGATGGACAATCGTCAGCCCGCCAAGACGATGGCATGGATATTGGTCTTCTTCTTCATCCCCTTTGTGGGTATTATCTTCTATTTTTTCTTCGGTCAGAATACCCGCAAGGAACGGCTTATCAGCGACCGCAGTATGGATCAGCTCACCAAGCGCTCCATGCTCGAGTTCGTAGAGCAGGAGAATCTTCACCTGCCAGACAGCAATAAACCGCTGATGAATCTCTTTGCCAACCAGAGTTGGGCGCTGCCTTTTAAAGATAATCAGGTGGATATTTATACCGATGGCTACGATTTCTTCCTTACCTTATTATATAATATAGGACAGGCAAAGCATCATATTCATCTCGATACCTATATCTTCGAAGCCGATGCCTTGGGATATCTGATAGCCGATGCCTTGATCGATAAGGCGGAGCAGGGAGTAGAGGTGCGACTGATTTATGATGATGTAGGCTGCTGGAAGGTGAAGGATGAATTCTTTGAACGTATGCGTGATGCAGGCATTGATGTACATTCGTTCATGCCAGTCCGCTTTCCGGCTTTTACGAGTAAGGTAAACTATCGTAACCACCGCAAACTCTGTGTCATAGATGGTAAGGTGGGCTTTATCGGCGGCATGAATATAGCTCTGCGCTATGTGAAGGGTGATAAGAAACAGGCTTGGCGCGATACGCATCTCCGTATTGAGGGCGGTGGCGTTTACGCCATTCAGAGAGCCTTTCTGGTAGACTGGTATTTCGTAGACCGTACGTTGGTTACCAATCGCCAGTATTATCCGCCGGTCAGTGTGCATATCCACAACAATTGTCTCGTACAGATAGTTACGGGCAGTCCTATCAGTCCTTGGCCTGATATCATGCAGGGCTATGTCCGCATCCTGCTTCAGGCCCGGAAGTATGTGTATATGGAAACGCCTTATTTCTTGCCGACTGAACCTGTATTGTTTGCCATGAGAACAGCAGCTCTGGCGGGTGTGGATATCCGTCTGATGTTGCCCCGTCATGCTGATGCCAAACTGGTAGAGTGGGCATCACGTTCGTATGTGATGGAGGCGATAGAGGCAGGCGTAAAGGTTTATCTCTATACGGCAGGCTTTAATCATAGTAAATTGCTCGTAAGTGATGATAATCTCTGTACGATAGGCAGTACGAATATCGATTTCCGAAGTTTTGAGAATAATTTCGAAGCGAATGCGTTCTTCTTTGATGAAGGGATGGCGCAGCGCGTGAAGGCTGTCTATCTGCGGGATGAGGCGAAGAGTATCCTGGTAGATGATGTATCTTATTTCGTAAAACGTCCGTTCCTGCAGCGCCTTTTCGAGAGTACGGTAAGATTGCTCTCGCCGCTGCTGTGATTAGGCACAGATTTTTATTTAAGTATGGATTTATTTAAGTATGGATTTATTTAGGCACGGATTACACGGATTACACGGAGTTATGAGCTAAAATTCAATATTCCGAATTTATAATCTCATAAAAAATCCGTGTAATCCGTGTAATCCGTGCCTAAAATTTGCTTTTATCTGAATATTGAGAAGTTTACGCTTCCGTAACTTCTGTGTTCCAGGAATCGTGGATGCTCGGAGAAATCATAGTCTTTGCCATGCTCAAAGACGAAGATGCCTCCTTCGTTGAGATAGTCGCCATTCAGAACGAGGTCTGGAATCTGCGGCAACTCCTTCAGAGCGTATGGAGGATCGGCAAAGATAAAGTCAAACTTCTGCTTGCAGGTCTTCAGAAAACGGAATACATCACCACGAATCAGAATATCCTTGTCTTCGCCCAACTTCTGAAAACATTGGCGTATGAAGTTGGCATGGTCACGGTCTGCCTCTACGCTGATTACCCGGCTGCAGCCTCGTGATACCAGTTCGAGCGAAATGCTGCCCGTACCGGCAAAAAGGTCGAGGGCAGAGGTATTTTCGAAATCAATATATCCCTGCAGAACATTAAAGATGTTCTCCTTTGCAAAATCTGTTGTCGGACGCGCCTTAAACGAACGTGGAATGTCGAAATGGCGTCCCTTATATTGTCCTGTTATGATTCTCATATTTACTTTGAACTTTGAATGTTGAACATTGAACTTTATGATAAGCTATTCTGTTGAATTCTTAACTATCAACTTTTTACTATCAATTCTTGTCTTACTTACTTAAGTACAGTGCCATCAAATCGAATGGCAGACCTTTAATCTCTGTGATGGGCGCACGGTTGAATTCGGCGGCAGGATTCAGAATGAAGGTCTTCTTGATATAGAGTTTCGTGTTGTAGAGGAACCAATCCTTATCCGGAACATTGCCTGATACATGCAACTCATCCTGCATCTGGTTGAATCCTAACTGCTTCCATACATAGAGAATGAAATAGAGGGCATCCTTGGCATGCTCGGCATTGAACGAGTTGAAGAATTTGAAACGGTTCTTCTCGAAACCGAAAACGTCCAGCTTCTTGTCGTGGAAATAAACATAGAGCTTGCGGTGAATGCCGGTGAAACTGCGATGATGCAGATAGTGCCACATCGGTTGCATGATAGGTGTGAAGCGAACATCCTTAAAGTTGTCTTCTACCACCATCTTCAAATCCTTGTTGATAGGGAATACCGCTACCGCATTCAGTTCCGGCTGCACTCTGTAGAGAATGGCATCGCTGTTATGACTGTTGAAGGCATGCTGATAGAGTACATTGATATCCTCTTCATGAAATTCTTCGATAGGAACCAGCAGGATAGGCGAATCGAGATATACGCGTACCTTCTGGTATCCCCGCTGCAGGAGAGTACTCTCCTTGAAAGCCTGACGCAAGTTGGCTGCCATCGAAACACCACTCTTTACAGTATAAGGTTCATAGATGAGCTGATGCTCAGCTTCACGGTCAACTACCGAAAAACTGAGGGTGTTTCTGCTCACGCGGATGGTGAGTCGTGCTTGCTGAATGTTGTTACCTTTTATTTGCATATCTGTTACCAATTACCTGCGTTGTTATTATCTGTCGTTAAATCGCCTATCTTGAGTCCGGGATAGTTGCCGGCATAGTTGGCCTCCTCTATCTTCTGCTGGATGGAACCTTCATCGAGTCCGTCGAGGAAGGTTTCATAACCGGCTCCACATTCCATCACCGGAATCTGCTTACCGCTTTTTCCTACGATAACCGTGGCAGCAAGTGTAAACTTCTTACCGTCGGCATAGGGAATGTATTGAGCATCTTCCTGTAAGTACTTGCCTTTTACCAGTGTCGGAAAATCTCCTGTATATACGCCGTGTTTCGCCTTGTATTTCTCTTCAGCCTGACGTATCTGCATCAGTTTCTCCTTCACCTCTGCTTCTCTGCTAGCCATGGCCTTCTGGAAGCGGATGGGCTGGCTTACACTCAGAATACAGAGTAGCATCATGATGATGACGCATGCTCCCAAAATATAATTATTCTTTATTCTTTTTCTCATTTCAAAAAGTATTATTACTTTTGCACAGCAAATAGGTGCAGTAAATTTTCTGCAAAGATACTAAAAGTTTTCGAAATATGAACATTGAAGAGTTAAAATATCAGATATTACAGCAATTTGACTTTCCGCCAACCCCAGAACAGGCTCAGGCGCTCGATGTTTTCGTGCAGTTTATGACGGATAGTAATCCTCATGCTGTGATGATTCTCCGGGGTAGTGCGGGTACCGGTAAGACATCGCTTTCGGGTGCTATCGTCCGTACGCTCCGTGCTGTTCGCCAGAAGGTGATGCTCCTTGCCCCTACAGGTAGGGCGGCTAAGGTCTTCTCTCTGAACAGCGGGATGCCTGCCTATACCATTCATCGCCGCATCTATCGCGAAAAGGCGTTTGCCGGAGTGGATGGCCAGTTCAATCTCAATGATAATCTCTATACTGATACGCTTTTCATGGTGGATGAAGCTTCGATGATTGCCAATCTGGGATTGGGCGGAACCACCTTTGGCAGCGGCTGTCTGCTAGATGATCTGATTCATTTTGTGTATCAGGGACGTAACGACCGCCTCTTGCTGATAGGCGATAAGGCACAGTTGCCTCCTGTTGGTGAGGAAGAATCACCAGCCCTTTCTGCTGCGATGCTCCAGGGATATGGACTGTCGGTTTATGAGTGCGATTTGAACGAAGTAGTCCGTCAGAGTCAGCAGTCGGGCATTCTCTTTAATGCTACCCGCATCCGTCAGATGATTACCCACGATGACATTACCCAACTGCCTAAAATCCGTTTCTCCGGTTTCTCGGATATCAGGGAGATGCCGGGCGCAGAACTCATCGAGGCTCTTGGCGACAGTTATCATCATGTAGGACTGGACGATACCATTGTTGTGACTCGTAGCAACAAGCGCGCCAACATCTTCAACCAGGGCATCCGCAACATGGTGCTTGATAGGGAAGAGGAACTGGAGAGTGGCGACATGCTGATGATTGTGAAGAACAATTATTATTGGATGGAGGAAGAAAGAAAGAAGATAAAGGAAAGGCAATTAAGTGAAGAACGAAAAGTGAAGAGTGGAAAATTTAATACTTTAGCTAATCATACAGTTCAAAGTAACGAAGTTTCAAGTCATGAGATTCCTGCTTTCCTGGCTAATGGAGATAGGGCGAAGGTGATGAAGGTGAGTCGTCGCATCGAACTCTATGGTTTTCATTTTGCCACCCTTCTGTTGAAATTTCCCGATTATGATAATTATGAACTGGAGGCTACGGTATTGCTGGATACCTTGACGAGTGAGGCTCCTGCTTTGACCCATGATCAGCAAGAGCAGCTTTTCCATAAGATAGAGGAGGATTATCAGGACATACCACTGAAGGCAGACCGTATGAAGGCAATCCGGCAAGACCCATATTTCAATGCTCTGCAAGTAAAGTTTGCCTATGCCGTTACCTGTCATAAAGCGCAGGGAGGACAGTGGTCGCATGTCTATGTAGACCAGGGCTATATGACGGATGAAATGCTTACTCCCGATTATATCCACTGGCTCTATACTGCATTTACACGAGCCACAGAAATGCTATATCTGGTGAATTGGCCAAATACGCAGATAGAAGGAGAGTGATATTACTCTTCTTCTTTTGTTCAGGATTTATATAAAAAGAAAAAAGGCCGGCTCTCTCTCGAAAGTCGGACTCTTAAATTTTTGAGTTATTTTTGGGAAAAGTGGGTAGTGATGGATTCGAACCACCGAAGGCATAGCCAGCAGATTTACAGTCTGCCCCATTTGGCCACTCTGGTAACTACCCAAAAGCTTTATATCTCAAAAGCGAGTGCAAAGGTAATGCTTTTATTTGATATTACCAAATTTTTTCGGTATTTTTTTCTCTTTTCCTTGAAAAAATGTTCATTTTCCCCTATAAAATAGTTTTTCCCCCTCTCTTTTACCTTTTTACCCTTTTACTTTTTTACCCTTTTACCTTTACCACATGTCTTCTGCGGTGTTTCCTCGACAGCCTTCTGTGCTTGTAATGCTCATACTTCTTGATGGCAACGAATACCGTGAGGGCAAGGACTACGGCTAGCAGGAAGAGCGAGATACCGATGATGATGATGAAGATAGAGGAGTAGAGTAGCATATGTTGTGCTGTCTTGTTCATTTTTGTTGTAAATTTGCGTGCAAAGTTACTCATTTTTCGATAAATATTGAAAGAAACAAAGAAAAAGTTGTATCTTTGCAAACGTTTTGTAGTATCTGATATACAGAACTGAATAATTATTGAATAAATATACATACATGATTGTTACAATAGAATGGATGGAGGAGTGGTTCAGGCGTTTCGACCAGGAATATTTCGGGGGAAAACTGCCTGTTCCTGAACTCGGACTTACTCATGCCAAGACTCGGTTGGGGCAACTTGCCTATAAGCGGGCCTCCAGATGGGGACGCACCAAGCTCTACGATTTCAAGCTCTCCATGTCTACTTATTATGATATGACCGACAAGCAGGCAAAGAGTGTCTTGCTCCACGAGATGATACATTACATCATCGGTTATACGGGACTGAAAGATACCTCGGCTCACGGGATTGTGTTCAAGGGACTGATGGATAAGCTCAACAGCCAGTATGGCTGGGATATCAGAGTATCGACATCCACCAAGGGTTGGAAGGTAAGCGAAACCGTAAAAAGCAGGAAAGAGAAGAAGGGACCGCAAATCTATCTGATGCTTGCCATCGAAATGAATGATGGAAGACATTATCTCTCGAGAGTGAATCCGAGTTTTGCCCGTCGCATCGAAAATCAGCTGAAGACGGTCAGGGAAGTGGTTTCTCATCAGTGGTATACTACGATGGAGAACTATTTCGAAGACTATCCGCAGGTGCGCAGCTTGAGAGGAAGGCGCATCTCGAAGGCCGATTTCGGAAAGTTGCTCAATGTGCTCACTCCCTTTCAGCTGTAATGTCGGGCAAATGTATAAGAAAAAGAATAACCAAAACTCATTAAAGATATAAAATGAAAGAAACCTGGAAAATGATAGCCCTGCTGGCAATAGCCATTGGAGGACTGCTGGCTTATGCTTTTATTCCAGAGCAAGTGGCTGAAAACATTCCGCTGAAACAGATTGGAATGGATGCGCTCACCGGTAAAAGCGAGGCAGAACTCGCTGAAGAGGAAAAGGCTGACAGCATGATAAAGGAACCCGTGGATACGGCGGCGCAGCGAGTACTGATCTTCGGCGACTCGATGTCGGAATATCTAGGTCTGCGACTGGCTGATTATGCCAACAAGAACGGTCATAAACTCACCTGTATTACCTGGGTGAGTTCGGGCACCAGAAACTGGGCTACTACCGATACCCTGCAGCATTATATCCAACGTATCAAACCTACCCATGTCTTTGTATGTCTGGGCAGCAACGAACTGTATACGTCTGATATGAAGGGATGTGAAAAACGCATCCGTGCCATCCTGAGCAAGATTGGTAATATTCCGACGATATGGATCGGTCCGCCAAACTGGTGTGAGGATAATGGATATAACAAACTCCTCCGTGAGGTGATGGGACCACGAGGCTATTATCCTAGCTACAAACTTACCTTCGAACGCCAGAAAGACGGCCGGCATCCGACTATGGCTTCATCTGCCATGTGGATGGATAAGATTGTAGAGTGGATGAATAGCGGTCATTGTGTGCATCCGTTCCGATTGGAAAAGCCGGATAAGCGTGACCGCAGATACAGACAGATTACCATCTTGCCTCCTGGAACCAAACATAGGGCAGACAGCACGGCTATGAAGAAGGATTCTCTTTCTATGCCTGTTGAGGGAACTGTGCCTGAAACCACAGAAAGTCCTGCAGCAACCAAGGAACCTGCAACTGCTGGAAAAACAGCTCCGGCTGCTGACAAGACGGTTCCAGCGGTAAAGCATGTAAACCATAAAGACTCCGTATAAGAAAGAGTTCAATAAATAATATCTTCAGAAAAGACAAATGAATTATTCAACATTCGAAATAAGTGCCTTGTGGCATTGGATAGAGCGGCTGTTTGTTTATCAGGCAGATTCTCCGCTGATGATGGGCAGTATTCCGTTTGCGCTGCTCTTCATCTTCTTCCTTGCCATTTATACTCTGCTCAAGAGCTATTCGCGCACAGCCATGATGATGTATGTCATCTGCTTCAGCCTTTTCTTTGCCTATAAGGTGAACGGAATGGTGATGTGGATGCTGCCGCTTACGGCTTGCATCAATTATGCCGTAACCCAGGAAATGAGACTGCATGAGGGGAAGGCGCGCAAGGCGCTGCTCACCTTCGTAGTGCTTGTAGACCTGGCTCTGCTGTGCTATTTCAAATATACCAATTTCATCATTGGCGATGTAGTCAACGAGATGTTCAGTACCAACTTCTCCCTGCAGTCTATCGCTCTGCCTGTAGGTATCTCGTTCTATACCTTCCAGGCTATCAGCTATGCGGTAGATACCTATAAGCGCAAGTTTGACATGGAGGTAACGCTCCTGGAATATTGCTTCTATCTCACCTTCTTTCCGCTGCTGATGGCGGGTCCTATCACCCGTGCCGCCAACCTGATACCCAGACTGAAACGAAACGAACAGGCTTCCAGCAGAATGCTTTGGACGGGACTCTTCCTCATCATGTTGGGACTGGTCAAGAAGAATATGCTGAGCGATTATATTGCACAGTTCAACAACTGGGTGTTTGATGCGCCGCAAACCTTCTCGGGTTTCGAGAATCTGGCAGCGCTCTTCGGCTACCCTGTCCAGATTTTCCTCGATTTCTCGGGATACAGCGATATGAGTATCGGTGTGGCAGCCATTCTGGGTTTCTATCTGCCCGACAACTTCTATTTCCCTTACCGCTCACTCTCGGTTACTGAGTTCTGGCGTCGTTGGCACATCTCGCTTTCCTTCTGGTTCCGCGATTATGTGTATATTCCGCTGGGTGGAAACCGGAAGGGAAAGGTGCGCATGTATTTCAACAACTTCCTCACCATGCTGGTGGCAGGCTTATGGCATGGCTCTTCCTGGATGTTCGTTATCTGGGGTGCTCTTCATGGTTTCGGACTTGTGGTGCATAAGTTCTTCAGCCGTCAGTTGGGCATAAGCATTCCCCGTACGCTGGCAGGCAATTTCCTCAGCTGGCTCATCACCTATTTATATATATGCTTTGCTTGGTCGTTCTTCCGTGCCAAGGATTTGGGTGTGTTGGGGAATATGTATGATAAGGTGGCAAATGATTTCAGTATCGATTATCTGGTGCCTTTCTTCCATGCCCGTCCTGCCTGGACGCTTTGTATCATCGGTGTCATGCTGAGCTATCTCTTTACCGAGCGCCAGTATCACCGTCTTCAGGCGCGGTTCATCCTCCTGCCTTGGGTGGCTAAACTGCTGCTCTTCATCATCTGTCTGCAGATGGTGGTGGAGGTTTCTCAGGAGAGTGTGCAACCGTTCATTTATTATCAGTTCTAGTTTCGATGGTTAATATTAATATATATTTGAAGTAACAGACAAAACAGAAAAATTGTATGAAGAAACTATTATTCTTTTTGCTCCTGACGACGGCTGTCGTCGGTAGAGCACAGACATCGCTTGACTTGCTGCCAGCAGGCACCGAGGCTCCCGACTTTACGATTACTGACAGTAAGACGGGTAAGAAAATCTTCCAGCTTTCAGATAAGAAGACTCAGAAGGATAAAGACGGAAAGACGGTTCCGGGTGTCTGGACCGTGCTCGATTTCTGGGCTTCCTGGTGTCCAGACTGCAGAAGAGACATGCCGATGGTGAAGGCTATCTATGACAAATACAATACCAAGATCCAGGTAGTGGGTGTTTCTTTTGATACCGATGAGGCGAAGATGAAGAAATATCTGGGCGATAATCAGTATACCTGGTTGCAATACTGTGAGCTTAAAAAATGGAAGGAAACGAAGATTTCCAAGGATTATCACATCTCATGGATTCCAACCTCTTATCTGATCAATCCGGAAGGTAAGGTTGCATTCTCTACCGTGAAGGCGGAGGAGATGATGAAGAAACTGGATTCGCTCGACCAGGCTGGAGCTTTGAAACCTGCTCAGATGCAGACTGCTCTCAAGAAGGTGTATAATGAAAGCATCGATCCGATGGCTCAGATTGATGAGGCTTTGGCTAAAGCCAAGAAGAATGGCAAGTTTGTTATCTGTCAGGTAGGTGGTAACTGGTGTCCATGGTGCTTGAAGTTTGCCTATTTTGTGGAGAAAAATGTTGCGGTCAACAAGATGGTGAATGATCATTTCGAATATATTCATGTGAACTACAATCGCAGAAAAACTGCCGGTGATGCGGCGGTGAAGAAGGCTGAGCAGCTGATGAAGCGACTGAACAATCCTCAGCGTTTCGGATTCCCGGTCTTTGTGGTGCTCGATGAAACCGGAAAGGTTCTCCATATCCAGGATTCCAGTTTTCTGGAAGAAGGTAAGGGATATAACGAAGAAAAGGTGCTCAGATTCCTGAAGAGCTGGACACCTCAGGCTATTAAAGGATAAAGAAAGAGGGTGTGTCATTAACTTATGGCACACCCTCTACCTGTTTCATATTGTAATTTTATGCATTATAAACCTCTTGCTTTCAGGAATCCGGAAGCATCTGGCTTCTCCATACCTGTAAAGTCGGTAAACATTTCCATCTGGTCCTTGGTGTTGCCACGGCTCAGAATCTTATCGCGGAATGCCTGACCAACGGCTGGATCCAAGGCGCCATGCTTTGCAAAGTAGTCGGCGATGTTCACAGCCAGCACCTCTGTCCAGAGATAGCTGTAATAGCCTGCAGCATAACCGCCGCCCCATACGTGGTTGAAGTATGATGTGCTGTAGCGAGGAGGAATCTGGGTATTGAGCAAACCGATGTTGTGGAGTTCTTCCTTCTCGAAGGCACCTGCCATATAAGGTGAAGGCACCTCTTCTTCGCTAATCTTGTGCCAGGCAAGGTCAAGACAGGTTGCAGCCAGATTCTCGCCCAGTGAATAAGCGGTCTGGAAACTGATGCTCTTCAGCATGCGCTCTTTCAGATCGGCTGGCATCGCAGCACCGGTCTCGGTATGACGGGCGTAATGGTCGAATATCTCAGGAATAGATGCAAACGATTCGTTAAACTGGGATGGCATCTCTACGAAATCGCGGGCAACGGCTGTTCCTGAAAGGGTATTGTACTTGCAGTCGGAAAGGATTCCGTGAAGTGCATGACCGAACTCATGGAACAGGGTAGTAACCTCATCCCATGTGATGAGAGATGGCTGACCCTCCGGTGCCTTGGCGTTGTTGCATACATTATATATGATAGGCAACTGGCCGCGCTGCTTGCTCTGCTTGGCAAAGGCGCTCATCCATGCACCGCCACGCTTGGTAGGACGGCGGAAGTAATCGCTGTAGAAGAGGGCGATTGGCTTGCCGTTCTTGTCGCTCACCTCGAATACCTTCATGTCTGGGTGATAGGTAGGAATATCCTTGCGCTGCTTGAAGTTCAGTCCGTATACACGATGGGCGGCATAGAACACACCATTCACCTGTACGCTGTCGATGTTGAAGTATGGCTTAATCTCATCATCGGTAATGTTGAGCATCTCCTTCTTCATCTTCGCAGAATAATAGAATCGGTCGTATGGCTGCAGCTTGAAGTCCTTGCCTTCAGTCTTCTGTGCATACGCTTCTATCGCCTTGGTTTCAGCATCAGCCTTAGGAGCATATTCCTTGATGAGCTGCTTCAGGAAATCATCCACATTCTTGCTGTTCTTAGCCATCGTCTTTTCGAGCGAATAGTCGGCATAGTTGTCATATCCCATCAGCTTGCCCTTCTCGGCACGCAACTTGGCAATCTCGGTTACGATAGGGAAGGTGTTGAAATCAGGATTGGTTCCGTCGGCACGGTGGATGCTTGCCATATACACCTTCTTGCGCAGTTCGCGGTTCTGGAGATTGGTGAGGATAGGCTGCTGGGTGGTGTTGATGATGACGATACAGTAAGGTGCCTTGCCTCCGCGGCTCTCTGCATCTTTCTTGCATTGTGCAATGTCTGCATCGCTCAATCCGGCGAGTTCTTCCTTGCTGTTCACCCAAACCACGGCGTTGTTGGTAGCGGCAGGAAGAAGATTGCCCCACTCCTGCTGCAATTCAGAGATGCGGGAGTTGATCTGCTTCATGCGCTCCATCTTCTCTGCAGAAAGGAGGGCACCTGAACGTACAAAACTCTTATAGATAACCTCAGTAAGGCGCTTGTCTTCGCCCTTGAGTTTCTTATATTCGTTGTCGTAAACATACTTGATGCGCTCGAAGAGTTTCTTGTTGAACGAAATCTCATTGTCGAGTTCGGTCAGCAATGGGGTAGCCTTCTTTTCGGTTTCGGCGATGCCCGGAGTCTTGTGGGCACTGGTGAGACCGAAGAAGATGTTAGTCACATTTTCGAGCAGCGCACCGCTCTCCTCATAGGCGAGGATGGTGTTCTGGAAGTTAGGCTTCTTCTTGTTGTTTACAATCTTCTGGATGTTGGCACGCTGCTCTTTGATAGCCGCTTCGATGGCTGGCAGGTAATCGCTCTCCTGAATCTTGCTGAAGTCAGGAGCACCGAATGGAAGACTGCTCTTTGTTAAAAGAGGATTCTGACGGTTACCGCCCGCAGTCTGTGCGAACGATGAGGCTGGCATCTGCAGGAGTGCTGCGGCCAAGCCCAGGGTAAGGAAAGCCTTGTTAAGTTTCATCATGTTTCTTTGTTTATTTGAAATTCGTTTGCAAAGATAATCATTTATTTCGGATTATCGCATTTTTATTCATATTTCTTATGGAAAATCAGCAGACAGATGGCTCCTGCCAATGCCATCGGCACACCGATAAGGGCAGGGAAGTTGTATCCTAATCCCATAGCAACAGGAATACCACCGAGGAAAGCTCCCATGGCGTTACCCAGATTGAAGGCACCCTGAATGCAGCAGCCGCCCAGCATTTCGCCACCCTTGGCATGCTTCACGATGAGGAACTGCTCAGGCGATCCGATGCCGAAAAGACAGGCGCAGCAGATGAACATCAGCACCACAGATACCCAGCCGAAAGGGGCGAGGAAGAAGGTGAGCAGAAGTGCCGCTGCCGCCAGAAACTGGAGATAACAGGTAAAGCGACCCGGTTTGAAGCGGTCGGCAAGCAAGGCGCTCACCTGATTGCCTACCACCATTCCGCCGCCTGCAAGAATCATCAGCAGAGAGATGCTGGCTGCGCTGAATCCGCCCTCCATTTGAAGCAGCGGCGAGATATAACTGAACCAGCAGAGGATGCCGCCATTGCCCAGGAAGGTGGCGGCGATGATGAGCCAAGGAGCCTTGTTGCGGAGGAAACGGAACTGTGCCTTCATACCGTTGTTTGGCAGCGCTTCTACATCTGGAACCCATCTGTGAATCATGTATAAGGTGATGAGTCCGAGCACGATACAGCTGACAAAAGGTACTCGCCAGCTGAACGCATGACTCAGGAAGGTGCCGATAGGTACGCCCACCAGATTGGCTACCGGCATACCTGCGCACATCATAGCCACCGCCTTGGTTCCCTTTCCCTCCTTTGCCATCTTCACTGCCACGATGGTAGCCGTTCCGAAGTAGGCACCATGAGGCAAACCCTGAATGAATCGGGCGCAGAGCAACAGCCAGTAAGTTGGGGCTACGGATGCGATGATGGCTCCGATGGTGATGATGGAAGCCAGGAACATCAATATCTTCTTGGGTCTGTATTTATGCATGAGAATCAGCGAGAAAGCTCCGGCGCAGACGCCGAGTGCATAGATGGAGATGAGATGTCCTGCTTCTGGGATGGATACGTTCATATTGTGGGCAACATCTGTAATGATGCCCTCGATGATAAACTCTGTCATGCCCAGGGTAAATGTACCCAAAGCGAGTGCAAAAAGTCCTTTTTTCATTTGTTTTGTAATCTCTATATTATCCTTAAAAAAAAGTTTCTCTCTTATTTTATGTCTTTGTAAGACAATAGTTTCAGAAATTCGTGTGCAAAGTTACTCATATTCCCTTTATCCTGCAAGTTTTCTCGCAGGAATATAGTAAAGATTAACAGAAAGTGTGGGGGCATTCATGCTCATTCAAGAGCTGTTAAAGGTTATTAAATTATAGGGGTATTAGCTTCATATTCTGATGGAAATGCTTAATTTTGCAACTTGAGAAAAGAAAGGTGCAAAAAATAGGTATGAAACGTTCGCTCAACATATTGATGGCTTTGATGCTCTCGCTCATGGTGGTTTACTTGAGCGTGGGTACTACCGTCATGCACTGCCTTCATTATGACAAGGTGATGGTGGGTATGGTGACTGACTGTTGCGTGAAACGTAGCATGCACCATGATTGTTGCCTAGGCAAGCTGGGCGCACAGGTGAACAAACATTGCATGGAAGTGGAGCTGGTAAAACTATCGCCTACGGTCTCTATCCAGCACTTGGATTTCGATGCAGCACCAGTGTTTGCAGGCATCGTGCCAGCCCTTTGGCAGACGTTGCCTCGTCCTGTTATCTGTAGCATTCAGAAGGCAAGATATTGGAATCTGAATGTTCCGCATTCGCCTCCAAGGGCTTATCTTGCCCTCCTTAACCTCCTGATTATTTGATTTTTCCATATTTGCAAATAGGTTGCAAAAGTTTTTCTGTACTTTTGCAGCCAAGATTGTCGTATGCCTATCCCTATCAGTAAAATCTTAGGGTTGCATACATATATAAAATGGTAAAATCATCCGAAGCGAAGATTTAAGATTCGGATAAAAGGAAATATATTTATGTATTCAAGATATATATTGCTCAGTGCCTTGCTGGTTATTGGTGCTGAGACTTATGCAAAAAACAATAAGACAGAGGTTGTGTCTCTGTCATCATCATATAATAATTCTGTAGAAAATAACTCTGTAGATTCCTCCTCTCAGGATTCCATTTTCAAGGACGAGACCTTGCATGAGGTGAAGGTGGTGGCTCGCAAGTCGGGCACTTCCCGATTGGCTGGTGCCGTGAATGGCATCGCCGTGAACAAGGATGAGCTCTTCAAGGCGGCTTGTTGCAACCTGGGCGAGAGTTTTACGACCAATCCATCGGTGGATGTGGCTTATAATGATGCCACGACGGGCGCAAGACAAATCAAACTCCTCGGTCTTTCGGGCACTTACGTACAGATGCTCACCGAGAATCTGCCGAATTTCCGTGGTGCAGCCATCCCATACGCCCTGGGCTATGTGCCGGGACCTTGGATGAAAGGCATTCAAGTATCCAAGGGTAGTGCTTCGGTGAAGAATGGCTATGAGTCGATTACAGGTCAAATCAATGTGGATTACTTGAAGCCAGAGGATGAGCAACAGGTGGAGGTAAACCTCTTTGGTGATACCAAGAGCCGAATCGAAGCAAACGCCGATGCCAATGTTCATCTGTCGGATAAGTGGGCAACGGAGATATTGTTGCATCATGAGAATATCCTCAAAAACCATGATGACAATGGCGATGGCTTCTATGATATGCCAGGCAGAGAACAATATAATGTACAGAACCGTTGGCTGTATAAAGGCAAGCACTACATCTTTCATGGTGGACTTGGGGCTTTGAAGGAGATTCGTACCAGCGGGCAGGATGAGGAACATGTTCATAGTGATGATATTTATCGAATCAAGCTCCATACCAACCGCTATGAGGGTTATATGAAACATGCCTTCATCCTCAATCACGAGCATGGCACCAATATTGCCTTCATGTCCTCGGCTTCGATGCACCAGCTCGATGCCCAGTATGGCAACAGGTTCTACAACCTCAATGAGAAGAATCTCTATGGCTCACTGATTTTTGAGACCAATTTTACTCATCAGCACAATTTGTCGGTAGGTTTGAGCGTCAACCATGATTACCTGGGGCAGCGCGCCAATGTGAATGTTTCTCCAAGACCGGCAGTAGGGCAAGAAGACTCTCCTTATCTTTTGTCGGAGATGCAGAGAATGAACGAGAAGGAGACGACTCCTGGAGCATACGCCCAATACACCTATACGTTAGGCACGAAGTTGACAGCGATGGCAGGTGTCCGTTTCGACCATAGCTCTATCTATGGCAATTTCTTCACCCCTCGTTTCCACGTGAAGTATTCGCCTGTCGATGCCATCAGCATCCGCTTGTCAGCAGGTAAGGGCTATCGCACGGTATTTGGCTTGGCAGAGTACAACTATCTCTTGGCGAGCGGCAGGGAGTTTCAGATTGCGGGTGATAGACTTAAGCAAGAGGAGGCTTGGAACTATGGTATGAGTACCGCTTTCTATATCCCGATGTTTGGCAAGACACTGAAATTGAACGCTGAGTATTACTATACCGACTTCAGGAATCAAGCGGTGGTGGATTATGATGCCAACAAGGGGCTTATCTCCATCTACAATTTGATGGGTAAGTCTTATTCCCACACCTTCCAGATAGATGCCTCTTATCCATTGCTGAAGGGCTTGGAGATAACAGCGGCTTATCGTCTGAACGATGTGAAGTGTACCTACGATTATGGCAAAACCTTGAAAGAGAAGCCATTGACCAGCAAGTATAAGGCGCTCTTCACGGCTTCCTATAAGACTCCACTTGGCCTTTGGCAATTTGATGCCACCGTGCAGTTGAATGGTGGAGGCAGAAATCCAGAGCCTTACCAGTTGGCAGATGGAAGCCAGTCATGGTCTCCTCGTTTCCATAGCTTCGAGCAAGTGAGTGCGCAGGTTACGAGATGGTTCCGCCATTGGAGCATCTATGTGGGAGGCGAAAACCTGACTGGTTTCAAGCAGAAAACTCCTATCTATGGTGCCAGCAACCCATGGGGAAGCGATTTCGAGCCAACCTTGGTTTGGGGACCTGTAGAGGGCAGGATGTTCTACGCATGAGTGAGAGTACACTTTTAAGGGAGAATGTTGAATGTTGAATTATTATAGCAAATAGAAAAGTTATGAAGAAGATTTTAGTAATGTTCACAATGATGATGGTGGCAATGGTAACCTTTGCCAAGGACATCAAGACCGTAGTGTTCACCACAACCCCACAGATGCACTGTGAGGCTTGTGAGAATAAAATCAAGAGCAACCTTCGCTTTGAGAAGGGTATCAAGAGCATTGAGACTTCTGTGCCAGACCAGACGGTCACAGTACAGTATAATGCCGGCAAGACAACCCCAGAGAAGCTCCAGAAAGGTTTTGAGAAGTTTGGCTATAAGGCTCGCATCCTGAAAGATGGCGAGAAGGTTGAGAAGAACACTGGGGAGAAGTGTGACCTGATGTAATGTTCTACGTATGGCGCATCAGGTAATAAGTATAAATAGGGAACGCAGTGCGTTCCCTATCTGTTAGCCCCACTCCTTCTTCACATCAAAGCAGGGACAGGCTTTGTTGGCAAATTCATTATGACCATGAATCGTGGCTAATGGATATTCCTCCTTCAGCTGCTCGATAAGCGAGCGCATTGCCGCTTTCTGGTCTCGGGTTCTTGTATCCTTCGGCTTGCCTTTCTTCGATAAGCCGCCGATGTAGCAGACGCCTATACTGATGGAATTATGGCCCTTGCAATGGGCGCCAACCTCCTCTATCGCACGGCCTACATGAATGCTGCCGTCACGATAAATCACGAAATGATAACCTATGCAGCGCATTCCGCGCTCGCGGTGCCAGCGGTCAATATCCGCTACGGTGAAGTTGCGACCTTCCTTGGTCGCACTGCAATGAATGATGATTTCCTTTATCTTACGCATGATATTACTATTTTAAATGAATGAATGTTAGGGTGGAAATCCTAAAATGCTATCGAGATATCATCACTACCCCAATCTATGATACGTAACTTGATACACTCCATCTTTTTAGAAGCCTTCCTTAATCGTTCACAAAGTCGGTCGAAGTATTCCTGAGAATGAATTACCAGCCCAGAGGCTACAGCCTTACCCAGAATGATGCATCCATATTTCAGCGTCATCGGACCATTTCCGGGCTTGAGACAAGGAGAATTGATGCCCACTTCCCAAACAGCCTGTCCCTTCCTCAGGATAACAGGCATTTTCCTACTCTTATTAGCTATAGAAACAAAAGCTATCTCATAGTCTCCTGCAGGCAAATAACGCTCAGGATGTTCTATGGTATTACAAACTTTCGTACCCTTTATTACTAATGTGCCATCTACTCCCCATCGGGTAAAGCGACGGCGATAAATGATTATTTCCATAAATATTGAAAAATAAAATTGATTTATTGATAGAGTCATCAAGGATTTCCTTACTGAAAATCCTTAATGACCGAAAATGACCGTGACCGTTAATGACCGGATGTATTAATAGTCACTTATTTTGAACCTCTATTATACAGTAGGTTGAACCTTCTGGTAACGCATATCGGGCAGCACACCTATCAAGCCCTGTCGCTTCCAGTTTTTCAACATCTGTCTAACAACCTCCCGAGTAACGTTTGCTCCTTTTACCGCAATACTTTGCTGCAATGCCTGCTCGAAGGAGAAAGTAACGTCAAGCCGCTCGAAGATGGAATCATTTTTGCCGCGTCGGGAACGATCATAAGTTGTCTGACCGCAATAACTCTTGGATGAGAATGCATCCTCTATGCGACTACGGAAGAAGTAGAGTGCATTGTCCAACTGATAATCTGCCAGTATATTGAAGGCTTCGAGCATGGTTGGTGTCTGCGTCTTTACGATCATTTCCTTCCATAACAGCGGATTCTGTTTCAGCTGCTTCTCGGCACCCTGGAAACCATGTTTCTGAATCAGCGTCTCGGCCACCTTACAGAGCATGATGCAGGTCATCATTCTCATGGTCGTAGGACAGATACGGAAACGCTGGCGGGCTTTCACCTTGTCGTCATTTTTCATGGTCTCCAATCGTATCTGTTCCAGCCACTCCCTGCCCTTATTCTCCAACTTAGGCAGAACCACCTCGCCCTCCATCAGGGGCAAGAGATGAGCTATCTGCCGTATGTGCTCACGTTGAGTTTCGGTCAGCACAAAGAGATTGTCTGTTAGCGGAGTGAACGTGTTGTCCGGCGTTCGCGCCACGACAATACGGCTTTGGAAACCATCCGTATAATTGTTCACTACTCGATAGAGTGCATCTGGCGTTCCGCACATCACAACGTTCCACAAAAGATGTTCAATATGAACATTCACCGCATCTGCACTTCTTGCCTCGCGCTCATAGCTCGTTCCGTCGTAAGCCTGTCTTAACATGACAGAAAAGTCGCTCATCGCCGATTTCCACTTCTGTGCTACAGTGTCAGCTTCCGGAGTGAACGAGAAGGCGTGCTTGCCTTCAGTATTAGCCAGTCGTTCTGCAAGATTCGCCACCGTATTGTTCAGTGTCAGACATCTTACAGGCAGTTTCGGCTCTTCCGGTTGCTCCTTCTTGTTCTTAGCCGCACGCTTCTTGGCTCTCCATTCATCCTCCTGCTGCTGATACATTTTGTCCATCTGTTTAACTTCCGAAGTCCATGCATCAACCACGGGGTCGATGCTTCCCTTGCCTGATGCAAAATCACCGGCAATGTAGGAGATAAGGTTCAGCGAGTTCATCTTGCCGTGAACGGAAACCTTCACGCCAGTAGCAAGCATTCCGATTGCAGGACAGATGGCTGTAATCACTGGCATTGCCAGAGCCGGCCCAACAGCACTGATGGAATCACGCACGCCTTGTGGCATCTTGGGTAAAGCATCGTAATAGAACAGATCATCCTTGGCGTTAGCTTCGTCCAAGGCATTCACCAGCGCCTCGCTGTCTTCATCTGCATTCCCGTTCGAAGCCCCCAGTTTCAGTTTCTCCTGTCTCAGCGCAGCCAGCACATCCTTCAGTCGCTTAGGCATTTGCGTGATTTTCTCGTTCAATGCCGAGTTGATGCAAGCCATCTTTTCCTGTTCAGGAAACCCATCGTAGCAGGGAATGATCTGAGCCAGCAGATTGCGGTCAAAACCACAGATATGGCGCAGATTCACAGCCAACTCAAAGGTCAGCGTATTGCGGTTGGAGCGCATCGGCTCCTGCCCATCATTATACAGTTGCCACCACTTCTTAATGATTTCGCCATAAGGAATCCCAAGATAATTGTCCTGAGCAGCAGAAGCAGCTGAAGCAGCAGCAGTTGAAGCAGCAGAAGATGAAATTCTCGAATTTTTAAATTCCTGACCCTTAAAAACCCCTTGAGAATCCTTCTTGAATTCTTCCTTCCAAGGCTCATAATGCTTGTTTGCCTTGTGCGCCCCTTCCGGCAGTTCCTCCTGTCCGTATCTTTCACGCTCTTCCAGGACTTTCCCTTCAGCAGCCACGGCAGCCTCATCATATTCATCCTTAAAGAGCCGTGGCGAAAGGAAGAGCAAATCTTCGCCATCCGATGTAGTAGTGAAATAAACCCGGTTAATGTCGTGAGCCGAAGTATCCATTTCGCACTTGAGCATCGTAGCAATCCTAACCTGATTCTCCAAGATAGTCTTGCCCTTTTCGCGCTCAAACACCGCATGTCCGCCTTGTCGTGCGCTACGTTCCAGCATCAGCAGTCCGTACTTGTCCGGTTCCTTCAGCAGCAGCTTGGCAGCCTTGGCGAAAGCCTCCGGCTCATCCATATCAAACCCGAAAGCACCGCTTGGCAGTTTCATTCCCTTCACTACCCCTTGCGGATAATGGCCGGAATAATTAAACTGTACCAGTCTCCGTTTCGCAGCATCGTTTCCGGCACGAGCCAGGCGAAGATTCGCCTTCTGCTCATTGCTTCCACGCAGCTGCTTATACTCCTCTTCCGAAGTGATGGAGCGGGCAACCTTGTGCCCGTTCTCCACCTTAATTAAATAACAACTCATCTATCTTATTACTTATCGTTTTAATTGATAATCCACTAAAGCATCAGCCCCTTCTGCTGACTCAACAGCCAGCGTTTGGGCGATGTTGAGTCCCTCATGGAAGAACACCTTCAGCGTGAGCTGAATAGCCCCATCCTTGGTCTTGCTCACACGACCATGCGCCAGTTTCTTAATCAGTTCCGACTGGCTTTTCGGCTTAGAAACTGCTACGAAATCAAATGTTCCGTCTTGCATTTGCTGAGCCACACCATGACGGCGAAAAGCTTCTACAACCCCCTGATTTACAGAATCAGGACTGAAGAGGAAATACTGCTTATCATCATAGTAAGCCATTCCACCGAGCTGCACATGCTGGCAGCCGTTATTATTCACCTGCTGGTTCTTCACCAGCTTTTTGTTTGCTTTTTTCATAATCTGAATTGAATTTTAGGAGAAGAAACATCCGGATTGTTGCGCGCTTTACCATGGAAAATCCTCCTCTGTTTCAACTCAGTTTTTTACTTTTTTACCCTTTTACCTTTTCTATGTCCGTAACCAGAATATCCTGATAAACCTGACCATTGTGCTCATGGGTAGTAAAGCGGAGCGTAACAGCCACCATCTCACCAGCCGCATACTTACATTGCGCCATATTGCCGAGCATTGCTGCAGCATACTGGTTCTCGTACTTGCCGCCCATCTCCTGGAGAACGATGTTGCATTTCATCATCTGTCCGTTCTCACTTTTCTGACTCTGTACAGCGAAAGCCTCACCCTGCTGCACCACTCTCATAAACATTCCGTTCATAATTTGTAAACCGCAAGGTCTAACCTTCCTTTAAGGTTTTCTTTAATCTGCCCAACCTTGCTAAAGCTGGTGCAAAGATAGCAACACTTTCGATGCGGCGGAATAGTTGGTGAAAGAATGCCCCCTCATCTTTTCACCACTTTTTATTTCAGCTCTGCTTCAAGGATGTTTTTCATCACGATAAGCAGGCTGACGGCTCCGTCGCCCCCACAGCCCATTCGCCGTTCATATTCCTTATTAATAAGGTCGAAGAAAAGTTTCAGATAGAACCGCTCCGTAGCTTTCTTCATCTCCTTCCCGTCTCTGATATTCCTCAGCGTAGGATAGTTGATGCTGCTGTCGAGCCTTGCCAGTTTGCTGTGCGTATAGCCCAGCTTGATGACGGCTTCATAGGCAATGCCCAGAGCCGTAAGCTGATGTTTTTTTTCTGCCATGATTCCTGATCGGTTTGCGAGAGAAGCCGTGGATTCCCGATGGCCATCTTCAATCACTTTGTGAGGTTCCCCGCCTCCGCTCAGGTTAATACTAAAATAAAAAAACTCGGAAATGAGAAACTGATTCCCAAATCCGAGCGCAAAGATAAGAATATTAGTCTGTAGATAAAAATACGCATAAAAAAATAAGGAGGCTATTTCTTATCAGCTGCTTATCTGCTGGTAATCAGACAGAAAGAGGGCGCTGACAGAAGTATTCCATCAACGCCCTCATTATCTTTATCTGTAACAGCTGCTTTTTATCCGATTGCAGATAATATGAATTGCTTTATTTTAGCATGCATTTCTTTGGTTAAAGTAGTATTACTGGATCCAAAATCGGCATGGTTTCCAATATAGGCTCTCACGTTCACTCCTACAGCATCGCTGATAGTCTGAATGCTTCCTGCTAACACGAAACCATCACCATAAGGAGTAACATGCAATATGCCCAGAACATTTGCTACCAGTTTCAGATTAAATCCCCATTTATTGTTTCGAGGTTGTTCCTTTTTGAGCAAAAGGGAAATTTCTTGTTCAGCACAAATATTCCTCCAAATAGTATCGTAAGCAGTCCAGTCTATGTTCAGAAAGCCTCTGATTCCCCGTGTGAGTTTCTCTATCTCTTCTACCCATCTCTCCACTTTTACCTTAGCTTCTTCGTCCATCAATTCCAAAGGAGATTTCACATTCAAATAGTCTGTTACGGGTAAAATAATCTTATTTCCCTCGTTATCGTAGCGACGATGCTTGAATGCCTTGATCAACTTCTCAGTGAAAGATCTTATTTTCGGATTCATCAGAAGATGAGCCAAGACCGAACACACTGCTCGATTCGGATTTTGCACAGCAGCATCATCCCCATCACTGGATTCTGCATCACACATTTGAGTGAAGAGTACAGTAAGAATAATGACAGCGGTTTTTTCTGACTGATGCCGATTCTTTAGTTCGCCATAGAGAAATTCTACCTCATTATCACGATGTTCCTTGATTGCAGACAGTTTCTGGCGAATCATTTCCGTTTCACTCCATACTTCTACGGCATTTAGACCGTTCAGTTGTTGCTCAAGCAAACAGAGAATCCATGTCCAGGTTCTAAACAAATCATCGCCCCTATAACGGGCACGTAAGGAGGTAAGCCTCTCCTCCGAAAAACGTTCAAACTTTTCCATCCCCTAATCAGCTTAATGAGTAAATGTATCCGGCATATCCTTCATAAAATTCTTCACCTTATCCATAGCAGATTGTCCCATGCCAGGAATCGGCTGTGCTCCGATTACCAGATTATTAAACACCTCAGAATCGAGTTCACGTACCACGAATTGGTCTTTGCCGCATAATATAGCCTTTCCTTTTTCACCATTTGGAAGCATCTTTATCCATGCTCCCGCTCCTGATGCGCCTGCTATAAGTGCAGTCTGGCGCGAATTCTCCGGATCGATTTTTACAGCGCCACCTTCGTTTGCACCGAATGTAAAATCAAGATCACTATCCCAATCCTCACGAGCAGTTTTGAGATATTTATCCATCACTTTGGTCAGACGATCTAAATTGAGATGAGGGAAATGAAAAGTCACTTTACTGAAGCCATTAGGGTATTTTTTCAGCATATCCCAAAACACATTCGAACTGTAAACCGCAGATAGTTCAACCTTCAACAGTTTACTCTTCAGCAGTTTGCAGAAGGATGCTTCGAGAATATTAGCCACAGTTTTTGTATGGCTGAAAGCCGTAGATTTTCGCTCTATGGCGATGCGTTGGATTCCTGGGCGATTGTCGATGATGACCAGACAATTTCTATAATCAGCATATTTTTGAGACATCAGGTGTTCGTCGGTAATCGTTACGTTTGTAACATTTGCCACACGCATCACATAGACATTATCTTGTGGTTTCACTATTTGTTTGTGCCAGTATGGTTTCTTTCTGGCATTCTCAAACGGGAATGGTTTCTCGAAATCAGCCAGCAAAAGCTCTTCAAGCAATTGCTGGCGATTTTCAAATGATTCTTGCACATTTACTTTTACCCAGTCGGGGAACTCAAGTTGATATTCTTCGTTAGGTCTTATGATGCGTAAGAAATTGTAGTTGTAAATTGCAAATCCAGACATAGTCTTCAATGTATGTTTATTTGTTTATAAGTTTATTCAAGTTTAAATTTTATATTTATAGCCTGCTTTTTATAGCAGAATTGCCTTCAAAGGTACAAAATAATTGCGAAACATCTACATTTTATTATAAATATTAACACAAAAATGTAGAAAAAGACTTACCTAGGGATTTTACCTTTTATACAAGGAAATGAGTATAAAAGCTGATTATGTAAATAATGCTTACCGCCCCAAAACAGAGCAATATTAAAGGAAGAAACTATTCAAAGGATAATAACATAAAAAATACTTAGGATAGCTATGTTCGATATTTTTACTCTTCTATATAAAGAAGCAAAAGAACTGATATCAAAGTGGTTTTATAGATTTCCAAAGGGAAAAACGCAAAAATGCTCTTCCTCACATCAATTCATGCTCCAAAGAAAGGGCATTTATGGCTGAAATGAGAGCGAAGGGAAGGCGAAAAATGGGGCAAAGAAGCAACGATATTGTAGGAAAGGACGCTGACATATGTAGTTTATTCCCATACATTTATATACAGACAAAAAAATAAATGTCTTATTATAAATCATTAATACAAAACAAATTACAAGTACAATACTAGCATAAAAGAGTATTAATTAAAGCATCAGAATCCGGTCATTAATGCCCGGTCATTTTCGGTCATTAAGGTTTTCGGGGGGCGAAAAAAGAGCTATAATATAATATTAAAATATTTAATATATATTATAGGGGCTAAATGACCGGAAGTGATTTTTCTTAATGCCCGATAATGACCGGTCACTAATGACCGGATGCAGCCCGTTGCCATGAATCTCTTCACCTACTCTCGAAAGGCTCCATTTCACAAGATTCCGGAAAACTGAATTCAAGTTGCCGGAAAAGTATTGCTTCCTACAGCGCTTTTTCGTACCTTTGCACCAGCAATCGAAAGAAAGCTATTTTGTACCTAAAGGCGGTCATCTATGAAGACCGAGACAGGGAGCAAAAGATGACAGGCGCCGTCATCAATGAAGACTCTGAAAAGGCCAAGAAAAAGCATCTGGGAAATTGTGATTAAATAAACTCTTTAAAGCATAACATAGTATGATTAATTACAGCATCGTAATGCGTAGCGTGAACGCAAATCTTCTGGAAATCAACCAGGCTAAGTCACGCATCAACCAGGCAAAGAAGGAGGGTAAGACCCCTGACCCAAAGGACCTGGAACTCGTGAAGACTGAGAAGCAGAATGCTTTCGCCATCTCACAGTACACCGACATCATGACCATCGAGAAGTTTGCCAAGCACATCACTTCACATGGTAGTGTTTATTCGAGAGCTGACATCAGCGCCATCCTCTACATCGCCGTAGACTGCATGCGTGAGATGTTGCTTGAGGGCAAGAAAATCCGTCTGGGCGACCTCGGTGATTTCTCTCTCCTTCTCACCTCGAAGGGTGCTGAGGATGCCGACAAGTTCACCGCACAGAACATCACCGGTGTGAAGGTTCAGTGGGAGCCTGGTCAGGAGTTCAAGAACCTTCGCGATGACGCCGAGTTCAACCTCGTAGCCAGCCGCAGTGCTCAGGCAGCCGTTATCAAGGCGATTAAGGAGGGTAAGACCAACGTTGACCTCAACGCGCCAACTACTCCGGATAATACGCCAGGCGGTTCTACCCCAGGTGGTTCAAACACCGGTCAGACCGGCAGCGACGGCCAAGGCTCTGAATCAGGCGGCGGTACTACCGGCAAGGACGATACTGGCGACGGCCTTGAATAGCCAAAGGATAGACTGGCTAGGGTGCTAGCCCCTAGCCAAGCCTATCCACCCCCAAAAAGTCAACATTCAACACTCAACATTCAACATTCAAAAAAATGAAAGCAAACACTTGGAAAACAATTCTGCAGATAGCCATCAGCATTCTGACCGCTATCGCTACTACGCTCGGAGTAACGAGCTGCATGGGATAAAAACAAAATCGACCGCTCACCTCAATATGGGGAGAGCGGTCGTTTTCGGTCAAGGTCATTTTCGGTCATTAAGGATTTCGGGGTTCAAAAATATCCCTCAACATCCCTCTATCTTATAAAATAAGGTTAAATCGAGTTCGACCAGCCAACAAAATCCATCCATATAATCAACTTTCTGAATATTTTTTGTATTTTTGCAAAAATTTATCGCCGATATGAGGTTGAGCATGGATTATCCTCCTAGTATCTGGGCATAATTAACAAATATAGAATTTCAGAGTATGTTACATAGCAAATATGCACATAAAAATAGTTATGAGGATCCTAAGACATCTGCTGTTTTCGAGAATCTTATGTTGTTGCCAGACAATGTATTTTGGCACATATTAAAGTCTTCTTGTTTTCACAATGCTAAAATGCAAATCAATTCAGGCAGGCTAGTATCATATGACTTTTGGCCACACTGGGATAATACTGGTACAGATAATCAAAGCTATGTAGAGCCTGATTTATTTATATCTTTTGAGGAATTAGATGTAATTATTGAGGCAAAATATGGCGATTATGCCGGTCAAGGTTCAAGCCAGTGGAAACGGGAATTAACTGCTTATAACAATGAATATGGAAAAGAAGGAAAACCAGTCGTATTCATTGCTGTAGGTGGTAATATGTCAATGAATATTGAAGAAATAAAAGTACGTGGCAAAATGCATTTCATTTTCAAATGTAATTGGCTTTCTTTGCTGATAGCTACCAATAGATATAGAGCTGAACTCAAAAAGATAAGCATACCTGACATGAGTATTTCTGCTACGCTGCGTTTGCTCGATAATATAATACTTGCCTTCAATATCAATGGCGTATATAATATAGACTGGTTTAACTCCATTGCAACCGAAAAGAAAATAATAAATCCATCTTCTACCTCAAATCCGCAACCTATAGGGTTTAGTGGGATTTTGCTTGCAAAGCGACAAAATTCATTTTATTGTACATATTTCTTGCACAACAGAAATGTCGCAGACACAAAATCCCCTTACCCCATAAAGCGACTTGAGGTAATACGCTGGTTTAACCAGAAAAGCATGGTCTTTAACCAAAGTCTGTCTTGAACAGGTTGGCATAAGCATTGTTGTCTGAGTAAATATTCAATACATGCCTACGTGATGTCTTAATCCATTTCGCAGGAACAGAGATGAACTTGAAAACAAAGGTCTTGATTCT
>ENA-UERY01000523-UERY01000523.1-human-gut-metagenome-genome-assembly--contig:-NODE-523-length-31837-cov-87.523268_pt1 | contig 31837 bp, 31 predicted proteins | sample MGYA00242989_ERZ507990 | MGnify/ENA primary metagenome ERZ507990 (study PRJEB26167, sample SAMN06115529) | human gut metagenome | host: Homo sapiens | place: China:Fujian | collected 2015-08-26...
AAGTTCTTTTTACTAGGGTTCACCCCTGAGCCGAAAAGGTGAATGCTTGGGGCAAGTGTTCACCCCGCTGTTCACCAATCGGCAACCTAAGATTGCTTCAGCCCTCGTTCTTGAAAGCTGCTGCGAATTTAAGAAAAAAGGTTGAGACCGCCAAGAATCCTGTACCTACATATATAGGTACAAAAAGGCGATGATTTTATAATAGCTTAACAAAAGATATTCAAAATTTTTAAATATATTAAGAAATGACACGATTTACAAAAACCAAAAAGGCACTGCGCGCTTTGACGGATACCATTCTCGGCGGCAGTAGCAATGTGGTACGCACCTTAAAGGTGGCTGGCCACATGAATGAGAATTCAGTCAAGCATGTCTAAGAGGGTTATGCCAGTCATACCCAGTCCTACTGCCTGCTTCGTTCTTCGCTGAAGAAGCATCACAGCACCAAAGACCAGGTGATGCAGATAATGGACTATCTTGACAACATGGAAGAGGAGTATCACAAGTCCTATCCCGACGATCCCTGCCCGATGGAAGGTGGCTACAAGGCGAGCTTCGAAAGGTTTGTGATAGAATCCATAGGAGCAGAGTGAGGAATGTTGAATTTCCCCACACTGATCTCACTGATCTCACGGATCTTTTACTCCTTCGGAGTTTTTACTGAGAGGCAAAATGAGAATCCCCGTTGCCTGAAACGAAGAAAAATCCGTGAGATTCGTGAGATCCGTGTGCGACTTAAAAGAATAATATTGAGTGTTGAACACGAATCTTTCGAGACTAAGCAACTTATTCGTGTAATTCGTGCAATTCGTGTTCCGAAAAAAAATACGTAATTCGCGTGCAGAGAAATATCTATTGCTGTGAGGCATAGTGACTACCGTTGCTTGCAACGAAGAAATCTGTGTAAATCTGTGAGATCTGTGGGACATTAGAATAACCTCCTCATTCGAGCAGCGACAAGTGCAGAGAGATACTGCAATGAGGAACAAAGAGATTGTTAAAATAAAAATGGTTACGTAATGAAGATTTTCTCTTGATTTCTTGGTGATTACGAAATAAAATCGTATTTTTGTCGCTATATTAGCAATAAAAATGTATGATTATGGCAAACGACAATAATATACAGCCTATGGCTGATGATTCACAGATAGTACTTTACCAACCAGATGAAAGTATTTCTCTTCAAGTAAAAATAGAAGAAGATACGGTATGGCTTACGCAAGCTCAAATGGTGGAACTTTTTGGTTCTAGTAAAGCTAATATTAGTGAGCACATTACTAATATTTATCAGCAAGGAGAATTGGTGCAGTCGGCAACTGTTCGGAAATTCCGAACAGTTAGAAAAGAAGGCAATCGTATGGTTACACGTAATATGGATTACTATAATCTTGATATGATTATATCAGTCGGCTTTCGTGTAAATAGTCATCAAGGTATTCGCTTTCGTCAATGGGCTAACAACGTCTTGAAGGAATATCTTCTTCGTGGATATGCTGTACATCAGCAGATGCTACAAATGGAGCAACGTATTGACAGCAAACTTATGTTGCAGCATGATGAGATGCAACGAATAAAGGATACCCAAGCTAAGCAGCAACAGCAGCTTGATTTCTTTATTCGGACTTCGACCCCTCCTGCAGAGATGGTCTTCTTCGAAGGTGATTTCTATACTGCAAGAGTTGCTTTAGAGAACCTTGTTCGTTCTGCCAATCATCGAGTAATCATCATAGATGGCTATGTTTCATCGCTAACTCTAAGTGTACTTGATGTCTGTAAGTCAAATGTAACAGCTACAATTTACACGGTTGGAGTAGGACAAGGAATGCAACGCTTGATGGAGGAGCATGACTGCCTATTCCCCGATAATCATATAGATATCAGAAAATGGAGTAACGAGTCTCATGACCGCTGGCTTATCATAGATGACAGCCTCTATCACTGTGGTCATTCTTTAAATGCCAATGGCGGTCATAAGATTTCCGCCATAACCCTGATGGGCACCTCACCTGAGGTAATCCTATCAAAAGTAGAATAAAACAATATTCCTCATTCGAGTGACGACAAGTGCAGAGCGATACTGCAGTGAGGAACAAAAATGGTAGTCTCAATCAGCAATTTGTCCCCCATGCACCCCCAATCATCAAGCTATAGCAAATTGTAGCCATGCCGCCCCAATCAGCAAGCTGTAGCAAGGCGGTTCTTATCAGCGAGCTATAGTAAGGCGGTCCCATCCCGCATAACATGGCGAAGACCTTTGATGGTCCGCCAACCTTAGAGCGTAGCGGTTCCGAGCACCGAGTAGGGCGGTTTACATCCTTCCTTCTGAGGAGGAAGGCTTGGTTAGAGGTGGAGCTCCCTTTGGAAAGGGAGACGGAGGGATTCGAAAAACGATACTGCAATGAGGAGCAAAAAAGTATAAAATCATGAAATCCTTTTTATCAATCAAACCAGGAGCAACCTTTTTCTTAGGTAGCTCCCAGACTCTCGTCTATCATAAAGATAGCATCGAGATTATTTACCGTTACCAGTCTGGTAAGAAAAGCTTCTACACTCATGTTTACATGTACATTGTAGATGATACCAAAGTAACCCTTTATGCCGATTGGGGTGATTACTTCCTCCATTTGGATTCAATAACCCAAATCGACCATTTCGACGGTATCATGAAGCGTCCTTGTCCTACATTCGTAGAAATCCTGACCAACGATGATTTCGAGAAAGCAGGCATCATGTCGATGAATGGTAAGGAGACGATGGGATTAGGCATGGATGTAAAGGTAGACTGGAATGGCAAAATCAAGCCAGCCGCTCTCCCATATCATCCATCGGTAGCAGATGGCATTGTCAAGTTAACAGAGAAGAGCCTCAAGCTCTATACCGAGATTTCCAAGAACTGTCCTCTGAAACTCTGGAAAGACCGCCTGGTAGCCGTTTGGGGTGAAGAAACAAAATAGAAAGCGGATTTCAGAAAATGAAGTACATTCTTCGTACGAAGATTCAGTATGTAAGGAGCTCCTTACATACTGTCGCTAATATACGTTGATTTTAGAAAATAACACTATTATGGCAGATAAAGAATTTTTAGAGCGAATGCTCTCGATGCTCCCAGAGGAGTTTCAAGACATTTACGATGATACGATTCCAGAGGCAAAGGAGATACGCAAGAAGATGGGAAAGAAGGTTTCTTCCGTCAAGTCCTATTCCTGCGCTATGCCGATGTTTGAAGACATTCGTAAGCTCAACTACAAAGGGCAAGCCCAGGTCTGCAAGACCTTTCATCAGTACTTAAAGAAGCATCCCACTGTGGTATCCTTCTTTCTCGATCGTTTTGAGGAAACCTATTCCCGAATTAATATGAAAGACCTTGAAAAGTCCATTGAATGGATAGGCTATGCCGTTAATGATATGGACAACACCATTTCGGAGATAGATTACAACGACCCCATGACCTTCTTCGATATAGAGAAGGTAATGGGAAAAGTAATCAGTAAAGAGCTGAAGAGTAATTCTCTAAAATAAGCTATGCTTCCATGTTACTATGTTGAAAAAACAGACGAGGTAAAGGAGTTTGCTTAGGCAATCCTTCACCCTAAAAGATAACGCAAACGAACGCAATGAAAGCTGGCTTTCAAATTGCCGAGTGCAGCTTATCTTCTGCAAAACGATAATAAAATAACTTTTTTCGAAAACAGATACGTGTAACTACTTGTAAAATAGTGGGGACGCTGTAATGGTGATATACAGATCTGTGGGAGACTAAGAATAATGATAAAGCGAATCTTGGAGGAATGCGATGATTAAAATCCGTGAGATCCGTGTGAGCCCTTCAATGATACCATACGAAACACACAATAGATAGTTAAGATTATTTTTTATAACTCGATAAGTCCCGAGGTTGTTCTGGCAGTGGAAGCTGCTGGAACAACTGGGTAGTGTGTTTACGTAGTCAAATTTTTTAATTATGAGAATTTTTCATTATACCAGTATTGAAACTTTGGCATTAATACTGAAAAATAGGACTATCCGTTTTTCTCGATTAGACAAGGTTGATGATCCTGAAGAGTACGATATTACCGAAGATGGGGTTACTCCTTCCCACTATTGTTTTGCTTCTTGTTGGACAAGAAATGAGGATGAGAGTTTGCCCCAATGGTATATGTATGGAAGTGGAAGTCATGGTGTTAGGATAGAAATGGATTCAGATATGTTTGAGTATGTTGATGGATTTAAAGATAAATCGTTTCTTGGTGGTGTAGAATACACAAAGCAAGGTGATAGAATAATGCCAGTCATTTTAAATGGTAAAGTTCTTGAAGATATTATTTATGTAGATGATATGAGTAATATAGAGAAAAGGATATTTCATGCATTTGAGGAGCAGAAAGCTATACATTTTCATAATATAGGATTATATAAACGAAAGGATTGGAACTTCCAAAAGGAATGTCGCTTTAGGTTATATGCTTTGCCATTAAAACCAAGAGGAGTGGGATTGTACTATTCTCCATCAGAGGTTATTGCTGATAATGTCCCTCCAAAAGCTGAATATATAGACATACCTCTTTCACCAATAGCATTTGCTAATATGAAAATCTTATTAGGACCAAAAGTTAATGCAGCTGAACGAATCATTATTCAGTCGTTAATGAAAGAATATTTAAGAAAGGAAGATTTTGGTCTAAGTGTTTTTACGAATAAAATGTAAAATAAATTACAATACAACCAAAGATTTCAGTAGTGACGTTATGCTATAATATCGTCTTTGCAAATGGGATGTAGCCTTTCCGTAATAGTTTATGCCCAGGCGGTCCCATCCCGCATAATATGGCGAAGACCTTTGATGGTCCGCCAACCTTAAAGCGCAGCGGTTCTGAGCACCGGAGGGCGGTTACATCCTTCCTTCTGAGGAGGAAGGCTTGGTTAGAGGTGGAGCTCTCCTTGCAGGAGAGACGGAGAGGTAGAAAAAACTCCTTCCTTAACGGTAAGGAAGGACGGGTAGGTTTTCGAAAAAAGCCTTTTTTAATGGGAAAAAGCGATGCCAATGAGTGCAATGAAAGCTCGCTTTCAAATTGCCGAGTGCAGCTAGCTTTATCGAGAAAGAAGGACGGGATGATTTTAGAAATTCTTATTAAAGAACATAAGTTAAAACAATGAATATAGTAAAAACAGAAATAGAAGGTGTACTCATTATAGAGCCACGCCTCTTCCGCGACTCTCGTGGCTACTTCTTCGAGAGTTTCAGCGAGCGAGAGTTTGAAGAAAAGGTTGCCCCAATTCTGGGACACAGTGTAAACTTCTGCCAAGACAACGAGTCTATGAGCAGCTATGGCGTAATGCGAGGCTTGCACTTCCAGCGCCCACCATATACCCAAAGCAAGCTGGTACGCTGCGTAAAAGGTAGAGTGCTTGATGTAGCAGTAGATATTCGTAAGGGTTCACCAACCTATGGCAAGCATGTAGCTGTAGAATTGACAGAAGACAATCATCGTCAGTTCTTCATTCCAAAAGGCTTTGCCCATGGTTTCGCTGTCCTCTCAGAAACAGCTGTCTTTCAATACAAGTGTGACAACTTCTACCATCCAGAGGCTGATGGTGGCATCTCTATCCTTGATGATAGCCTTGAAATTGATTGGAAGATACCAACAGAACATGCCAATCTCTCAGAGAAAGATACGAAGCATGCTATGCTGAAGGACTTTGATAGTCCATTCGATATCAACGTGGATTTATACAAATAAACAAATAATACGTTGTTCTTTAAGCATTGACTATGCCGTGATGGAGAAGTCGAAGGAAATCTATACCTTACCAGCCGAGTTCGGCTGGAGTGACTTTGATAACTAGGGCAGCCTCCGTACCTTGCTTCCACAGGATGAGGATGGTAATGCCAAGGTAGGCAAGAACATCCGCTTGTATGAATGCAAGAACTGCGTGGTTTATGCAGCCGATGAAAGCAAGGTGGTAGTTCGAGGCTTAGAAGGTTATATCGTAGCCGAGAAAAATGGACAACTGCTTGCTTACTCTTTGAAAGAAGAACAGAGAATTAAAGAATTTGGTAAATAATAGAGTAATGAATGTACCTAAGATAATCATAAAATTTACAAAAGTTGATATCATCAACACTTTGAAAGTTAATAGAAAACTTCCTCTTAAGCAGTTTGTAAAGTTTCCTATTTGGATTTATAGAGGACATGTTGACTGCCTAAAAGGTTTTATCAAGATTGATAATGACCGCATCACAACAGGAATGATACGACTAGGGTTGAAGACATCAGGCATGTGTGGAGCGCATAATGGAATAAACCTTGACATTAAGGGGGGGGTAATTTTTAAAGGACCAGGCTATATGGGCAATAACAGTGTCATAGAATGTGGTGCGAATGGAGTCATTACATTTGGAAAAAATTTTGGAATTACTGGATTATTTCGCATCGCATCGAGAAGGAAAATAACAATTGGAGACAACTTTAGTTCTTCGTGGAATGTAGGAGTATATGATACAGATTTTCATAACATGGTAAAAACGGATACAAACCAAACTTTGGAAGGAAACAAAAAAGTGGAGATAGGCGACGATTGCTGGTTATGCCAAAATGTTACAGTACTAAAAGGCACCGTTTTGCCTCGTCGTACTACAGTGAGCTGCATGCCTCTTGTTAATAAGGATTTCAAGGAGGAAAATACAATATTGGCAGGTCTTCCTGCGAAAATTGTAAAACGAAATACAACAAGAGAAGAATTTATCAATTTTGAGAAACAACCGATTGATAATATCATCAAATACTTATGCTTATGATTTCGAATGTTAAATACTATCTTAAGAACGTCTTATTGAATAGTGTTGCTGCTTCTACAATCACCCCCCCCATTTTGCGAAAAAACATATATAAAGCAATGGGATTTCAGATAGGCCGAGGCTCTAGTATTTTTCCACAATGTTTTTGCGGAACAGATGGAACGGTTAGATTAGGAATAGGCTCATTTGTCAATTGTAGATGCTTTTTGGATTTAAGCGACGATATTATTATAGGAAATAACGTGTCGATAGGTTTTGAATGCAAATTTATAACTTCATCACACGAAGTGGGCTTTTCAAAAAAACGTGCCGATTGCGGAATTCATAACAATATCATTATAGAAGATGGTTGTTGGCTTGGTGCTAACGTAACAGTCATGCCAGGAGTAAAAATTGCATCTGGGTGCATCATAGGCGCCAATAGTCTTGTCACGAAAGATACAGAGAAAGACGGATTGTATGTTGGCTCTCCTGCAAAAAGAATAAAGGAATTGAAATAAAATGGAAAAAACAATCAAAACAAATAAAAAAGAAGTTCTTGTATTAGGAGGAACTGGAGCAATGGGAAACTATTTGGTTAAGATTCTTGCATCCAAAGGCTATTTTTGTACTGTGACTTCTAGAAAGAAAAAGCAAGATTGCGATAACATCAAATATTTGAAAGGAAATGCTATGTCAGTAGATTTCTTGTATCCTCTTCTTGAAAACAAGAAATGGGAGGCAATTATAGATTTCATGGCATACAACACTGCACAATTAAGTTCTAGATTAGAAAAGCTTTTGTCTTCAACATCGCAGTATGTTTTCTTAAGTTCAGCGAGAGTATACGCAAAAAGTAAGTACCCTTTGACAGAAGGTTCGGCTCGATTGTTAGATGTATGTACTGACAAAGAATACTTGACAACAGACGAATATGCGTTGGCAAAGGCTCGACAAGAAAACTTACTATATGGGAGTAAACGCAATAATTGGACAATCATCAGACCATATATAACATTCAGTGATTATCGTCTTCAGCTGAGTGCTTTGGAAAAGGAATATTGGCTTTATCGTGCACTACGAGAAAGAAAAATAGTCATATCTCATGATTTGATGGACAAACATACCACTTTTACTTATGGCTATGATGTTGCACAAGGTATAGCTGCCATAATCGGAGAAAAAGAAGCTTTGGGAGAGGCATTTCATATCACTTCAAATACTAGCTATACATGGGGAGAAATTCTTGGTATGTATATTGACATCATAAAGAAAAAGACAGGAGCCGAACCCCAAATTTACTGGACGTCTTCCTGGAAGTCTTTTTATGGAGGGGGGATATATCAAGTTAAATATGATAGACTATACGATAGAGTATTTGACAATTCTAAAATTGGAAAATTCATCGATGTTACTCAATTTTCTAATATTAGGGAGGCATTGACCAAATGTGTTGATAATTTTCTGCAAAATCCTAATTTCTTGTATCATGATTGGAGAAGTGAAGCACAAAAAGACAAAATGACAGGCGATTGGGCAAAATTTTCAGAAATCAAATCATATGAACAGAAATTAAGATATTTTCTAATAAGGACTGGTATTATCAAATGAAACACAAACAAGCTCAAATAACTTCAGGTGATAGTGACTTTAAAGGAAGAAACGAATCTGTATCCATCGCTAAAGGAATTGCAATACTCCTTATGGTTCTAGCTCATAGTGGTTTTTACAGATACGGTTGCTTGTGGATAAATATATTTCATATGCCGCTATTCTTCTTCTTTTCTGGATTCTGCTTTAAAGAAAAATATTTGGATGACAGTAAGGTATATATCCTAAAAAGAATAAAGGCTTTATATGTGCCTTTTGTCAAATGGAATATACTTTTTCTTTTAATGCACAATATATTCTATTATGTCAATATATACAATGACAAATATGGATTCGGAGATATTACGTCACACCTATATTCATTAAGCGAGATGCTAAAAATAGGTCTAAATATCATAACAAAGATGAATGATAGCGAACAATTATTAGGTGGCTTTTGGTTCTTGCGCTGCTTGTTTATTGGATCATTGATTGCCTTTTTCTTGATTAAATATGTACGAAATTTAAAAATCGGGGGGGGTATTTTAATAGGATTGACAATACTGTTTTCTGGAATACATAAAGGTCTTCCATATTTGGGTATAGGGAGTATGGAATTGCTTTCTTCATTGTTCATCTATATTGGATACATCTATAAAAAGAAAGAGTTAAAGTGGCATTACTGCTGGCAAATCGCACTCGTAGCTGTATTTTTGACGGCTATAATGGCCAAATGGTGGTGGGCTTGTATGCTAAGCTTTAATTATCTTCAAGTCATTCCCTATTTTCTCATAGCCTCATTAGGAGTTTTGGCTGTATTTTATATTTCTAGCTACATAAAGAAATATAATAATGTAATTGTAAATTTTTTAATATTTGCCGGCAATAATTCGTTAACGATATTGATTTGGCATTTTCTGAGTTTTAAGTTGGTCAGCATCGTATTACTTGTCAAGAATAGAGAATCAATAGAAAGATTGGCTGAATTTCCTGTGATAAGAGAAATGGCGAGTGATGGATGGTGGTGTGCTTATTTTATAGTAGGAAGTGTTGTTCCGATGCTATTGGCAAAAATACCCTTCTTGCGAAAATGAAATTTTATACAAACAATGGAAACAAATTCTTCAAAAAGTAAAAGAATAGCAAAAAATACCATTTATCTGTATTTGCGTATGATACTAATGATGGTGGTAAATTTGTATACAAGTAGGATTATATTGAACGTACTTGGTGTAGAAGACTATGGCATCTATAATGTTGTTGGAGGTGTGGTGACGATGTTTGCTTTTCTATCTTCATCACTTAGTTCTGCAATTAGCCGTTTTGTAACGTTTGAATTAGGTAAAGGAAACACAGAGAGATTGACTACCTTGTTTTCGACTAGTGTCAATATTCTGATGTTTTTGGGTGTTGTTATTCTTGTCTTAGCTGAAATCGTGGGAGTATGGTTCATAAACACTCACCTTAACATTCCTATAGATAGACTTGATGCTGCAAATTGGGTTTTTCAAAGTGCTCTGTTGGTGTTTCTGTTAGGAATGATTTGTGTTCCTTATAATGCGGTATTGATTGCACATGAGCATATGTCAGTATACGCTTATATTAGCCTTGTAGAAGTTTTTCTTAAGCTCATAGTAACAGCTTCTTTGTATTTTAGTACCTTCGACAAACTTAAGAGCTATTCCGTTTTGCTTGTATTTGTAGCAATTATCATGAGATTGATTTATAGCTTATATTGTAGTCGAAAATTCAAGGAATGCAAATATCGTTTTGAAATCAATAAAGAATGTATAAAAAGTATGGGTGGTTTTGCTGGTTGGAATTTGTTGGGCAATGGGGCTTATCTTCTTAACACGCAAGGAGTGAACATCATAACAAACATGTTCTTTAACGTAACGCTCAATGCCGCTCGCGGAGTAGCTACCCAAGTAGAGGGTGTTATTAGACTATTCGTGACAAATTTTACTACCGCCCTCAATCCCCAAATCACAAAGTCTTATGCAGCAGGTGATTTACATTATATGTTTAATCTCATATGTAAAGGGGCTAAGTATTCATATATTTTAATGTTTTTCTTTGTTGTCCCATTTCTGTATGAGGCAGACTATGTATTAGCACTATGGCTCGGAAATGTTCCTCCCTACGCATCGTTATTCTTGAAATTAACAATGATAGGTTCTCTGCTTGACATCTTGGGCAATTCTACGGCTAATGCAGCGTGGGCAACGGGAGATGTGAAGCGATATTACATTTATGTTGGATTTGTGGGATTAATGGTATTTCCCCTTTCTTTGATATTCTTCAAATTAGGTTTTCCTGCTTATACATCATATTTGGCCTTTATATTGATTTATTCAATTTTGATTTTTGTTAAGCTATACATAATAAAAGGATTATTGCAATTTCCAATGCAAAAATTCATCAAGGACACCCTTTTACGGATAGTGCCAACAACTGTGATTGCACTCATTATACCATACCCACTTTATTTACATATGGAAGATTCTTTTCTTAGATTATTAAGCATATGCATAGTAAGTACGTTTGCTATTAGCATTATATTCTTCTTTACAGGTTTGGAGGCTAATGAAAAAAGTATTCCCATAAAATTTATAGATAAATATATTCATAAAAAGCATAAGAAATAATGGAACAATATTATTCAAATGAACGAAATGTTCAGATACTGATTTCTTTATTGAAACAATTTGGTATCAAACGTGTAGTAGCCTCACCAGGCTCTACTAATGTTACTTTTGTTGGTAGTTTACAGCAAGATCCATTCTTTGAGATGTATTCATGTGTGGATGAGCGTTCTGCAGCTTATATGGCTTGCGGTCTTGCGGCAGAGACCCAAGAGCCTGTTGTGTTAAGTTGTACTGGAGCTACGGCGTCTCGCAATTATTTTCCGGCATTGACCGAGGCCTATTATAGAAAGTTGCAGATTTTGGCTGTTACATCCACACAGGATGAATCAAAAATAGGTAATTTGATGCCGCAGGTAATAGATAGGGCTTGCCAGCCAAATGATACAGTCAAGTTGAGTGTTCATTTACAAACTGTAAAAGACGAAAATGACGAATGGGATGTCTGCCGTAAGGCTAATGAAGCTATATTGGAACTTAACCATCATGGAAAAGGTCCAGTGCATATCAATTTGACAACAACTTATAGTAAAGACTTTACTATCAAACAGCTTCCACTTGCTAAGAAAATCTGCCGTTTTCAACTTGGCGATAAGTTACCTGAAATAAAAGAGGACACAAAAGTTGCCATTTACATAGGTTCGCATCTAAGATGGGGGGATGAAGAGGTAAAGTTGATCGATGAGTTCTGTAAACATTACAATGCCGTGGTGTTCAATGATCCGGCTTCAAACTACCATGGTAAGTATCGTTTAGATTACAGTTTGGCATCTAGTCAAAAAATTGACGATAGTAATAATAAACCTGAATTACTTATTCATTTGGGCGAGATGAGTGACTTTGCAGGTATTGTATGGCCTAAACAAGTTTGGAGAGTTTCTGAGGATGGGAAATTGAGTGACCGCTATCATCTTCTTACAAATGTATTTGAAATGACTGAGGCTCAATTTTTTAAGCAATACATACAAGCTACAGACAGACATGGTGATGACAGTTATCTAAAGGAGGCTCTTTCTGTGCAGGAACGTATTCAAGCAAAGATTCCTGAATTGCCGTTCTCGCACATCTATGTGGCATGGAAATTATCAGATAAGCTGCCCCATCACTCTACATTACATTTGGGAATTCTTAGTCCGCTGAGATCATGGAGCTACTTTCCTCTTCATCCATCCATAGAAGTATACTGCAACCAAGGTGGTTTTGGAATTGATGGAAACATCTCATCCATGTTGGGAGCATCACTTGCTGCACTTGACAGATTCTTCTACGTTGTTGTAGGTGATTTGTCATTCTTCTATGACCTCAATTCAATGGGTAACAGACATAGACATTCCAACATGCGAATTCTTTTGATAAACAATTCATTGGGTGCAGAGTTTCATTTATTCAAACAGATTAACTTAACTTATGTTAACGGCATAGATCGTTATCTTTCAGCAGGTGGGCATTTTGGGCATCAGTCACCTGATTTGGTAAAACACTATGCACAAGATTTGGGGTATGAATATATTTCAGCTTCAACAAAAGAAGAATTTGACAACGTGTATGAAAGATTCATAACTCCAGAACATACAGATAAGCCAATTATATTTGAGGTATTTACACAAGTTGATGATGAAAATGAGTCACTATATAGAATGTGGCAGATTGAAAAATCCATCAAGAAGGAGATAAAGAACCGTGTTTACAATGCGTTGGGAGCTGACGTTATAAACTTGGGTAAAAAAATATTAGGTAAAGAATAACAATGAGAAACAATATGTTGAAGTTTACACTTCGTGTATTGCGTAAGATACATCATATACTTACGCCGCAAAAGAATGAGAATGCTACGGAACAATACAAGCAATATACTGGCTATGTTGAGATGTGGGATCAAGATGCAAATGATTACGTCTACCAACTACTGGAGAGTGGTCTACCTTGCATGATTTCTAAGTTCGGAACTACTGAGCTGTTTTTTCTGACATCCCACTTAGGGACTCTTCAAAAAAAATACACGTTTAAAGACTATAAGGATTTTGTCACAGAGAAACGTCCTAACCTTTGGTGGCCTGTCAAGCTGACGACCTTGGTAAAGGCATCTGGTTTTTTCCCAAATGATTCAAGACTTTTAGCAAGTTTTTACGATGAGTATCTTCCAGCCATTAAGAACGTTGATGTATTAGGCAGCTACATGAAGGACGAATCAAAATTCGCTGTCGAACTAAAGAATGCCAAACGTGTCAATTTGGACGGATATTATGCACCATTCTATTACAATAATCCATGGACAAAGGCATTGAAGGGGAAGAAAGTGCTAGTGATTCATCCATTCAGCGATGATATAGAACGACAATATGCAAAAAGAGAACAACTATGGAAGAATCAAGAAATACTTCCAGATTTCAAACTTATAACATATCGATCTGTTCAGTCATTGTTTGGTGTATGTGATGAATTTGAAACCTGGTTTGATGCCCTCAATAAGATGAAGGACGATATTTCCAAGATAGACTATGATATTGCGCTTATCGGGTGTGGAGCATATGGAATGCCATTAGCTTCTTTTGTAAAGGACATGGGAAAGCAAGCAATTCATTTGGCTGGATGGACGCAAGTGTTGTTTGGTATATATGGCACACGATGGCTAGACAATCCACGTGTCCGTCCTTTTATTAATGGCAGTTGGATTCGACCTTCCAAAAACAATAAACCTAAAAATGCAGAGAAAGTAGAAAATGGATGCTATTGGTAATATTGTAAAGACAAGAAAAACAAAGCGAAATTCAACTGTAGAGTTGCTGCGAATCGTCTTTATGCTGTTGATCGTAATGCTACATGTTTATGGGCACGGCATGGGTGATAACATGGCAGCAATATATGCTTGGGGATGTCATTCGGATATGTATATTCATTTGGCGTTATTCGTTTTAGGCAAATTAGGTGTAACAGGTTTTATGTTTATTTCTGGATATTATGGAATGCGTTTCAATTTGCATCGATTTGCAGAAATGTTGTTTATGCTATTGTTTTATGCAATTCTGACTAATGATGGAACAGGAAGAGAACAATTACTTCATCCATGGGATATATGGTGGTTTGTGAGCTGCTATCTTTTTATTTTTGTAATATCTCCTATTATTTCAAAAGGGTTGGAAAGTATAGATAAGAAGCAATTTACTCTCATTACAGCATGTCTATTGATATATATTTATGTAGGACATTTCCTCTCTGCAAGAAATGAACATTCTTTAGATTTGTTACTTACTATTTATATAACAGGTAGGTATGTAAAGACACATTTGACGGATAAAATACGCAAAGTTCCAGGAAAAATATTGGGGGTGACGATTTTGCTAATCCTACTAGTATATATTTTGATTCCACTGTTTCTTGCTCATACCGCAAATTATGAAAGATGGATGTCCATGTGGATTTCAAATAATAATATTTTTCTACTGGTAATCAGTGCACTATTAGTAGTGTTTGCTGAAACCAAACAAACATATAATAAAATTATAAATTATTTATCATCATCAGTACTTGCGGTATATTTGTTGACAGACAATAAGAAAGCTATGCAGTTGGATACATGGCTTCTCCCCAAGTTGATAGATGGCATTGGATATTTAATAATAATAGGAATATTCATCAGTTGTCTTATTGTAGATAAAATAAGAGAATATCTTTTTATGGCAATTAATAGTATATACAAAAAACTATATAATAAATGAAAATATTGATTGTATGCCAGCCTTTGCACAATAGAGGTGACGAATCTGCTCATCGTGCATTGGTTAGGATGATATTAAAGAAAATGCCAGAGAGTAAGGTTACTGTACTCTTTGTGGATGAAGACCAAGACAGTGTCAATCAGTTTATGGTAAATGATGCTCGTGTCATCTATGTAAATATACAACATGGTCATGGTTTTGGCCTTACCGCCATTCCTGGCCTCCAGAAGGATTTGTGCTGGCTGTGGCATTTTGGTACACATAACCAAATAAGAAGAATATACAAAGAAAACGATTATGTAATATGTGCCCCAGGAGGAATATGCATGGGAGGATTTCAAAATTGGATGCATCTTTATTTCCTAAAGATGGCCAAACTGACCCAAAAGCCTCTGCTATATTTTGGACGTTCTTTTGGACCATTCCCTACGGAGACCAAGGATAATCGGAAATTTAGAAAAATCAGTTTGGAGATGTTGAATTACTTTTCGTTCTTGTCTATTAGAGATTCTAAGACAGCTGCGCTTTCTGACAAATTGGGTTTTCACAATTACGTAAAAACTGTTGATAGCGCATTTATGGATTCTCCTAAGGTTGAAATTCCAACAGAAATACTAACAAAAATAGGTAACACACCATACATAGTTTTCGTTCCAAATTTACTTGTTTGGCATTTTAATTTCAAAGGTAGAATAACAAAGGATACTGTATTGAAGTTTTATGCAGACTTGATAGACATCATGTTTGAGAAATATCCGCATCACAAGATGCTGATGCTGCCTCAGACCTTCAATTATGAATTGTACAATGGATCGAGAGAGAATGATGATATCCATTTTATGGAAGAATTGGCAGAACTTAAAAAAGACAACAGAATATATGTTGTTCCAGATACTTATAGTAGCGACATACAGCAGACCATTATCTCAAAATGTGATTTTCTTTGTGGTGCCCGTTATCATTCCGTTGTTTTCTCCATTAATCAAGCAGTACCATTTGTCGCACTCAGCTATGAACATAAGATTGCGGGATTGTTGGACAATTTATCAATGAGTGATGCAATGATTGATATTTCCCATGGCTTGGACAATGAATTAGCTATAAAAAACACTAAAATGTTGTTTAAGGAAAAAATGTATTGTGTAAAGAAAAGAGAAGACGTACGTCTGAAAGCTAAAGAAATAGCAGAAAGTGGATTTGCGTCAATGATGCATTGTATGAATCTTGTATGAATATGAAAGAAGAATTAGTTACAATAGCCATTCCTGCGTATAAAGTAGGATTCCTCAAACAAGCTATATATAGTGCATTGGGGCAGACATATACTAATATAGAAGTCATAGTGGTTGATGACAAATCGCCATATGATATTAAGTCTGTCGTAAACGAATTTCATGACAGCCGCTTGTTTTATTATCGAAATGATGAAAATCTTGGCGCTAAAGATCCTGCCGGAAATTGGAATAAATCACTTTCTTTAGCACATGGTGCTTATTTTGCATTGCTTTGTGATGATGACCTATACGAGCCTAATTTCGTAGAAGCAATGCTCTCGTTGGCCGATAAGCATCCGAAAGCCAACGTGTTCCGAGCTAGATGTGCCATAGTGGATAAAAATGGAACGACAACGGAAATGTATCCATCATCCCCTCTTTGGGAAACATCCGAGGACTATATGTGGCATGTGTTTAAAGGACTACGCAGACAAACCATAAGCGAGTTTCTGTATAGAACTGAACACATTAGACAACTTGGGGGATATGCAAGATTGCCTTTTGCATGGAATGCTGACTATATTTCATTATTTAGGTTTTCAAAAGAAGGAGGTATAGTCTCTACAACTTCTATATTGGTAAAATTCCGAATGAGTGGAGAAAATATCTCATCAAGAGCAAACGAACATGGGATGGAAAAAATGCAAGCCAATGTTGATGCGCTAAGATATTCGGAAGAGCTGATAAAAGAGAGTGGCAGTGAATATTTGCATTTGTTGGAAAAAGAATGCATGACATGGAAATATCACCTAGACCGAAACCTACTCTCGTCACTAGGAGTAAAAGAAGCTATGGGCATTTTTTTAAAACGAAATAAATTTGGAGTAGGTACAGGTGTCTTCTTAAAGAGTGCAATCTTGTCCCTGATTAATTACATGAACAAAGGAAAATAATATGGGAAAGTTCTTAAGGTTAGGAATCCCCTTTGTGTATTTAATCTTTCTTAGCAGTTTCTGGAATTTTACAGGATGGATATACACAAAGGGACCAATTGTATTGGATTGCTTGGCTTTCTTTTTTATGGTGTTCGCTTTTTATAATAGGAGAAGTGTTGAAACTATTTGTAAAGGCAGTCCATACCGAAAGTTGGTAAACTATTTGTGTTTGTCACCATTTGTAATGACATTTGTGAAAATTATATTTACTGGCGAGCCCCTTCAAACTGAGGTTCAAACATCACTTGTCATGTGTATGACGTTTTCCATGTTTTACTATCTGTCAAAGAAAAGAATTTCAGAACGTCAGTGTATTTGGTTACTGTTGACGTTTGGTATTATAACATTTCTGTTACAGATATATCAGTTGAACCACCTAGACAATAGACTTTTCGGATTTAATAATGAAGGAGGTTCTGGTACAAGAAATGATATGGCCCGCCTGGCTATTGGTGCTCCTTTGTATTCAGTATTCTTACTATATTTCTTTTGGTCAAATCTTATAAAAACCAAAGGAGTATTACGCTTATGGTTGTTTGTTGGATTTTCCATGTTTGCAGTATCACTCTATCTTTATTTGACCCGTCAATATTTGGTAGCTGTACTTGTAACAATTGTAGTTTCTGTTTTAATCCAAAACAACATGAGACTAAAAATTGCGACTATTGTTCTATGTTGTATTTTAGCTATTGGATTGTATAACTATTATGAAGTTCTATTTGGAGATTTAATATATATATCCCAACATGACACTTATTCAACAGACATACGTCAGAAAGCATATCCCTATTTTATTAATCTGATATTTTCAGATCCTATAAGAGCAATTGTAGGTCATGGGCATATCGCTTCTATATCCAATATTGGAGTTACGAAAGGACTATGGGCTGTTGATATTGGTATAATTGGAGATATGTACCACTATGGCATATTGTGGGGGGTAGCTTATTTCTGGATGCTAATAAAAACATGGAAAAAAAGAAAAATTTTGCCTCTTTACATAAAACTATATGTATTAAGTACGCTAATCCATTCACCTATGGCTAGTGCTTATGTATATGGACTTACTGCTTTCCTTTGGACGATTGTTATCTATATATCCATGTTAAGAACTACCCAGTCTCCATTGGTGGATAAAACTCAAACAATATAAAATTTATGTCTAAGAAAAAATACCATATCGCCATCGTCTTATTCGGTTTCTACGAAAGTGGTTTGTCTTTAGCTCAGGCTTTGTCAGAGCAAGGACATTATGTAGATGTATATAGCTTCTCGTCTCGTCTTAATTCTTCGAGTGCTGGATTTGGATTTGAATACGAAACAAAATGGCATTATCGTCTACCTGGACACTTGTACGAAATTGATTATTCCAAGTCAAAAGGTGTCAGCTTCGCTTCTTCAGATGGAAACTCTCATGTATATATCATGCAAAGTACGATGACTGGAGTTTCCCGACACGGAACGCAGAAGAGAATCTTTGAGTTTATCAGTAAATTCTTCCTAAAGAGAATAGCTAAGAAAATAAACAAAAAAAACTATGATCTAGTGGAAATCGTCTCTCAGGATTATTTTTCCCGACATCTCTATACAGCCATCAGAGCACCACAAGTCCATTCTTTTCATGAGGTCTCGGATGTTGTAGAAAGAGATAACAAGAAGATGGAGGCATTGGTGGAACTGTCTGTAAAGCGAAGTGACAATATTCGAGTATATTCAGAAAAATCGGCAGATACCTTTAAACTTCTTTACAAGAAAAAATACAGCAAGCTCTACATTGTTCCATTTGGGCTATTTACCAACTATAAAGATTTTGGTGATATACGAATATCCGAGATGGAAAATGAAAGAGACTATATACTCTATTTCGGGCTAATTGTTCCCTATAAGGGAATTTCAGTTTTGTATGAAGCTATGCTAGAATTTTGGAAGACCCATCCAAATGTAAAATGTGTAGTAGCAGGGAAAGGTAATGATGCAGTATTGGACAAAATGAAAGCAGACTCCAGATTTGTCATATTTAACAGATTGTTGACAAATGACGAGGTAGTCTATTTCATTAAAAGATCGAAATTTCTAGTCTGCCCATACCTAAAAGCCTCGCAAAGTGGACTCCCCCAAACTGCATATGTATTTGGGAAACCAATTGTTGCTACAAATGTAGGAGCATTTCCTGATGTCATAAGTCAAGGTAATACAGGTTTGCTGGTGTCACCAAACAATGCTACAGAATTGTGTCGTGCGATGGCTGAATTGTATGACAATACAGACACATTCAATCGCATAGCAAAGAACTTGCAACATTATGAGACCTTCAATGAAAAAATCAGTTGGCAGAACATTGCAAATCAATATATTGAAATGATTAAAAAAATACACAAAAATTATGAATACAAAATGTAGAAGACTTCCATGGATTGACAATATGAAGATGGTTGCCATGATGGCAATAATCTTAGGGCATAGCTATAGTTATTTACATGGAACAAAAATAGAGGGGGCAACATTGGTTCAGAATGTTCTCATTTCTTTTGCCATCCCTATGTTTATGTTTGTGGCAGGTATCACTTCTTACTCTGGAGCGACACGTTGTGAAACATTGCAAGATTTGATAGTATATATAGAAAAGATAACATTGCGATTAGGTGTTCCGAATTTTTTGTTTACCAATATTGCTGGTCTTGTGCAGAATGTGCATGATAGCGAATGGATTAAGGGGGGGTACATTTTGCCATTCCCTTTCTCTGTGTTGGCTTATTGATCATTAAGGAGAAGAATAAAGGTTGTTTGATTGTAAGCAGATTGCTCTTATTTGTAATTCTAGTTTTGGCGATGCTCAACAAATTGACAGACTTTTGGTTCTTGCGCAATTTGATGCAAACATTAGTACTACTAGCATGTAGCACATGGATAACCAAAAGGGCTGGAATAGATAAAGGCTATTGGTTTCTTATACCGTTTGTCGCCATGATGGTCATCTATCCATCTTCTTTTTCAGGAACACTGGAATTCGTATTGTATTTCCTCATCGGCGGACTACTACGCCAGTTTATTATTTCTGATAAAGGTCGAATTACAAAAGCATTAAGGAAAAGAAGTACTAGCATTTTGGGATTATCCTTGATGCTACTCTTTGCAGTTTATTCTTTCATTTTGCTTGATTATCATGATTTCTATAATTATGATGCAAAGTTCTTGTTTCTGAAAGGTTCTACGGAAATATTTATATTCAGACAACTATGTGCACTTTCATGGATTGGATTTTGGACGATCCTATTGATAAACCTATCAAAAGACTATACCATTTTTAGTAAATGGGGAAGTCAAACTTTAGGACTATATGTTGTGCATGTGACCTTTGTGTGCATACCAGCTATTTATGGTTTGCATGTCAACATCGCATCGGCTTATGGATGGCTCATTTATATATTGATTGCAGTTTTACTTACGATTTTATCTTTAGTAGCCATAGAACTCATAACTATAAGTCCCTATGGTTATATTTTTTTTGGAATAAATAAAAAAACATTGAAATGATAAAAAAAATATTCAGCATATTTCATACATTAGGTATGTGGAATGCTTTCAAATTGATTACATATAAAGAGGTTTTGAAATTGCCCAATCTTTCCTTTCTTTCAAAGCTTAAAATTCAGAGAAAGAAACATAACATAATACTCAATTTCATAGAGCAGAAATTATCGATTGCTAAAAGATACGACTTCTATCCACAAGATCCAAATATGGTATATTGTGAGAAGACAAGGGGTGAAATTACCCCAAATACGATATGGTTCTTTTGGTGGCAGGGAGAAGAAGGAATGCCACCAATTGTAAGAAGGTGTTATGAGCGAGCAAAAGAGAAAGCCGCAAATTGGAATCTTATTTTGCTGACAAAAGGCAATCTCTCTAGCTATCTTAAAATCCCCGAATGCGTTTTAGAATTGGGGGGAGGTAAGAAAAGCTTCACTCATTTGTCCGACTATGTGAGACTCAACCTACTAGCGGAATATGGAGGACTATGGTTGGATTCTACATTCTATTTGACAGAACAGCTGCCTTCTATAGAAAGTTTTGGAGAATTCTATACGGTTAAGAATCAAGCGAAAGACAATATTTGTGTAGCTGAGTATCGCTGGTTTGTAAGTTTGTTGTATACCAAAGCAGGTGGTAGTTACATAAAGCACATCAGAAACATGTTTTGTTATAATTGGCTACATTATGATTATATAGTTGACTATCTGCTTATGGATTATCTCTTTGAATACGAACAAATGCATAATGCGCACTTCTGTAATCTTTTAGATCAACTCGCATATAACAATCCCGATGTGATTACGCTTAGCCGTATTATCAACAACGCTTTTTCTGAAACTAAATGGAAGCAAATAAAAAAGAAAACATTTTGCTATAAGACAACATATAAGGTTGCCCATAAAACGGAAGTTGATGGCAAGCCAACATATTATAAAAAATTGATTAATGGAGAAATATAAAATTACAGTCGTAACTGTATGTTACAATGTCGTAGATACGATCGAAGACACGATGAAATCGGTCTTTGCACAGTCCTATCCGGAGATTGAGTATATAATCGTGGATGGCAAAAGTACAGATGGCACCTTGGATATTATCAATAGATACAAGTCCAAGGTGGATGTAGTAGTAAGTGAGTCTGATAAGGGTATATATGATGCCATGAACAAGGGAATTAAACTGGCAACAGGAGATTACATCATCTTTATGAACTCTGGCGACAAGTTCAACAGTAAAAATTCTGTATCGAATATTTTCAATGGCTTAACCAAATCTGTGGATATCATCTATGGTGATGCAACTTTTCGGTATGCAAATGGAACTCGCATCGTGAGAGCTGCATCTCATCATCAACTCAAGATTAATTTGCCATTTTCCCATCAAAGCGTGTTTGTCAAAACAAGCATCATGAAGGATAATCCTTTTAATCTTGACTATAAGTTAGCTGCTGATTATGACTTCTTCCTCACTGCATACCAGGCGAATTGTACATTCGCCTACTACCCTGTAGTGGTTGGTGATGTCAGAATAGACGATGGAAATTCGTATAATCACTTTTATCGCTCGAAACGGGAAGTAAAGGCCATACAGGTTTCACATGGATTCTCCAAGGGTTATGTAGTATATAATTTTTATAAGGCAACTATCTGGTATAGTGTAAAAGTGTTAATTAAAACTATCATATCACCTCGTTTATATAATAAAATTGTGACACGATGAATATCATATATTTATGTCCGGAGATGCTTCTCCCTGCCAATACGGGAGGTCGTATTGGCTGTTATAAAAGACTTGAATATCTTGCCAAGGGCAACGATATTCACCTCTTTTGTATAACAGACAATGATGCAGATGCACAATATTTGCCAGAACTGGAAAATATGTGTAAGGAAGTGCATTTGTATAATCGCAGCAAGCACAAGTTGAATGCTTTAAAAAACAGTTTTAAGTATCCTTATGCTTGCGCTTCGAGAACACTTCCACAATTGCGAAAGGATGTGGAAATAATATTCTATAAAGAGAATATAGACTTCGTGATTGTTGATTTTCCACAAATGCTTATGAATATTTCTCCACAGATAATGAAAAGTGGAAAAGTAATCTTGGGGCAACATAACATTGAATATGTTACGATGAACAATATTTCCAAAAGTATGGACAATCCAATAAAGAAACTCATCTTCTGCATGGAATCCAAACGTATGGAAGCTTTCGAAGAGAAAATCTACGAAAAGAATCAAGTTCGTCTGTATACCTTTGTTTCTTCTGATGACAAAGCTTTTTTTGAGAAGACATTCGGAAAGAAAAATACGCTTCATGTACCTGTAGGATGTGAAGTCCAGCCCTATGGCAAGGCTAATAGAGAATACAATATTATGTATTTCGGTAAAATGGCATACCCTGCCAATGCCGAAGCGGCTTGCGATTTTGCAAATAATGTTTTCTCGGAAATATTAAAGACATTACCTGAGGCTAAGTTGTACATTGTCGGAAAAGATCCGCTGCCTAAGGTAAAACAATTGGGTGAACGTTTTAGGAACAATATTGTCATTACAGGAACGGTAGATAGCGTGGAACCATACTACGAAAAGGCTTCTGTTGTTGTGGTTCCCTTAAGACATGGAGGGGGTGTCAAGGTTAAAGTATTGGAAGCTTTAGGGCATGGCAAACTCATCATCACTACTCAGAAAGGTATTGAAGGCACTGATTTCCTCGCAGATAAGCATCTTGTTGTCGCTAATGATGATGCCGATTTTGCCAATAAATGCATTGGCGCATTGACAAATCCCGATTCTTATGAGAACATCAGAAAGGGCGGTTATGAATATGTCAAGGACAATTACACATGGCAAGCCATAATTGAAGCATTTGAACAAACATTGATAAAACTTAAACAAGAAACGATATGATTATACGTAGTAAAGCGCCACTCCGTCTAGGTTTGGCAGGAGGTGGTTCCGATGTATCGCCATATAGCGATATATACGGAGGTTTGATACTAAATGCAACAATTAATTTGTATGCATATTGTACAATCGAAGAAACTGATGACAATCGGATAACTATCAATGCGTTTGATGCGCATTGCAATAAGTGTTATCCAAAGGCTGAAGTCTTGAAGATTGATGGTGAGGCAAGTCTTATCAAGGGAGTGTATAATCGAGTGGTAAAGGATTTTGGCGTTGGTGCTAAATCTTTCAAGATTACTACATATAATGACGCACCTGCTGGTTCTGGCTTGGGTACATCATCTACCATGGTGGTTTGTATCTTGAAGGCATTCGTAGAGTGGCTTGGGTTGCCATTGGGTGATTATGAAATATCCAGACTTGCTTATGAGATTGAGCGTAAGGACTTGGGCTTGTCTGGTGGTAAGCAGGATCAGTATGCCGCTGCTTTTGGTGGGTTCAACTACATGGAATTTTTGCAGAACGATATCGTCATTGTGAATCCTTTGAAGATTAAGCGATGGATTATCGATGAATTGGAGGCAAGTATGCTTCTTTACTTTACTGGAAAGAGTCGTAGTAGTGCTGCAATCATTGAGGAGCAGAAGAAAAATACTTCTCATGGTGATAACGATGCAGTAGAAGCGATGCATAAGATTAAGCAGAGTGCCAAGGACATGAAACTAGCCATCTTGAAGGGTGATATAGATGGATTTGCTGATATCCTCCGTGAAGGTTGGGAAAACAAGAAGAAGATGGCAAATAATATCACCAATCCTATGATTCAAGAAGCAATGGATGTTGCTATGGCTGCTGGTGCTAAGGCAGGAAAGGTATCCGGTGCCGGTGGTGGCGGCTTTATTATGTTCGTGGTAGAACCTACCCGTAAGAAGGAAGTGGAAGAGGCTTTGAAGAAACTTAATGGTTTTGTGATGCCATTTCAGTTCTCTGATGGAGGTGCTCATGGCTGGAAGATTTATCCAACAGACGATGTTCGAATGTTGAGTGTTAAATGTTGAATGTTTAATTGAAGAATTCATATATGAACAAACATATTGAAACTTTGGTACAACGTTATCCACAATTGGAAAGTTGTAATGATGATATATTGAAAGCTTACCAAATCTTAGAGGAAGCTTATTCGGCTGGTCGCAAGTTGCTGGTAGCTGGTAATGGAGGCTCTGCATCAGACTCAGAACATATTGTTGGCGAACTGATGAAGGAGTTCAAACTGAAGCGCAAGATTTATGCTGCTCAGATTGATAGACTTATGCAAATTGATGCAGAGATGGGTACTGTGTTGGCTGATCATCTGCAAGGTTCGCTTCCTGCCATCTCTTTGGTGGGAGAGCCTTCTTTAACTACTGCATTTATGAATGATGCCGTCCCTGTTTTGATCTTCGCCCAACAGGTGAATGGCTTAGGTAGAGCTGGTGATGTTTTCTTGGGTATCTCAACTTCTGGTAACAGTAAAAATGTACTTTATGCAGCTGTTGCTGCAAAGTCTAAGGGATTGAAGGTAATTGGATTGACCGGTCAGAACGAAAACAGATTGGAAACATTCGCAGATGTTTGTATCCATGTCCCAGAGACTGAAACATATAAGATTCAGGAACTTCATCTTCCTGTATATCATTGCTTGTGCTTGATGTTGGAAGAAAAATTCTTTGGAAATTGATAAACTCACACGAATCGCAAGGATTAATATCTATTCGTGTTATTCGAGAGATTCGTGTTCAAAACCAAACTCGTATGAAGACAATACTTATGGCGGGCGGTAGAGGAACCCGTATCGCTGAACTTTTTCCTAACATACCCAAGCCACTGATACCAGTGGCTGGTATGCCTATCCTTGAAAGAGAAATAAAATCTCTCTGTGCGCAAGGTTTTAAAGACTTCATTTTGACCGTAGGTTATCTGGCCGACAAGATTATTGCCTATTTTGGAGATGGCAGTCAATTTGGGGCAAAGATAGATTATTTTGTAGAAGAGTCTCCTCTTGGCAATGCTGGTGCTTTGTTTAGACTGAGGGAAAAAATAGGTGAAGCGCCTTTCCTTCTCTTGAATGCGGATGCGGCTTTCGATGTTGATTTCAATCGTATGGTTGCATTCCATAAGAATCATGGAGGTCTTGTTACTCTGTTTACACATCCCAACTCGCATCCATACGATAGTGGATTGATCATTGCTGATGAAAACGGTCATGTAGAGAAATGGCTTGCCAAGGAAGATGAACGTCCACAGTGGTATGACAATCGTGTGAATGCTGGTCTTCATGTGATAGATCCCAAGGTTTTGGATATTAGTTTGAAATCTCTTGAAATCAACAAAGAGTCTGGATTCCCACAAGGAAAGGTTGACTTGGACCGACAGATACTCAAACCTTTGTGTGACTCAAACATGATGTTCTGTTATGACAGTCCTGAATATGTAAAGGACATGGGTACACCAGAACGTTTCCATCAAGTGGAGGCTGATTATAAAAATGGTGTTGTTCAGGCAAAGAATCTTACCAACAAGCAGAAAGCCATATTCCTTGACCGTGATGGAACAATCAATAAATATGTGGGATTCCTTCGCAATATAGATGACTTTGAACTGATTGAAGGAGTAGCTGAGGCAATTAAGCTTATTAACCAAAGTGGATACTTGGCAATTGTTGTCACAAACCAGCCTGTGATAGCAAGAGGAGAGGTCACATGGGAAGAACTCAACGAGATACACAAGAAGATGGCAACCCTCTTGGGTAAGGAAGGTGCTTATGTTGATGGTATTTATATCTGTCCTCATCATCCAGACAAGGGATTCGAAGGAGAACGCCCAGAATACAAAATAGATTGCGATTGTCGCAAACCAAAGCCTGGGTTGTTGTTACAGGCAGCTAAAGACTTCAATATTGATTTGTCAGAATCCTATATGATTGGTGATAGCCATCGTGATGTAGAAGCTGGCGAGAATGCTGCAGTCAAGAAGAGCATTAAGGTGGAAGAAAATGAAACTAACGCTTTGTTGAAAACTATTAAATCTATTATTTGTTGATATGAGAATAATGCATGTATCTAAGTATTACTACCCCTATATAGGAGGGGTAGAAAATACTTGCAAATATTTGGCAGATAGTTTTGCCCAAAAGAATGAGGTCGCTGTTGTTTGTTTTAATGAAGATAAGGAAAATGTCATAGAAAAGGTTGGCAATGTAAAGGTTTATCGTGTAGGAACATGGATAAACATTGCCCGTCAAGCATTGTCTCTCGCATATTTCCCTATACTTAAAAAGGCGATTAGGGAATTTAATCCAGATATAATTCATTTTCATTGGGCAAATCCCTTTCCTGCAGCAGTATTACTTTCTGTTATCCCCCTAAATGTAAAATTGGTGGTACATTGGCACATGGATATTATTAAACAAAAGAAGATATATCCTTTTATTAAGCCTTTTGAAACGGCATTGTTAAAGCGTGCAGATAGAATTATGGTGACAAGCCCCAATTATCGTGATAGCTCAATACCACTTCAGCCATTCAAAGATAAGGTTGATATTGTACAGAGTGCAATAGAAGAGGATTTATTTGCAAAAAAAGATTCCGATGAATCTCGAATAGAAGAATTAAAAAAACAATACGGAAATAAACCTATTATTTTTTTTGTTGGACGACATATTCAATACAAAGGACTGCCATATTTAATAGAAGCAGAGAAGTTTGTAAATTCAGATTGCGTTTTTGTTATAGCTGGCAAGGGACCATTGACAGATGAATTGAAGAATTCTTGTTATTCAGACAGAGTAAAATTTGTTGGAAAAGTTTCTGATGATGATTTACGTTGTTATCTTTATGCTTCAAGAGTACTTGCTTTTCCAAGTATAACAAAGAATGAGGCATTTGGCTTGTCGTTAGCGCAAGGTATGTATTGTAAACTCCCTGCTGTTACCTTTACGATAAAAGGTAGTGGCGTAAACTGGGTGTCAATTAACAATGAGACATGTTTGGAAGTTGCCAATGGGGATTCTAAAGCTTATGCTCAAGCTCTAGACAGATTGGTTACAAATGATGCCCTTCATCATAGATTGGCAGAAGCTGGTCATGAAAGAGTTAAGAAACTCTTTGTGTTACCGAAAGAGATAGAGGCTTGCAAGGAATGTTATAAGAAAGCAATCAGCTAAAAATCAAGGCTTTTAATCGTCTGCTCGGCAGAAAGGATGGCGAGAATATGGACCTCGTCACTTACGTAACAGATAGAAATGGGAACGATATGTATTACACCATCGTTTCTCGCAAGTTACAGAAGTTCAAGATATTGAAACCCTTCTCTACAGTTTAAAGAGGGCATCGAGAAGACAGTGAAGTGGTATCTCGAAAGCCAGGAATGGATGAATCATGTTACTTCTAGGGAGTATCAGAAGTATTATGAAGATATGAACAAGAAGTGATAACTCGTAATTGAGATATGACACAAGCATTAACTAATCTTTCGTTTTTAAGATACAGCATTGGAGACAAGGCTGACCTGAGTATAGTTGTCACAAAAACAGATTGGCGACGACTATACACCTTCGCATCTAATCAAGCAATTATCGGAATTTGTTTTGACGGCATCAATAGATTGGGTCAGGAATATTCTGATGAGTTAAAGAAGAATCCGATAGAAAGAAACTTGCTGATGACTTGGATGGGAGCGGCACAACAAATTCGTCGACAAAACATAAAGGTGAATATGGTAGCAAGCAAACTCTATTCTATGCTTAGAGAAGACGGATTTCGATGCTGCATCCTGAAAGGACAAGGGAATGCCTTGATGTATCCAAATGCGTATTCCCGAAATCCGGGAGATATTGATGTATGGGTGAATGCAAGCCGTGAACTGATAACGGAATATGCCAAGAAGCATTTTGAAATTGGTGAGGATATAAGATACCATCATTTGGAGACTTCTTTAGATGGTGTTCCTGTGGAACTGCATTTTTTCCCTGGCATCATGAATAATCCTCTTTATCATGCCAGATTGCAAAAGTGGTTCAAGCGGAATGTAGATTTGCAATGCTCAAATGTTGTTAGCCTGCCAGACGGTATTGGAGAAATAGCTATACCAACGACGGCATTCAATGTGATTTATCAGCTGACGCATTTATATCATCATTTCTTCGATGAAGGAATTGGAATGAGACAAATCATTGATTACTACTATGTAGTAAATAATGATGAGTTATTGGTGATTAAGGATACTTTGCAGAAAGAATTGAAACATCTTGGATTGTGGAAGTTTGCAAAGGCGGTAATGTATGTGCTGCATGAGGCATTGGGACTATCAGAGGAGGAGATGATAGCTCCAATGGATGAAAAGCGAGGAAAGTTGTTGCTGACAGAGATACTGAATGGTGGTAACTTTGGACAGCACTTCACCAAGTATGGGCATTTTACACAACAAGGAATGGCTAAGAAGTACTTCTTGAAGATATGGAGAAATATGCACTTCGTGCGATATTATCCAGCAGAGGCTCTAAGTGAGCCAATCTTCAGAACATGGCACTTCTTCTGGAGGCTTAAACACAGGAGGTAATCTCTCGGATTCATCTGACGCAGTTTTTTTTTTGCAGATTATCTATCACCCATCACGATTTTCAGATATAAATTTGATAAGATGCTGATTGCTAAAGGATTCGCATGCGTGACTGATGAGTTAAAATGGGGCTTTATCCCTCACGCATCAGTCACGATTTTGGCTTTATCCCTCACGATTTTGCTTATGCTGTAAAGCAAAAAGGCTTTTTTGCGATTGAAACTGGCTTCACTTGCTTTTGAAATAAGCTTCATTTCGAATTGGTTTGGAGCTCAGATAAAGTTTACGTGGGGCTCTATTAAGGTTTACGTGAGATTCACTTCGGATTCAAATGAGGCTCAGTTCGATTTCTTTCTGTTCTTCTAATGAAGCGGAAACGGATTCGTATTTATTTCTTGTACAAGTCAAAAAAAACAGTGTAGTGTTAGTGTAGTATTTGAAGTGACATTACACTCAGCTAAATGGCTATAAGACAGTTTGTTGCGGATTCGTTGTGTAGTGTGAAGTAGAATGGACATTTATCGAACTTGGCACTTTTTGGGGCGGTTACGACATAAATAAGACAAACAAATCACATATTTACAACACAAACTATTACTGATGGAAAAAAGAAAAGAAAGAATAAACCACTTAGAGGAGACTCCTAATTCACCTCTCCCCTATTCTGATTTTGAAGACTCTATAATTAGTGATAAACAACAAATGAAGAAGAAAGTTTTTGTAAGCGGGTGTTACGACCTGCTACATTCCGGTCATGTGGAGTTTTTCCAGCAGGCATCACGGTATGGTGACCTGTATGTGGGTATCGGATCGGATGCTACTTATCTGGAGTATAAGCATCGCAAGCCTATGTTTCCGCAGGAGGAAAGGCTATTCATGGTCAAGAATATCAAGGCGGTGAAGGATGCGTATATCAATGAGGGAAGCGGAGTCATCGATTTCCTGCCTACACTTGATAAGGTGAAACCGGATGTGTTTGTGGTGAACGCTGAAGGTGGGTCTGATGAGAAACGTAGAATCTGTAAGGAAAGGGGCATCGAATATGTCGAACTCCAGCGCACTCCTCATGCTGGATTGAAGGCTCGGTCTTCTTCTGACTTGAAGAAGGTGTTGTCGAACGTATCTGATAATTCGGCACAGGAGGCGGGGATTCCTACCCGTCTGGATCTGGCTGGTACATGGATTGATCAGCCTTATGTAAGCATGTATCATCCGGGATGGGCGATTACCATCTCGCTGGAACCGACCTTTGAGGTGCGCGACCGCTGTGGTCTGTCCACCTCTACTCGTAAGATGATTCAGAAGATATGGCCGGTGAAGTTGCCGAAGATGGATCCGGAGATGCTTGCCCGACTGGTTTTCTGTTTCGAGAACAATCCGGAGCGTCATGATGGTATCATCTCGGGTGCCCAGGATTATATCGGTATCTGTGTGCCCGGTCTGGCACGTCATTATTATGACAACAATTTCTGGCCGGAGAAGATTGAGAGTACGCAGGATGAGATGACCCTCCGTTTCCTGGAAGATCATCTGGTGATGATTCCGATGGAACCGAGACGGCCGGGATGCAGTGTGGTGGAAGGTAAGGATATCACGCCTGAGAAGGTGAAGGCGCTGGCTGATGCAGCTGATGCCTGCTGGAAGGCGATTCTGGCGCACGACCTTGATGCCTTTGCTGCAGCATACAGGGCATCTTTCGAGGCCCAGATTGCGATGTTCCCGGGTATGGTGAATCCGTCTATCAACGGTGTGATAGAACTGGAGGCGAGTGTACAGCCGATGATTGACCGCTACAGCAGCATGGAGGAGGTTCTGGCATGGAAGATGCCGGGAGCCGGTGGCGGCGGTTATCTGGCACTGGTAGTAAAGGACAGTCTTAAATTTGCTGAGAATCATGACGAAGCCATCCATCTTCAGATACGAAGGGCATAACTATCTGGTGCCCTTCCTCATCATCAGCAGCCTCTTCTTCATGTGGGGATTTGCTCATGGCATCCTGGAGGTGCTGAATCCGCATTTCCAGGAGTCGTTTCATATCAGCAAGGCAATGTCGGCCCTGACGCAGGCTGCTGTCTATGGTGCCTACTTTCTGATGGCACTGCCTGCCGGGTGGATTATCCGGAAGTGGGGCTACAGGAGGGGTGTGATAACAGGACTGGTTCTCTTCGGTATCGGTGCTCTGATGTTCATACCGGGAAGCAGGATCAACAGTTTCTACTTCTTCGTTTTGTCGCTGTTTGTAATAGGATGTGGACTGACCTGTCTGGAAACGAGTGCGAATCCTTATACTACGGTACTGGGGCATCCTGACAAGGCGGAGAGCAGAATCAACCTGTCGCAGTCGCTCAATGGTATCGGATGGATTGTAGGACCGTTGGTTGGCGGTCAACTTCTGTTCTCGGGTGTCAACATCGCCATTCCTTATGCCTTGGTTGGTATCTTCGTGCTTTCTGTGGCACTGGTGCTGCTAATCTGTGCCATCCTCACCTTTGTAGCTACATTGATTGTGGTGGTATGTAGCGGAACCTTATCTCTCATTGCGTTTTTCGCCCTGTATCTGGGAGAGGGCATCATGTTCCCCACTATCTTCTCGCTGGCATTGAGGGATGCGGGTACAAAGACCAAACTTGCTTCTTCGTTGCTTATCATGACGATAGTGGGTGGTGCAGTTGCTCCTGTAATCATGGGGTATATTGCGGATACTACGGGGAGTATGGCGATTGCCTTTCTCATACCGTTAGTATGTTATGGGGTGATTGGAGGGTATGCACTTTCGAAACCCTCTGCCTCCCTTTAGATAAGATTAGCTGCACTCGGCAATTTGAAAGCAAACTTTCATTGCGCTCATTTGCAAAATCTTTAGC